>Ga0310691_10008135_pt1 | contig 10818 bp, 6 predicted proteins | sample 176DNAGHGlowgp2_FD_203887 | JGI IMG/M metagenome (GOLD analysis project Ga0310691, IMG submission 203887) | Sheep rumen microbial communities from Palmerston North, Manawatu-Wanganui, New Zealand - 1766 DNA GHGlow gp2 (v2) (version 2) | ecosystem: Host-associated > Mammals > Digestive system >... | reverse complement strand
CGTTAAATTCTGACTGATTCTTTTTTCCGAATATTGACTTGCTTGTATCAAAAACTAAAACGGGCTTTTCTTTATCTGTACTATCTTTATGAAAAGATAAGACAGCCATATATTTTTCAAGAATTGTTTTTATCTCATCGTCTGTAAAAACAGAACTTATTGTCGCTGCACTTTGTCCCTGTGCTTCCTTCCTGTTTTTACGTATATTTTCAGCGTCTGTATAAAAATTACTGAATATTTCCTTCGGTGTTATGACTTCGGATTTATAAAATTCTGATGTTCCGGCGGAGATATTATAGTTATGCAAGTTTGTTGAAAACGTTAAAAACTCTTCAAATATTTTCCTATTGCTTTCTTTTGACTCTTCAACCGGTAGATAATAGTATCCTTCTCTTTTTTCCTCGGTGTTTATTTTTGTCCACGACCACCACGGATTTTTTTTAGAAGTCATTGGATAACGAAATATTACATTTTGCTCAAGTTCGTTTATTAGTTTCTTGAGCTCTGTTCTCCTTCTCCCTTCTGGTGAATTTCCTAACTCCTTATCCGCCTCTTCTCCAGCGTTTTGAACAACAAGTCTGAGTTCTGGGAATGTGTACATTGCGAGTGCCGGTTCATTTTTTTCATCAATATAGCAAAAATCCTTGGTCGACCTCTTTTCGTCCCACGTATTCATTCCGTATAACTGTATGTATGGGGCAAGGTAAATGAATGGAAATGGTAAATCACCATATAGACCATACATGTACCCAATAAAGCTTGCATTAACTTCAAAATTTCCTGTTGCTGAATTGAATATGACATTGCATTTTAATACACTTAGGTCATATGTTACTTCTTTTCCGTAAAATCCCTTTACACTTAATTTAAACAATGGATACGGGAAACTAAAAAATGCCTTGAAAAAATCAGAATTTGATGCAGCCGGATTTTTCCCTTGTACTGGATTTGGATTTCCGTTATTATAGTATTCATACTCGGCGGGCTGCATAAGAGATGCACCTCTTACGTCTATGAATTTTATATCAACGGTAGGATAATACCAACTATCATATTTTATAGAAATTGATTCAATCCCGAGACACTCTTTTGTGTTTGTTTCAGGATTATTCATACTTATATCCGTAAAATTTGTAGTAAGGTAGCCCTGTCCATCAACAGATGTGCCGTCCATGAAGGACATTGTCCCGTTTTCGGAAGAAAATTCCAAAAAGTTGTTCGCAAGGTCACCGCCTTCTCCGGTCATACCACAGGCGTATCTATCTCCGTTTATTACACGGAGATTTACTGAAAATGAATAATCCTCATACGGTTGCGGTATACCGTTCTGAACTTTATTTCCATCACTGGTTATAAAAAGATTGTTCGGCTCGATATATTCAATCCTTCCTGATTTTTTAACGTCGTTTTCGGCTGGCATTTAATTTTTATTTATAAAGTCTCTTATATTCTTCAATTGATGCTCTATAGTCTTGAATTGACTGACTTAAAGGGTAAGGTATTCTTAATTTCGCTCCGTCAGGGATTTCAAATTCAATAGAACCGTACTGTGGATTGGCCTGCATAATAAGCCAACCATAGTTACTATCATTATAATATTGATAGGAAAGAATATCAAGCCTTGTTTCACCCTTGGAATAAACCTCAAAAAAATCCGTATCCTTAGGCGGTATTGCTCCGAACGGGACGATTGAAATTGAACCGTCCTGTCTGAATTGTGAATATCTGTCGTATGAAGGCATAATTTAAATTTTTTTTACTTATTTTTAATCCGTTCCACTATTTGGTTTTCTTGTCCAGAACCTCCTTGATTCAATTACGTTTGCATCTTCGTTTTTGTTTAATAGAACAGGAGACCAGGTCATCGCTTCGTCGTTTTCCGGAGTAACATACGCTTCTCTATAATCAGAACGTCTGTCATAAATTGACGTATTTGCATAGTAGTTGAACGATGCTGCATTCTGGAGCCTTGCAATTGGACCGGAAATATCGCTTCCGCCAAGGAACGTAAATGTTATATTTACGTTTGCCATCATCGGCTGTAAGCCAACACCTTCTGGATTAAGGTCCCACTGAATTCCGTTGTTGTCATATTCAATGTTTATGCTTTGTATGCATATCTTCGTGTTGAAGAAATCGCCTATTCTAAGCACACAGAATGGGGCCCTTCCAAATGAAAGGTTTCCGGCACCATATGCACTTCCCATACCTAAATCTGCGGCGGAAATTGTCGGGCCCTGCCTTACACACTGCTGCAAGAATGTGAGTCTAGCATTAAATCCTTCCGGTGTGATTGAATGAAATGCCGGGTCAAAGTAATCAACCTTATCAGAGATATACCTCTTGACCATATCATCATTTTCGTTTATCTGCTTGAAATATGTATACTCGTTATCATAAGTATCATTCTCGTAATCGTCGGACTTACTTGTGTTATACCATTCTTTGGTTCTTGTTTCTTCGCTTCTTCCGGTTACGACTTTCGTCTCTTTGTTAGAAATTTCCTTATATTGCTGGATTTCTGTTATTTCTTTCTCGGCTGGTATAATCTTAAAAGTTACAACTGCAGCACGAGCAGCCTTTGGCTTGAAACCGGATTCATCACCACCGTTTGTGTCCTGAACCTCACCATTTCCGTTGTGGGTTATGGTATCTCTTCCGCTAAAATCAAAACAAGGAAGTGTTCTAATCCATCCTTCTATTACAGCCGCTCTGTTTTCAGCAAGAATATCGTTTGACCTTGTTTCGTTCCTTATCTCTATGTCGCCACCTTCACCAGTAACGTCAACGTCAGCAAGCTTAAAGGTTTTGTCCTTTGAACTATAACCGTGTGAGGAAGCAAACCCCTGCACCTCAATTTCATATCTTGTTTTATTATCAGTTGCAGCATTAAACTTAGATATAACATCATTTAAATGCTTGTAAAAGTTATATGCCGGAATGAAGTATTTTTCCTCTGCGGAAGATAGATTAACTGTGCTTTTTGCTATATTCAATTTATCTTGCCACGTATTTGCACTTAAGCTTGTATTACCGCTATTGAGATAATCAACAATCTTATCCTGCTCCGGAATATCGTCGCCCCAATATGTTCCATAAAAACCTGCGTTCAAACCGTAGTCTGCAAGGTCTTTATAGCCACCAGAAGTTCTTAAAATTTCATTATGAACCCTAGAATCAACTGGATAATACCAATACTTCGTAGAAGCGCCATATTTTCCGGGAGCTGAATCGTAATATTTCCCGTTGTATGTCATTCCAGTATGTTGTGTGTCTCCAGTTGCATTTCCGTGCCGCTCGTATCCCTTGTTTGACGTTCCGTACCTGTCACCCTTTTCAAACATTTCATCCAAGCCAAGTGCATAATCTTTTAAATGCTCTTGCTTGTCCCTCGGCAACTTATCTTTAAGTGTTCCTTGGTTATTTGCCTTTGAAACTTTCTGACCCATAAAATCAGCTGCAGAGTAGTTGTTCGGATAATAGAAAATACTATAAAAAGTTATTGCGGCTCCCTCTTTCCAGTTTTCCTCCTTCTTTACCGAATCAGGAACTTTTTTCAAACCGCGGTCGACCGTCACCTCTTTCTGTGTATTTGTTATGCTATCTACTGTTACGCTTGAAAATGGAACATCATATTCTTCTCTCGGATTGAATTCAAGAGCATCACAACCGGCAAAATAGCGAAGTATTACCTCGTCTTTACTTAAAGGTGATGTTTTGTTCGCTGTCTTGCCCATTTTGCCACCCCTTGTCCATTCGTTTATGATTGATGGGTGGTCGACAAGTATTGTAAAAGAAAGTGTGCCTGTCCTTTCCGAATTTACGTATGAATATATTTTCTCACCCCTTCCGATAAAATCATTTGCGTTCCAGTCAGCGTGCGTCTGTTCTGAAAACTTAAGATTGTATGGAGGAAACCACATGATACGTCCGCCATTAGGTCCTCTCTGTTCCGGAGTAAGCGTCATTCCGTATCCATGGGCAATACCATGCTTTTCTACCCGGTGCATTCTTGTTGTGGATGTTAACCCATTTATTTCTCCGCTGTCTACACGGTATTTCTCTTTTTGGTCTGTATAAACAACTTCTCCGTTTTCGTCTCTATCTTTACGAATCAAAGTACTGTCTGGAATAATATCTTTCCACGCAAGATTTTCAATGGAGAACATGCACCTCTTGATTGAATCTTCCTCCATTTTGTTCCTGTCATTTACATAATACGGAGTAAAGATTGGCCTTCCATTTTCAGGGTCAAGTGATGTAAAATTCTTAAGCCGCTCATATCCTTTGTTCGGACGCATTAGCTGGTCACCGTTGTGGAGTGTATAGTGCTCAATCCCGGCGTTCATTGAGTCGTCAGCCCACTTACCTCTAATCAAGTGTTTGTATTTTGAATACTGGTAGTGGGTTGTCCATACACGGCAATAAGGGTTTGGATAACCATTCTCGTTTGTTAAATTTAATTTCCTTAAATTTCTACCTCTTGATAAACCGTATACATGGTCTGTTGCTGTATTTAAGAAATCTGGTCTACCCTCATCATTTCCATTTAGGGTTGCGAACCTATTAACGAGGGATTTGATTTTACCTTCATAGAACATTCTATTTGTTTTTCCGAGAAGCCCTTTGATTTCCTTATCTGGTGAAACTGTGTCTACATCCAGGAAATATGCATAATCAGACTGAGGAACAGCGTCTCGGTCAAATACCATAACCCTGTTTCTCGGTTCAAACTCGTAATTTTCAACATATAATCCGTGCTCTGCAACTCCATTAAGGAGATTTAAATAATAGTGTGAACCCATGTAATCCCACATATCAAGCAAGGACCCACGATAAGGTTCCCTTTGTGGTGTGAATGCTTCAAATTTCTCCTTAAACCCTTGAACGCTGCCATTCATCGTTCTTCTAACAAATTCATTTTCAAGAGGTTTAAGAATGTATGGCTCTGATGGATTATATCTCTTAGGGCCTAGTTCAAAATCTTCAATATCTTGATTATCAAAAGGAAAAGTAAGGTCTCCAAATACTGCATATGTACTTCTTAAATAAATCTCATCATTTAATGCATCTTGATTCCTTTCTATTGCAGCATTTTCAAGGTGAGTATATCCGAAAAGGTCTCGGCCAATAGTATCATCAAGGAAGCGAAGATGGTTTTCTTCACTTTCATAGACGTCATAATATTCACCAATCGCAGGTGAACCCTGTAACCCAAAATTGTAAGAGCCATTAGCGCCAGGACCCTCATATCTTCTCATATAAGGGTTTCCAAGAAGGTTTGCTGTTCTTGCTGGCGTGCTCTTTGGCCCAACACCGCCGCTTGTACTACTTACAGTTCTACCTATCTGTCTTGACGTAACTTTCCTTACTTCCCTGGCTCCGATTCTTGGGTCAAGGGAAGCTCTTGATTCATCATCACCATTTGATAACTTCATAAGTGTTGAGTTAAGGCCGAGAAGATTTCCTCCCATTGTTCTTAACTCTGACCTTATTGCATGTCCCGTTGCGAACATGTCAAAACTACTTATACCTGGTTTTCCGGTTCTCATATTACTTTCGTTTTAAATTATGGATTCTGAATCATTCCGTTTGCGTACATTTTAGCCAATGATTCAGAAATTGCCTTTGCTACTTCTCTTGTAAAGTTTGAATTATTTTCAAGTAGTTTCATTATATCTGCTGTCCCTATCTTTCCATTGTCGCCACTTATGTCCATTGTAAGATTTCCGGACAGATTTAAGTTATAACTATATGTTCCGTTCGTACTACCATTTTGCCCCTGCGATGCTGGCTGTGATTGACCATTTGTTGTTGGGGCAACTTGTGCCTGTGGTAAACTTTGCTGGTTTTCGGAAAACTTTACTCCATTTTCCCCGGTTGGACGTATCGGTGCAGCATCTTTTATTAACTCTTGAACGAATTGTTCAAATGGAATTGTCTCGATTTCATTTGTTCCGGCGTACGCTGCTCTTGCCAGTGCTACTTCGCTTTGTGCCCCAGGTCTTATTGTTTGATTACTGCCATTTGAGACTGAGTAACTTGCCTGTGCTCTTAAGTCGGATTCTGCTGTCGACCGAGCCGCAAGTGGCGTTTCTCTTCCGTCTTGGCCGGTATGCGTGTTGTCGTTTTTGGCTGGTGTAATGCTTACTCCGGCCGCATCTGTTGTATATCCGTTAACTTTTGAAACGAGTTTATTAGCCCACTCAGAGATAGAGCCAACAAAAGAAGATACCGAATTCGCCAAATCAGAATCACCAAATAATTTTTTAAACTCTTCTTCAACAACACCTCTTGCTTGTTGCGGGCTTTCTGAATTAATTACGGCATCTGCGGCTTTTACTCCTCCTACTGTTGCTCTTGCTCCAATAGATTGCAAAAAAACATCAATACTTTCCGTAAATAAATCAATCTTTCTGGCGGACTCTATTACTTCTGGTGTAAATTCTTCATTTAATACTCTTGATGCTATCTCGTAACTTGACAAGCCGCTTACTGCACCAGGAATTATTTTATTTCTTGCTTCTTCATTTTCTGCTTGTGACCTGAAACCAGCAACTTTTTCTTCAATAGTCATAACTGACTTAGCTATAACTTTAATGTCTTCACTTTCACTTCTGGTTTCCTCTATGAGTTGGTCCTGGAGTTCCGGCATGCTTGCTATTTCTGAAAGTGTCCTAAATTCACCACCAATTGTTGCACCGGCTACACCAGTTTCACTGTCTATTTCGGCAACATTTGGAAGTAATTTAAGAACGTCATCGCGAATTCCACCAATTCCATTCATATCTATTTGCCTTTCAATCTCTGTCCTCCTGGCTTGCGCATATGCCTGGTCAATAAAGTTATTTGGGTCAACACCCATGGACTGCGCAGCTCTTTTCATTAACTGCCTGGTCACCGGGTCCATTTCAATCTGGTGAGTAACAGAATTGTACGTTGCTGCCCCTTGTGTCATCTGACTGAAACGGTCCTGAAGGCCATTCATATCTGTCAAGCTTTCATTAAGCATCGCAAGTGGATTTGATAGCGCTGCAAAGGAGCCACCTAGAACCTGAAGATTCGCAGCCGTTTCTACCGCACCGGTTACTGTTCCAACTTTGTCTGCAAATGACGCTATTTGCTTCATATCTTGGCGTATTTCTGTGGCCTTCCTTGCCATTTCTTTGAGCCCATTAACGCCATTTCTGAAATTATACATTTGAGCCATCTGCAAATTTGAGGTAAAGTTTTCAGTATATTTTTGCAAATTTATGCCATATTCACCGGCTTCTTTGTATAATTTTCCAGTCGCCTTTGCCGCAGACTTCATTGATATACCTAATTTGTCAAAACCAGCAACGATATTTCCAACATTTTCTTCACCAAAGACTTTAGAAGCCGCAATAAGATTTTCAATATCGGAATCAAAATTTGGATTTACAACTTCGCCATTAACATTTCTTTCTACTGTACCAACTTGGTCGATTGCAACATTTCTGCCAAGCTTTGACATCATCGTTCCCTGTAATTTTATCATTTCAGGGGTTGATATGTTATAAGACATTGACAGCTGCATCTTCCTGTTCTGTTCAATAGTCCTGGTGGCTGTGCTCATAATACTTTTACTTGACAAACCTATTGATTTGGCAAGTTCGGCGGCGGCTGTTTGTACTTGTGTAAATGGTCTGATTGAAGCTGCTAACCCTTCAGCCATTCCTACAACCATGCCAAGCGCACCACTTAGCTCAACTACGGGCTTTTTAAGGTTGCTTATTGATTTTTCTAATTCCTTTATTTTATCTTCTATGGCCATCTATGATATAATTTCTTACTATAAATATCTTATGTCAATTTTATTAGAATAAAAAAGGGAGGCAACTACCTCCCTTTCATGTTTTTAATATTCTCTTGTTCAAGCCTTGCAAATTCATTAATAGCCTCTCCATCGTAGGTCCTATTACCGCTCTTTCGTTCATAAGAAGCCTTTAATCCTTGCTGTTCTTCATTATGTTTTTGTATATAATATCTTCGGTCTTGAATCGGCAATCTCATTACAGTTTCCATTGGTAGTTTCATGTAATGTGTGCATCCCCAGATTTCGTCTTTCAAAACTCTTTCATAACTACTCGGTATCAGTGAGAAATATAAATTGGTCAAATTGTAGAAACACAGTCATGGAGCCACCTCCGAGACTCTCAGGCTTCTGTATTTCAAAATTATAGTCAACACCAGGTGTATTTTTGACTATATACTTTCTTAGTGAACTTGCGTCTTTAATCGGCATATTGATGATATAATTATGAATAAAATTTCTGTCTGTATTTCCGTTAACAGAGACTACTTGCATCTCGAGTTCGTTTGTGGTCCTGTGTGAGAAATGAACGCCATCATCTTCAAATTTTTCAGACCACTCCTTTAATTTTGTAATTGCATGGGTTATTTCTTTTCTTTCCGCCATAGTTAGCGTTTCATCTTCGCCCAGATAATACTGCAGCTTATCATTGTATTTTTCTATCTCAGCCTTTCTTAAACTTGAAATCTCAAGCTCATCAAGTTTTGTTAGGTTGATATAATCCCTATGCGTTAGAAACTTAAACTTTACCTTGTCTTTTGAAATCGGGAGTTCGTAATCAAAATAGCCATTTTCATCACCAACTAACGTAAAATCTTTATATTTAATTTTAGATAGGTCTATTTGTGTGTCAAATGTTTGCTTCGTATCCGGGTCTGTTGTTGTTACGGAATACATGTTTCCATAAGCAGATGAACGGAGAAAAAGAATTATGGCATCCCTATCGCCATCAAGAAGGTCGTCTGGGTCAATCTCAGGGTCGCGTACCTTTTCTTTAAGAATGATATCAAGTACCATATTATCCCTATAAAGGTTTGGTGATACAATGATATTTTCGTCCATCGCGGTTAAATAAGATACAGCAATCCTTCCTTGTTTATTTGAATAACATTCACCCTTAGAAGGAAGAGGAATGATATCATAAGAAGCCATTGGATTGGTTTCGTCTCTTTCTGGGATTAATTTACTTACGTTTTCAACCCTCGTTGTCCTGTTTGTTACTGGTTTTGAGTCGTCAGACTTCTCAACCTTCTTAATTTTTGGCATTTTTTTATCCTCAATTTCAGCAATTTGTTCAGTTACAGTTTTACCGGTGGCTGTCTTTTTCTTTACTACTGGCTTCGCTGACTTCTTTTCACCACGAAGTTCATCCATTGTGCCTCCGAGGAATGTCCACTTGTCAATGATATCTTGCTGGCCATTGCGAAGCATTTCAACCTTGTCCTCAATCTGGTCTTCGGTATATTTCTTCGTATTATCTTCCTTCCTTGCGTTTTTCATTGACTCTATTGTCTCATTTATGGTCTTTTCCCACATGTCAAAAGAAGCCTTAAGCTGTTTCTTCTGTTTTTCAAGGTCCTTTATCTCAATACTTGCCATTTTAATGCCTTTTATTCTTTTCTCTTATTTTTTTCTGTTTTTCGGTATATTTCCCAATTGATTCTTTCAAAGTTTTCATGACCTTTTCAGGATTGTCGTGTATGTCGTGCTCCCATATTCGTAAAACCGGTATGCCTCTTTCCAGTGCCCATTCATCCTTCACTTTATCAACCCACTGATTGTGTTTTTGCATCGGATTCTTTTCCTCGTATGTGAGTCCGTATGAGTGATAATAATCTCCGTCAACCTCTATGATTACATTTGCATCCGGACAAAAGAAATCGTAGAATCTCCCTATCTCCTTTGCTTCATACTGTCTAATATATTTAACACCAAGCACATTGAGAAAATTCTCTGCGAAGTAATCTTCAAGTTTTGACGTTCCATATTTTGGATGTGGTTTCTTTTTCTTTACCTCTTTGGATAGTCTTGTCACCTTTACTTTTGTTGCCTTTCTCTTTGGTACTGGTTGTGGCATTGTTATGATATTATAAGTTTCTTATATTTGAATGTAACACCGCAATCATGGTATGATGAATCTTCAAATGGAATTCCAACCTTTGAAGCATATTCAGAATCAAATACGCTCTTTATTCTACATCTGGCGAACTCAAACTTATATTTCTGAGATGAATCACCCACGCTTGCTGTCATATAGATAAATATACTTTTCGGTTTTTTGAAAAGGAACTTAAATGGGTTGTGTCTTTCCTTCTCTCTTTCTTTTAATAACTTAACAAATACCTTGTAATCTCTTACATCAACGAAACGAATATTAAGGAGCCTTCTATTATGGTCAATTTGTCCGTAAACACGCATTGTATTGACCATATCAGTAACATATGAAAGGTCAGCTGACGCCACTAACTCTGTCTTATCTTCCTTGAACGCATCATAAGCGTTAAACTCATTGTTGACATCGGTTTCGCATGTTATCACATTTTTGTCTGTGATATTCTGCGCGTCGTTTAGACTAATCGTATCATATTCCGTCACGTTGTCGTCATAGCATGGGGGAATTTCTGTGTACTCCTCGCCATTTTCGTCGTAATATGTAACGGATTCTTGTTCGTCAACCGGCTCAAGATAGTCGTCAATTGTGGGTGGTGGGCAGTCAATAGTTGGAACTTCATTCTCAGTTTCAACTACTTCACTGTCGTTTACAACTTTAATTGCATCGTCGCTCTTCAATGTTGCGTAAAAATCGGCAAGCTCTTCATTAGATGCTTTTGTTAAATCATAAACATCGTCGGAAACCTTAAATTTTTCCATCTCAATGGCGTTTTTATCTTCATCTTTATTCTTTTCGTTCTTTGGTATAAAGTATTCGCAGTGGCTTTCCGGCGTTTTGCTAATTGTAATAATTCCACTTTCCTTATCAAACG
>Ga0310691_10008132_pt1 | contig 10820 bp, 9 predicted proteins | sample 176DNAGHGlowgp2_FD_203887 | JGI IMG/M metagenome (GOLD analysis project Ga0310691, IMG submission 203887) | Sheep rumen microbial communities from Palmerston North, Manawatu-Wanganui, New Zealand - 1766 DNA GHGlow gp2 (v2) (version 2) | ecosystem: Host-associated > Mammals > Digestive system >... | reverse complement strand
AGTTATTGGCTTTCATACAACTATCGACGAGCAACATTGACGTTTGCCTAACGTTCCAGTTTCTGTTTGGCGCACCATTTTGATTCTATTTCACCTTTACGAACTCGATGTCCTGATAGAGTTCGGGCTTGCCTTTGTAGCTCTCGGGCAGGAAGTGGAGGCGGACGCCGCGGATGTGCTTGCGGGGCTTGAATAGCTCGGGGCTGTCCACGTTGTCGCTCTCTATTTCCAGTTTCATCATGCCCCAGTTCCTCAGGCGCACCTTGTCGCCTCGGCGCAGGTGATCGTTGATAACGGCTCCGAGGCTGAGCATCATGCCGGTGATGTTACCCTCCGTGGTTCCCATGCGCTGGGCAACCTCTTTGACGATTTCATTGCTGTCCACCTCGTAGTTGTGGACGGTCTTGGCCTTATACTTGCCGTACGACGTGAGCGTAGGCTTGTTTTCCTTAACGATTTTGTATTTCATATACTGTAAATTTCTAATTAAAGGGTGACACGCTGACACAACCCCAGTAAATAAAGGGTGTGCAGCGTTTGAAAGGGTGGCACACGCTGACACAAGGGTGACACATTTCTATTTGATGTTTGCAGCAATCTTATAGCATCTCCGCTGGCGTCCTTCACCATGTTCAAAGCCCTTTCTGCGCAGATAGAGACCAAGCAGAGTGACATTCGAATGGTTCTCAGGATTCATCTTCAGGGCCGTGACAATCTCCGTAGGACTCATCAGCAGCACCTCGTCGCCAGCTTCTGGCTTGCGGAAGTGGTCTTCAAAGAGGCTCACCACGTTGGGAGTCTCGTAGAAGTCAGCGTTCTGCGTGATAATCTGCTGTTCGCGCTCACCCGTGAAGGCATACTCCTCGCCGTGCTCTATCTCATAGACAATCTGCGCGTAGAGCTGTTTGTAGTCTATTTTCCTATCTCCCTGAGTATCAGTGTCAATGACGTCATTGACCTCGACCACCATATAGCGACGACTGCCACTCTCGTCCTTCAACGGCACCAGCGAATTGGTAGTCGCACAGAAAGCGGCATAGCGCTGACTCTGCTCGAAGGTCGTCGAATAGAGCTTGCGCTCCTTGACATCCGTACGCTGAATGAGGTGCTTGAGGAAGGCCGTCTGCGCCTTGCTGATCTGGTCGTACTCGTCGATATTGATGAGCAGGAAACGGCTCAAGGCTCTGAGGGCCTCCTTCTTGTTGGCAAAGTCGATACGGTCGATGTAGAACGGCATCAGTTCCTTGGGCAAGAGCATACGCATAAATGTCGACTTGCGAGTACCCTGTCCGCCCACGAGCATCAGCACCATCTGTGCACCATAGAGTGCGTCGCGACCAGCCCGCCACTGGCTGACCATCGAGCGCATCCATATCTTGAAATTCTCGCGCCAGCCAGGCGTGTTCGTCTTCACACGGTCTGCCAATTCGCCCAGACGGTCGCGCCCATCCCAGCGGGGTAGGGCGTCGAGCCATTCACGCACGGGGTCGTACTGGTTTGTAAACCTCGATACGAGGATGCGCTCCAGGTCCTTGGGCCACACCTTGATACCCTCCTGGATGGCGGCATTGTTGATGTCGTTCTGTGCCTCCTCCGTCAATGGCTGCCACCAGAGCACGTAACGGTATTTCTCCTGAAATTCCAGGTCGCCCGTCACCGTATTCTTGCGGAACATATAGCGGCGACGCAGGAATTCCTCCAACAGTTGCTGGTGCATCAGGCTTTTTTCTATGGGGTTGGCCATTCCCAACGGATGGTTCTCATAGACGTTGTTGAACGTCGAGCGCACCATAATGTCCTTCTTGAAGTACTCGCCCATCGAAATAGTCAGCTTGATGGCCAACTCCTTGTCGATACCGGCTTTACGGCATTCGCTGGCCAGGCGCATGGCGTACTCCTCCTTCTCCATCTCCTCGGCATAGGCCAATTCGCGACAGATGAAGTTGAACTTCGTGGTATCCATCTCGCGACGCGTATAGCCGGGCAACATCTCCGTGTCGAGCGTTACTTCCGCAGGCTGGCTCACCATCTTTGCCGACGCCTCCGTCAGGGGTTCTGAGGGTTGGTCCATCTCGATAGGCAGGGCGTTGGGCTGATAGTAGGCGTCGAGGTCGAACGACACGTGGAACCATTCGCTTCCGTCGTGCTTCACTTCCTTCACCTTCCTGCCCGTCGAGCCGTAGGCAAAGTCCGCCGCCCGCTTGTAGGCATACGCGTGGAAAAGCGCGGCCTGTGGTTCATCCACAGGCAATTCTCCTCCTGTCAGCCTATACGGAATCAGTACCAGCAGCGAACGCCCGTTGGCACTCTCGAACGACAGCAAGGTCTGCGGCCAAAGGTTCACGCGCTGGCGCAACCGTTCTAACACCTCGAAACCCTCATCGACGCGGAACTCCAGCAGTACCAGTCCTGTGTACTGCCCCTTTTCGCCCTGTGCAGGCCATATCATAGGCAGTTCATCAGCCGCCAGACTACCACTGACCACTCCTCCTGTCATGTTAATAGCCCTCAGGCCCCGAGTGGCCTCAACCCTGTTCTGATACTTGCCTTCGTGCATCCATTTGTAGATACTCTCGAGCGTTACGTACTTCTCGCGCCACTCACCGCGGTAGAGATAGCGCATCCTAAGCTTGTTGATTATTCCCATAGTACTAAAGTCCATTCTTACAATAGCCTTAACAGCAAAAAGTATGCCACTATGCGCTGAATTTTCGTGAAAATTCAAGGCTTAACCTAGGGTTAACCACCAGAGAGGTGCCTTTAAACCTCTGAATTCTCGTGAAAATTCAGCGAATAACCCTTCCTTATCGTGCCGTAAGTGCCTGTTATCGAGCGACTTTAGTCCCTTCTCCGTCATCTGGAGCCACCAATGAAATCACCGCTGCCAATGTGTCACCCTTGTGTCAGCGTGTGTCACCCTTTCAAACGCTGCACGCCCTTTATTTACTGGCATTGTGTCAGCGTGTCAGCCTTTTTTTTGAAAAAAGTAGATAATTGGTCGAATATTTTAGATTGGTTTAGCTTGATGCTGAAAGTTTAGATTGCCTCATAATCATATTTTTCGTTCAAAAATTGGATATTTTTTTCTTTTATGAGGTTGAATCTCACAAAATTTTTGTATCTTTGCACACAAGTATCGGCTAATCGTCGTAAACGACGCAAGCTAAGGCTGATTCTCTGAGTGCAGAGTGCCGGTATGACATTGAGGGTTAAACTAATGAAGCGTACGCTTTTTATTCAAAACGTCTCTTAAGCTTGGCCGCAAAATAGACGACTCTAGAATGATAAAAGTGGACGTTCATGCCGATAGGCGTGGACGTTTATCTTATCTTCTGGAGTGGGCACCGGCCAAGCGCCTGAGACGTTGGATAAGTATAAATTGTCCACGTTTTTCTTATGCGCTTGGCTGGTGTCGCGTTATTGAAGAAATTCCGTTCGCTTTCTTCAATAACTATGAAACTATGGCAAAGAAACTGCATTTGGGCTACAGAGAAATTGAAGAACGATTACAATCTTTGAAATCTGAGACTTTCTGGGCCTATGATATTGGTTATCAATTGTTGTATGCGTTCGGAAAGAGTGAGCGTGAGATTGAACGGTTCAAAGACGGCAAGGGTGTTCTCAAATCTTTTGATGGAATCCTTGTAAAGGGTTTGTTTTGTTTTAGAGGTACAAGCACCTCACGTCTTACAATGGAACTAGAGAGGTTAAAAAATGACATACAAGTTTTGAAAGCTTCGCCCAAAATAGTAGCAGTTAGTGATGGGAAAAGCTTACTAGCATATGACATGCGAGAGCAAGATACATATGAGAATCGTGTTGATCGTATTTTCTATGACTTTACTTTCTTCTATCCACTGATGGATGTAGAGCGTGTGCACTATGTAGAGGAGAGCCCTGCTGATATGAAGGCAGCAGAGAAATTAGCTAAACTTCATGACGAACTTCGAGCCTATAATGAGTTCCGTAGTAATGACGACTTGCACGACCTCAATATCTTTATTACTCGTCTGCTGTTCTGTTTCTTTGCTGAAGATACGGGCATCTTTGAGGAGAATCTTTTTACCAGCAGCATCCAGCGATACACCAAAGAGGACGGCTCAGACCTTTCAGACTATCTCGCGCGTACCTTTAATATTATGGATGTATCGTTGCGTAGTCGTGAAACGCTGAGCATCATCAAGCAGTTCCCTTATGTGAATGGTGGTCTTTTCTCCAAACATATTCAGATACCCAAGATGGGTGCAAAGGCACGCAGGATCATCATCGAGTGTGGCGAATTGGACTGGAAGGACATCAACCCCGACATCTTCGGCTCGATGATCCAGGCGGTGGTTAATCCCGAGGAGCGTGCCAATCAGGGTATGCACTATACCTCGGTGCCAAATATTATGAAGGTCATCAATCCGCTGTTCTTGGATGAGTTGCGTGGGGAGTATAACAAGATGAACGAGTTCTACGAGCAGAAGCTTCAGATGAAGAACATCGGTGCATTATCTGTAAAGCAATTCTATGAGGATTTGAAGCCTGTCATCAAGAAAGGTGACGCCCTGTTGAAGCGCATGAGCCGGATGAAGTTCTTTGACCCTGCTTGTGGCAGTGGCAACTTCCTGATAATCACGTATAAGTGTCTGCGTTTCCTCGAAATGGACATCCTCGCTTTGCAACGCAAATGTACGCCTGAGGGTGAAATACTGTTTGTGGATAACAGCGTTATTTCGTTGAGCCAGTTCTATGGTATCGAGTTGCTCGACTTCCCTCACGAAGTTGCTATGTTGTCACTCTGGTTGGCAGAGCACCAAATGAATACCAAACTGAATGAAAATTTTGGTGTCAATACCAAGGCACTGCCTTTGAAGAATATTACTCAGATCGTCTGTGCAAATGCCTGTCGTATAGACTGGAACGAGGTTTGTCCACATTCATCAGATGAAGAGGTCTATATCTTTGGTAATCCTCCGTATTTGGGGACTAGAAATCAAACTCAAATACAGAAAGATGATATGGACCGAGCTTTTAGATATGTTAGTCATGGAATGTTGGATTATATTGGTTGTTGGTTCTATAAAGCTGCATTATATTGTCATAACTATCAAAAAACAGCGTATGCATTTGTTAGTACGAACTCTATTACTCAAGGGATTCAAATTGCCATGCTGTGGAATCCAATTTTTAATCTTGGAATGGAGATAAGTTTTGCATATAAGTCGTTTATGTGGTCTAATAATGCTAAAAATAAAGCAGCTGTAATCTGCGTTATCATAGGACTTCGTAATAAAGGACTATCTACACATAAATTGTTGTATGATGAGAATAATTGTTTAGTGGTAGACCGAATTAATCCCTCACTATCAGATAAATATGAATGTACAGTTGAACCAGCATCAATTTCTATCTGCGGATTAAAACCAATCTTAAAGGGTAGTTTGCCTGCTGATGACAATAATTTAACTTTGTATAAGGAGGATAAAGAGTCACTTATTGCAAAATATCCTAATGTTGAGAAACTTATAAAGAAGTTTATTGGTTCTCAAGAATATATACAAGGTTTAGAACGATATTGTCTTTGGATAGACAAGGGTAACGTGAATTTTGCTATATCCATCCCAGAAATAGCGGAACGAATTGAAAGGGTAAGGGAGATGAGGCTAAAAAGTAAAAAAGAAGTAACTCGTGAATTATCAAAAGAACCATATCGATTTGCTGAAATACGTTATAATAGTTCGCAGGCCATTCTAATTCCCGTTGTTTCATCTGAGAGAAGAAGATACATTCCGATCGGATTTGTGCCAGAAAATACAGTAGTTTATTATTCTTCATTTGCTATTTATGATGCAGATGCTTTTGATTTTGCTCTTGTGGAATCCTATATGCATATGCTCTGGGTAAGAACTAATGCTGGTCGATTGAAGTCTGACTTTCGCTACTCCGCTCAGCTCTGCTACAACACCTTCCCTTTCCCCAAAATCTCCGCTGAGAAGAAGCAGGAGATAGAATCAGCAGCAGAGGAAGTGCTGATAACTCGCGAGTATTATCCTGAAAAGACTTTGGCAGAGCTGTACGACCCCGACAAGATGCCGCAGGATTTGCGCGAGGCTCATGCCAAACTGGATGACATCGTGGAGAGCTGCTACCCTGGCTATCCCTTCGCCTCAGACGAAGCCCGTTTGGAGTGTCTGTTTAAACTCTACGAAAAGATGACGTCTGCGAAATAACGGCAGAAAAATTTGGAAGTTACAGATAAAGTCCGTATCTTTGCAGTGTAATTGCAAAGAAGTGAGTTATGAAACTGACAAAAGAAGAAGCACTGACGCGTTTTAAGAACGCACTGAATCGCAAGAAGGCTTGGGAAGAAAAGTTCGAAGCGAAATATGCTGATGTAACAAACTTGTACACAACAGCATAGGAGTGATGAACAATCTTTCCTTAGACTATATTAACACGAGGTCGCCATATCTGGTCATGCGAGCAGATGATGGCGATTATGTGTTTCAGACTGCCAAGGGTGTTATCTATGGTATTGGATTTATCGAAAACGACCCTCTTGGTGGATGCGAAACTTATCAGTTGTCCATCAGTAATCAGAATAAACTCCATGCTTCATACGACCCAGATGTAAAGAACACTACACTCATTATTGTCGATGCTTTCTTCCGCGAGAACTTAGACGGCTTGCTTTATATGTGTGATACCAGTGATAGCCGTGAGGCTGCACGCAACCGACTATTCTTGCGATGGTTTGAGGAATCTGCAGAACCAGAACGGTTTACCATAAAGACAGCAAGTGCTGTGATAGAGGGGCAGGGGATATATGCTGCTATCATTGTTGAAAACCGTAACCCTATGGCCCAAGCAATTATTGATGACTTTGAACTGACAGCAAAGATGTTGACAGAAGACAAATAACATAGCGCTACAAACTAAGAATTCGAAACGTCTCTTAAGCTTGGCCGCAGACAGACAAACGTAGAGAATATCTTCCAGAGAAAGGCGCTGAACTAAAGATATTCTGACATGCTAAAAACTGAAAACACGATTGTTGATATCAAGTATCAACAGACAGGAACGGCTACAGCCGTGAACCCATTGGGAATGCGAGAAATGCAGGCAATGGCCTACGAACATCGTAACAAACGGTTTCTGCTTATCAAGGCACCTCCAGCATCAGGTAAGAGTCGTGCATTGATGTTTATTGCATTAGACAAGCTGCAGAATCAGGGTATTAAGAAGGTCGTGGTGGCAGTGCCTGAAAAGAGTATTGGCCGCTCGTTTAAGAATACGAATCTGACGAATGGTGGCTTCTTTGCCAATTGGGCCGTGCCAACGTATTTTAATCTGACGGATGTTAAGAACGAGCAGGACAAGAAAGGTCGTTTCATTGAATTCTTCCGTCAGAATGGTGCGAAGATACTGGTTTGCGCCCATGCCACCCTGCGAAATGGTATGAAAGAACTGGAAGATGAGGCCTTTAATGACACATTGCTTGCCATCGACGAGTTTCACCATACCAGTGCTGATGCCAACTCGAACCTTGGCGATGTGGTGCGCAGAGTGATGAACAACTCAACAGGACATATCGTTGCTATGACAGGAAGCTATTTTAGAGGCGACGGTGTGCCTGTGCTCAGAGCAGAAGATGAGGCAAGATTCTTCCCTGTGACCTATAACTACTATCAGCAACTGAATGGCTACAAATATTTGAAGAACCTGATTTTGGGTTATCACTTCTATCATGGTTCGTATCTGGACCGTATTGGTGAGGTGCTCGATACCACGAAGAAAACGATTATTCATATTCCCAGTGTGAATGCACGTAGTTCAACGGGGCTTGGCAAATATACGGAGACTGGCGAAATCATGAAAGTGATAGGTGCTGTGGAGTCGAAAGATTATAATACAGGAATCTATCATGTAAGGACTGCTGATGGCAGATTGTTGAAAGTTGCAGACCTTGTGGAAGACGACCAAAAGGAGCGCAATATGGTGCAAGGATATCTGCAAAACATCAAGCATCGCGACGATGTGGACATCATCATTGCGTTGGGTACAGCCAAGGAAGGATTTGACTGGCAGTGGTGTGAGATGTGTCTGACTGTTGGTGTTCGTGGTTCGCTGACTGAGGTGATTCAGATTATTGGAAGATGTACGCGCGACTGTGAAGGAAAAGAAACTGCCCGTTTTGTGAATCTGATAGCAATGCCGGATGCTGAGCAGGCAGAAGTAAAGGTGGCGGTGAATGACTTCTTGAAAGCAATTACTGCGTCGCTTCTGATGGAACAAGTAATGGCGCCCAGTTGGAAGTTTAAAACCATTAAGGAAGAGGATGACGGTAAAGGTGATTTGACGCATACTATTGTGGTGGAAGGCCTGAAACCGCTGTCAAGCGAAAAGACAAAGACGATTGTTGAAAGTCAACTTGATGATTTGAAGGCCGCTGTATTGCAGAACGACATGATGGTCAAGGCGTTGAGTGGTTCTACTACAGCGGAAACAATTACCCAGCATATTATTCCCAAGATAATTCGTGAACGCTATCCAGAGTTGACGGACGAAGAAATTGAAGAGGTGCGCCAGCGCTTGCTCCTTGACACCATCATTAAAGGCAATGATATTGTTAATGAAAAAGGCGAGCCAATATCTTCTATCCCAAGTGGTAGTGATGATGAGGAAAAGAGCGAAGGCAACAGACTTATAAAGATTGCCAACAGGTTTATCAATATCGACCAGCTGAACATTAACTTGATAGACACGATTAATCCTTTCCAGCGTGCATACGAAGTTATATCAAAATCTGTAGATGCAAAGACTTTGAAACTGATTCAAGATACTATTGCTGAGCAGAAATATGATATGACCTTAGAACAGGCCATCATTCTGTTCAAGGGTCTATTAAAAGAGTATGTGACAGCGCATGATGGAAAAATACCATCAATGGATGATCCAGATCCAAAAGTGAGGGAGTTGGCTGTGGCCTATGCGAAGATATTGAATCAGAAACGTCGCCAAATGAGTGGATTAGAAATAGGAGAGTAAGGTATGGATATTAAGAAAGAATTGCTTGAATTATTTGATGACCCTTTGTTGGATGGCGCACGTCCTTTTGCTAAAGCCATTACTGCAGATGACAGAATCATGCAGAAGATTGCTGAGATAAAGGAATGGATAGCCCAAAATGGTCGTGAACCACAAAAGGATGGTAACTTGAAGGAGAAACTAATGTTCGCATCATTAACGACATTAAAAGAAAAGGGATTATGGACATAGATAAAGAATTGGAGGCGTTGTTTGATGACCCGTTGTTGAATGTTAGTGAGGAAGAAAAGAGTCTTTTCGATATTCCACAGGATATGCGAAAGGTAATTGCCAAGAAGAAAGCTGATTATGTGGCCCAACATAAACTCTGCGAGAACTTTGACGAATATAAACCCTTATTTGCAAAGGTGCATCGTGAACTGAAACAAGGACTGCGTTCGTTGGTTAAAATTACCAAGACTGCTACGCTCGCTGAAGGTCGCTTCTATTTTGTAAGTGGACAAATGCTATTATTGGAAAAGATTGGCGAATTGAAGAAAAGTAGTAACTTCCTACCAGATGCAAGAACACGTTGTGTCTATGAGAATGGTACAGAGTCAGACATCCTGTTGCAAACACTTCGAAAGAACGTTGTGGGTGACGGATATGCAGTAACAGAATTGCAGGAAGATGGAAATGGTAAGTTCTTTAGCAATTCGGATGTAACAGCAGATGACAAAGTGACGGGCTTTATTTATGTACTTAGTTCTTTATCGCAAGCCCCTGCTATCAAAGAAGTAAAGCATCTCTATAAGATTGGATTCTCGACAAATAGTGTTGAGCAAAGAATAGCAAATGCAGAGAATGAACCCACTTACTTGATGGCTCCAGTAAAAATACAAGCCAGCTATAAGGTTGTTAATGTGAATTCTCAGAAGTTTGAAGACTTGATACATCAGGTATTAAAGCCAGCTCAATTCCAAGTGTCCGTATTCGATGATAAAGGTGTTGAACATCAGCCCCAAGAGTGGTTCGTAGTACCTCTGCCAGTTGTGGATGTCATTATCAAAAAAATCATGGATGGAAGTATTGTAGGATACACCTATAATCCTGAGCAGGAATGTTTGGAAAGGCGAATAGTAAAGGAGAAGTCTACATTCGATACCAAAGGCATGAGGGTTCTGACACTCAATATCAAGAAGATATATTTCGATGAGATTATGAGTGGGGCAAAGAAGATAGAGTATCGAGAGTTAAAGCAAACCACGCTTAACAAATACACTTATTTGGATGAATCAGACGGTAAGCGCTATCTGCGTCGATATGATGCTATCCGTTTTTTTGTTGGCTATCATAAAGATAGGGAGAGTGCATTGGTTCAAGTGAAGGATATTACTTACAATGAAGGAATCGTTGAATATCATTTGGGGTTGGTTTTGGAGAGAATAAACAGTAACAAGTAAATCAAATAGGATGCCACAGGGACTGGTGAATGACATTATCGATGGCTGATGGATTTCGGCATAAGAACACCTTCTTTATCCTTGCTAACAGCCAGACGCATAAAGAGTCCGCTCTCTTTCTGACGATGCAGTTCATCTACAGTCCACCCTTCCGAGATACACTCCTTCTCATAGAATTCTCGCGCTTGATGGTTGCCATGAACCCTCCACGCACTTCCTCGAATACAGGCATTTCCAAAATATCGAGGATACGACAATTCGTGAACATATATTAAGAAAAAGAGTGGTCTTTTCTCTTGATATGGCAATCCTACCCGTAGCCTCTATATCGTTGGTGATCGCAAG
>Ga0310691_10008129_pt1 | contig 10825 bp, 6 predicted proteins | sample 176DNAGHGlowgp2_FD_203887 | JGI IMG/M metagenome (GOLD analysis project Ga0310691, IMG submission 203887) | Sheep rumen microbial communities from Palmerston North, Manawatu-Wanganui, New Zealand - 1766 DNA GHGlow gp2 (v2) (version 2) | ecosystem: Host-associated > Mammals > Digestive system >... | reverse complement strand
CTCGACAACGCCCTTTAGCGCCTGTTCTGGCGTACGGTACACAAAGTCAATTGCGGGCTTCTGCCCGTTTGAGAGAACGGCGTCGATCTGCTTCCTTGCCACTTCAAGGTTGCCGAGAGTGGAGTCGATGATGAAGTCCGCCTCCGATCCCTCCGCATTTGCCACGGTTGACTTCCCGCTGCCGTTGCCGCCGGCGAGGAACACGACTTCGCCATTGCCCTTGCCCTTGCGGTCCTTTAGCAGTCGCTGGAACTCCGCCTCCATGCGCGGCGCGACGTAGCCGGTCCGGTCCGCGTGCGTGCGCCAGTTCTTCGGGTCGTAGCCCGGCATGGTCTTTCGTACCTCGTCACCGCTTAGTACGGGTGCGGAAAGCTGCTGCGCCGCATCGCCCTGATTCCTGCCGGTTTCGGTTTTGGCGGGAATCTCGGCGGCGGGCTTTTCGCGGGAGCGCTTCAAGCCCTTGCCCTTGTTCACCGGCTTGGGCGGCGTCTCGCTGGCAGCGGCTGGCACGGACGGCTCCGGCGCGGCGGATTCGGGCGGCTGGACGGCCTGTGGCGGCTCCGTGGCTTCCGGCGGCGTAGCTGTGCCTTCTTCGCGCGGAGCGATTGCAGGGGCTTCTACGGGCTTCTCCGCAGGTGGCGGCTCTACGGGTTTAGGCGGCTCCGCCGTCTTCTCGGCGGGCTTGGGCTCCACCGGCACCACTTCGCCTTCGCCCTTGGTAGGCTCCGGCGGCTTCACCTCTGCGGCTTCCGCCTCCACGGCCTCGCCCTCCGGCTTGCCGGGCTTCAGCCCTTGCGCCGCCATGTCGGCGGTCTCCGCCTTGCGTGCCTCGGCGTTCTCCATCGCCCTGGGGCCGAACTGCTCCAGCAAGGCGTCGCCCACGGCGTTGCGCTGCGCCTGCGGCATCTCGGGATAGCCCGCCTTCTCGATGTCGGCGCGGGAAATGCTCTCGCCTTTGGCGCGCTTGCGCATGACGTTCGCCGTCCCCTCCGGGAACATCTGCGCGAACATGGCGCGGCCCGTGTCGTTCCCGGCGGCCTCGCGCGCCGTGGCCTCTATGCCCTGCGCCACGCCGCGACGGTACTCCGCGAAGGACAGTCCGCCCATGAAAAGGCCGATGCCAGCCCCCTCCGCAAACGACTTCGCGCCGTTCCACCACATCTCCCCCCAGCTCGTCTCCTTGCCCTGCGCCGCATTCTCCGGGATGGTCTCCAGAAACGATTCAGCCCCCATTATGCCGCCCTGCCAGCCCGCCGCAGCCGCGGTGTTCACTATCCAGCGCTTCACGTTGCCAGCCATCGCGTTCTGCACAAGGTCGCGGTAGCCGTTCATGGACGCCCCAGCTTCGATCTCCGGCACGCCCATCTTCATGAACTTCGGTAGCGACAGCGCGCCCATGGCCGCCGTGCCCAATGCGGCTATCGTTCCGCCGCCCATTGCCCACTTGTTCGCCTCTTCCGGCGCCATGCCGTTTGCCACAGCCGTGTCATAGAGGCCGAGATACGTATCGTTCCCAGCCTCCGCCGACATAAGCAGGTTGCCAGCACCCTTGCCGAGCCCGTGCAACGCCGCCGCGAACGCGCCTATGGTCTGCGCCGTTTCTTCGATCTTACCAATGCCGCGCACAAGCGGCCCGACGTCCTCCTCTTCCTCCTTCGTAGGCGTGAACGGACGCTCGATGTTTGCCGCCAGCTCCCTCATCGCCCCTTCCGGGACCTTCTCCGTTGGCATCAGTATGCCGGTGGTCCCCAGCGGAAAGCCGTATTCGCTTCCGCGCGCCACAGCCTTGTCCGCCAGCCGCATCGGCGCGGTGACGAAATCCCGCAGCCACGGCATGACCCACTTCTTGGCCACATAGTTTACGCCCTGCGAGGCCGCTTCGCTTGCCGTCGGCGGGCGCGTCTCCTCGTTGGCGTCGAACGCATCGCCCGCGGCCTTCGCCGCATCCGCAAGGCGCTTCTCGCTTTCGGCCTTGCCCTTGGCCGCGTAATACGCATCCGCATCCGCCTTGTCCGCCGCCTTCTGCCTGGCATCGTCCTCGTCGCGGTCTTTCTGGTACTTGGGCGACGTAATGTACTCGTCCGCAAAGAACTTCTTCAGCTCGCCGCCGGTGAAGTCCCGCGTGGAGCCGTCCGCGAACGACAGGCGGCGCGTCGGCTGGGCGTCCGGGAAATCCCTGCGGAAATCCTCGGCCATCGTGTCCGGGATCGTGTAGCTGCGTCCCTCAGCCGTGCGGAACGTGCTGGCCGGACGGGCCGATTCCCCGAAATCGGCCTTGAAGGATTCCTCCTTGTCCTGCGGGATGCCGTACTTTTCGCCGTCGTCCGTCACATAAGGTGTAAGGCGCTGCATTTGTCCTCCTGTCAGTCTGCGTAATTGGCCCACTTCTTGCGGAGATCGTCAGCCGGAGCCGCAGCCGGTGGCGCAGCCGGCGGCGCTTCCGGCGTAGGGCTGGCACTGCCAGGCGCGGGCGCCGCCCCCATTCCGCCCAGCCCCATGTACTGCATGAAAGCCTGCGTAAGCGGATCGGGCGCGGATTCCTCCGCACCCGGCGCGGAGCCGCCGCTGTTGAACCTGTCGCGCATCTGGCGCAGCTTCTCCATCTCGGCAAGACGTTCGTCCATCGTGAGCGGAGTGCCATCGTCTCTTGTGTCTGGCGTCAGCTTCAGCAGCGCGGCGAAATCGTCCTTCGGCTTTTCGGGCTTGTCCACGGGATCCCACTTCTGGCCGTTCATTATCCACCTTTTTCCTTGCTCGTCGGTGTGGAACACAGGGACCGGCGGCTCGGTCTTGGGCGTCGGCAGGGGCTTGATGCCCAGGCGTTTCGCCGTGGCCTGGCGCTCCAGCTCCCCAAGCTCCTGCTCGGAGAACCTTCCGCTCCTGCGCGCATCGTCCAGCGCGTTGTTGATCTGCGCCAGCTCCGCCCTCTGCTGCGCGGAGAGCCTGTAGTCGTACACGTCCTCGGGCGACATCTGTGCCTGCTGCTCGCCGCCGCCCGTTCCCGACGATGCGTTGCGGCTCCTGTTTCCACCGCCGCCACCGCCATAGCCGCGTCCGCCGCCACCTGCGCCATAAGGCTGATCGGGAGCCCAACGCATACCTATACCACCACCTAATGCGCCAAAACGATCTTCTGTTGGTATGAAGCCGCCGCCGCGCTCGGAACCAAAGAGCCAAGCACTTCGGTAGCCCGCTGGTCGGCCGGGATTTATTGTCTCCAGGGCTTGAATCTGCATCTTCTTTTCCCTGGTCAAACCACCATTCGCGTCCTTTTCCATTGCCTTCGTCGGGGTCATTCCTGGCTCCACCTTCATGAAAAACCCAGGACCGGCAATTATACCGCCATGAGGCTTCCTTACACCTGCCGCCTGCGGCCTCATTCCCGGCAACGCCCTTCCGCCACCCGCCACGACACGCGCGGGAGCGGAAACGGAGCCTTTTATCACATTGCCGCCGGGATCGACGTTGTACACCTTGCGCCCCACGCCGTCATGCGTCCACTTGGGCGCTTGGACACTGCCGCCGCCACCGCCGGCGCTCCTCGGCGATACGGCAGAAGCATGCGCCGGGCTGAATCCGCCGCCACCTCCACCGCCGCCGCCGCCCGAATGCAAAACCCCTGGCTGCGGAGCCTGGCCGACAGGCGCGTGCACAAGCTGTGCGCTCGTCTGTCCCGGTCTCGCAAGCGAAGCCGCCGTCTGCATAGCCTGCATCGCCCTCTGCTGGGCAAGCTGGTCCGCCGCCATCTGCTCACGCGCCGCAAGTTCTGCGGTCCACCTTGCGTCCTCGGCCGCACGCTTGCCCTTCCCGCCCTTAGCGGCCGCAGCTATGCGGCTTGTGGCGTTTCCTTCATGCTTCACTTTTATTGCCATGTCGCCATCCTTTCCTTCATGCCAGCAGCAGCGTTACGCCGCACTCGCTGTTTTCTTCGTCCTGGACAAGATCGAGCGTCCAGCTGTACGGATCGTGCGTCACATCCATGAAAGTCACGCCATGCTCGTCCGTCATCGTCTCGTGCGCACGTCCGCCCGTAAGCTTTATCTGTGCCTGACGCTTGCCGTCGGCGTTCTCGAAATGTCGCAGCACATACAGCTCGCACGTTCCGCCGAAATGCTCCAGTTTAGCCTTGGTGTGCCCCGTGTTCGTGGAATCGAACTCGTATTCGTAGCCCCACGGCGACACCGTGCATTCCCCCGCAGCCGTATCCCCTGAATCGGCCATCGCCCCCCATAGCACCACAAGGGCGCCGTTGGCGTAAAGCCCGAACGTGTCCTGCGACGCCAGCTCCAATGGCAGCGGCTGGGATGATGGCGGTCGCCAGCGGCTCTCCTTCACGTCCGGCGCATGCTCCACCTTGCCGGCCAGGCCAAGCATCAGCTTGCCGTCCTTCAGCGTCAGCTTCCCGTTGGTCAGGCTTATCACTCTTCACCCCCTGTGGGCATCGCCCCATTTCCCGTATCGGCGTTTACCGTGTCGGATATTACGCGCCGCTTCTCTTCGCTCACCGCCACAGCTCTACCGTTGGGCGAGAATGTCACCGTCACATACAGTTCGTACAGCTTCTGGTCGCTCTGGTTCAGCGCAAGATGCGTCACGTAGTCCACCTGCCGCCCCTTGTCGCCGCCCGCCTGCCAGCCTCCTTCCGCCGGGCTGCCGTCCTCATGCTTCTCCACTGTGCTGTACTCGCCGAGCGGGTCTATGTCGTCAAGCCCCAGAAAGCCCTTCGTGCCGTCCGCCTTAGTCCCGAACATGCGGCACCCGCCTACGTCCGCTCCGTTCTCCTCGCCCGCAAGGCAAAGCCCATTCTTTCCGAACGCCAGTCCGCTCCCCGGCATTATCTGCTGGGAAAGGTATTTCGGCTCCTCGCCTTCCTCCGCCGCCACCTTACCCCTGTCCTCGGTGCCGAAAAGATCCTTGGCGGACACCCTCTCGCGCCGTCCGCCGCCGAAACGCGCCTCCGCCGCCATCACGTCGTCCATGCTTTCGGCTTCCACGTGGCGCTTCCTGCCGCCGCTGCCGTAGTATGTTATGCCGATTCCCATCTACTTCGCCTCCGCTCCGGCGAACGAACCATCCGCATAGCCCAGCTTCTCCGCGATCGTCGCCAGCTGGTCCAGCCCGGGATAGTCGTCCTCGCGCCGCTCCATGAACTCCAGCATCCACTTGAACACCGTGTTCCTGACCTCCGTAGGCCCCAACAGCATCTTCTGCTGCGCCTCGATGATGCGTATCTCGCAGTCCAGCAGCTTCTGCCCGATGTCCGCCTTCATGGCGGCTATCTTGCCGTACACGTCCACCTTCATCGTCACCATCTCGTCCTTCAGGTCGTTGAGCGCTATCTGCCGGTCGCGCTCTATTCCGCTTGCGGTGGTGGGCCATATCGTGCTGTTGTACAGCCCCTTGTCCACAAGGTCGGTGCGCGCCTTCGAGAGCAGCGCGTCGAACTTGCGGTTGATCTCGTCGATGCGGCTCTGCATCCAGTCGTCCGGGATGCCGTCCGCCGCCGCGCCGTACTTCTCCATCGCGTCTCTGCACGCGGCCACCACGGCGTCCGCCAGCGGCTTGAAGTCGTCGGCGTTCAGCCCCGCAAAGGCGTTCGCCTCGTCCTCCGTGCGCGAGAGCATGATGGAGTAGAGCGCCACCAGCTCGTCGTACCGCTCGTCGTTGATCTGCCGCCCCTCGTTGTACGCCTTCGTGAAGCTGGCGATCATGTCCTTCAGCACCAGCTCGCTCTGCATCTTCCGCCGTTTCAGGCGCAGCCGCTGATAGGCATACCACCAAGGCGTGCCCTCGGTCTCCACCTTGCTTTCGCTGCTGCCCGTACTGTCGCTGGCGCCTTGGCTCGATGTGCTTCCGTTGGCGTTGCTCGTTCCCGTCCCTGGACTGGTAGGGGATGTTTTTACCGTTCTTCCCGGCGTAGTGACGCTGTAGCCGTCGTTGGTGGTGATTGTCGTGGTCGGCCCCAGCGAATGCTCTCCATCAGGGGCGTTCACCACGCTGCGCGAAGTGGTCTGCGGATAGTGCGTCGTGCTGGAAGGATAGTCTGTCTGCGTTGCGGCAGGAAGCGTCTGGGACGTGCCGTTGCTGCTGCTGCTCGAACTGGCGACGCTGTTGCTTGTCGCATGGTTCATCGCCCTTGCCGTGGCGGCGGTTATCCACTTTCCGCCCTCCCTGCTGTCCAGCACCTCGGAGATGTACCATCCGTTGGCGAAGTAGTAGTTGAGCATCGATGTGCGGAGCATGATCTCCTTGGTCGGCCGCCCGCTCCACTCGCCCACATTTATCTCTATCGTCTCCGTCTTGAACCATGCCGACGAATCCATCACCGTCTCCGGGATCGGGTCGCGGTCGGTTATGTACTCAAGCGGATTTATCTTCTCAAGTTTCACTGTCCGTCCTCCCTTCTCACGCAAGCTCCCATTCGCGCAGATACGCTCCGCCGCCCAGCAGCAGGCGTGTGCCTGCGGCATTCACCGTCACCGCCACAGATGCGGTGGTGTGCGCAGAGAACGTCTTGCTCCCCATCAGCGTGGCCGTGGAAGGATCCCACGCCGACGCAAGCTGGAACTGATACACCACGCCACCGTCCGCCCACAGCATCTGCCCCCCTGCGGGAGAGAAGCAGAAGTCCTGGTATTTTCCGCTCCTGGCATACTGCGAAAGGTCTATCGTGGCCGTAGCTTCAGCCGAAACGGTGGAAAGGTCGTTCGGGACGGACAGCGCATGCCGGTATATCATGCCTTGCAGGCCATTGTCGTACCGGCCGACGAGGAACAGGCTCATGCCGTCCCCGGAAAGCACCAGTTTCCGGCAGCCGTGCGTGTCCGACAGCTGCACGGCGTCCTCGAACGAAAGCCCCGTCACGCTCCATGGCGTCGTAACCGCCGCCTGCCGTAGCATACTGTCGTTCAGATAGAAGAACTTCCTGCCATCCATCGAGATCCCGCCGCCCGTCATGCCGGTCAACGCATCGCTCACGCCGTTCGCCGTGAATCCGTTGCCGATGTCCGTGCCGTTGGCGAACGCCAGATTGGCGATCTTCGCGTTGCTTCCCGGCAGATACACAAGACCGCTCCCCGTCAAGGAAATCTTCGTGCCAGACTCCCCGAGAGCCACACTTCCGTTGTCCACATGCAGCGGACTATCCGCTGTCTGCGATATGTCGAACGACCATTCCGTGGCATTTTCCACGATGTAGAACGTCTTTGTGACGCTCCCCGTGAACTGCCCTGCGCCCGTCACCGTCACCGTAGCCGGGCCAAGGTTCACGTTGTTCGCGTAGACGAGCGTGTAGTCCGTGTTCACGGCAAGCGCCGCACCCTGCCACGTCACCGTCACGCCCACCGTCCGTGCGGACCCCGTGTAGGCCATCCTGTCCGCCGCCAGCGTCACCACGCACTCCGCCATGTCAACCGGCGCTCCCGTCGGTCTGCGGTCAACCATGTACTTTCTGCGTATGTTCGGCAATATCACCATTGCGCCACGTTCTCCGTCTTGCCGTACTGGATGAGGACGCCCAGCAGAAGCGCGTCCGTGTCAAGCGGCGCGCCCGACACCGCCCCCTCTGAGTTGTCGCGCCGCACGGTGAAGTGCAGCAGCCCACCCGTCTCCACCGTCCCTTCCGGCGTCAGCGCCGCCGTGGCCGTGGTGCGGTGCAGCTCGTTCACCTGCGAAAGCGTGTCCGTCTTGTCCACCCACGCCGTCGGCGCTACGGTGATGGCCCCTTCGTCCGCCGTGGCCGTGCAGCCCAGCTGCCACTTCACCGCCTCGCCCCGCTCCGCCTTCGTCGCGTCGTAGGCCATCCACAGGAACTTCGCCTTCACCGCGCCGCCGTCCCATCCGTCCGGGAGCGCAAGGTCGAACTCCGCCGTCTGGCTCACCGTGGCGTTGAACGCCATCGTGTCGTGCTTCACGTTGGTGAAGGTGACCGCTCCCGCCGTGGCCGGAGCCGTCGCGCCGGGTATCATCGCCCCCGCCGGTATGAAGATGGTGTCGTAGCGCACCTTCGCCGCCGCGAGCGCCAGCACCTGCGCCAGCGTCATCTTGCGGTAGGCGTTTGCGCTGGCGTCGTAGCAGTAGATGATGTCCGCGCCGTCCGCCGCGTCGATGGCGGTTGATCCCGGGATGTCCACGCCTGCCGCGCTCGGCGGCACCGCCCATGCGCCGTTGGCATTGAGGAACTTGTTGGCCGCCGCGTCGCCGCCAGCAGGGGCCGGCACAAGCCCTGCCGTGCCGCCCGTCCCCGTGTCGCCGGTGAACGCCTCGCTGCCCTCCGGCGTCGCAAACGCGCCGTCGCCCCGCAGGAACTGCGTCGTGTCGCCGCTCATCTTCGGGCACAGACCATGCCGCACCGTGTTCGCATCGAGGTCGGTGTTGTCCTCCCCCGCCGCCAGATCGTCTATCTTAAACGTGGAGAGCTTGCCCATGATGTACGTCCAGAAGCGCGTCATGAGCGCCTTCATCCACGTAGTGCCGCCCTTGAGGACCGTCACTATGTCCGTGTCCGCAAGCCCCGTGTCGCCTATCTCCGGCACGGCGGAAGTGTCCACGAGGTTGTCCAGCTTCTGCTTATCCTCCGCCGCCATGAGCCCCGCCGTGGCCGTGGTCGCCGCTTCGGGGATGGCGTCTCTCACCGCCTTCTCCGTGGGTATCTTGTCGTTGCTGGCGTTGGACGCGCTGGCGATCAAGGTCGTGACGCTCTTGCCAGGCTTCAGCTCGCTTCCGCTTCCCCATTGAGGTATCGCGTCCTCCGTATGGCTGCCAGGCATCTGCACCAAGCCGTCCAGCGCATTGCGCACCGCCTTTTCCGTGGGGATGGCGTCATGCGAGGCGTTCGCCGTGTCACGGATCGACTCGCGCACGCCTTTCCCGGCCGTGAGCGCCGTGCCGTCCCCCCACTGCGGGATGTTGCCGGTCACGGGAAGCGCAGGCGCCCCAACCCCGGACGCCGCCGCTATCGCATCGCGCACAGCCTTTTCCGTGGGGATTTTCGTGTCCGCGCCGGTTGCGCCGACGGAAGTGACGATGGCGGGGCCGTCCTCGATGCCGCCGCCGTTCGTCCACTTCACAAGGTTGCCGCCCGTAGGCGTACCGCTTTTCGTCACGTTGCCCACGCCCTGGAGCGCATTCGCGACGGCCGCCTCCGTGGGGATCTTCTCAGCGGACGGCGTGGACGAGATCGAGCCGGCCACGCCGAAGCCGGACGTGAGCTTCTTCGCCGCGTCGTCCCACGCAGGGATGTTGCCAGGCACGTGGCTGGCAGGCGCGACCACGTCCCCCGCCCCGATGCCCGCCATGAGCTGAGCCACCGTGGCCTTGCGCGCCACGCCGCCCTGCACCACATAGATGACGTCCGCCGTGGTGACGGACTGCGCGGCGGTCTGTGCCGTCACGAACGCCGCCAGCTTGCCGAGCACATAGTCCTTCAGCGTGCCGATCGCCACCTTCTTCCCTGCCGCCGCCTGCACCACAAGCGTCACGTCGCTGTCGCCCAGCGTCCCGGCGTTCGCCGCATCGGCAAGCGTGAGGTCCGGCGTCACGGTCATGTTCGCCTCAAGCCACGTCTTCACCGCCGCCAGCGTCAGCGTCTTGCGCGCCGCGCTGTCCTTCACCGCTATGACCTCGTTGCCGTTGGGCGTGGCCACCGCCGCCCTGCCGAACGCCTCGTCCATGATCGCCGCCGCCAGCACCGCCGCCGACACGGGCTTCATGGCCCCGCCGCGCAGCAGATACACGAAATCGTCGCTCACGCTTGCCGCCCCGGCCGCCGTCAGTGCCGCTATCTGCGCCAGCACATAGTCCTTTATCTGCGCGACGCTCATGCTCCTGGGCGCGCCCGCGTCGGACACGGGCACCAGCTCGTTCCCGCCCACGGCCTCGTCCCGCGTCGCCTCGTCTATCGTCATGTCGCTCATGGTCTCAACCTCCCTGTATGCCGCATCACGGCCAGCATGGATTCATACGCCCACCGGCCCGTGGATGAAATCACCGCGACGCCCCATGCGCCGCGCACGCGGGGCCGCCACACGGCGTTGTACCCGCCAACAAGATCGAACGCCGCGCCGCCCTCGCCGGACTGCGCCGCCTTCACCGCCTCCTCCGCCGTGCGGCCCGTGTACACCGTGGCCGTCACCGCCGCAGAGCCTTGCGCCGTGGCCGCATGAAGCTCCGCCAGAAATCCGTCGTGCGCATCGTCCGCCGAAAGCCGCAACGGCCCCAGCGCCACGTGGCTCGCCACCGCCGTGCCGTCGTCCGTGGCCGCGTCCTCGTCGAAATGCCGCCACCTGCCGTCCGCCCCCAGCAGAGCCGTCACGTTCCGGCTCTCCGCCATCACGTGCGCCGCCGCCACCGGACGCATCGCAGACGGGATGGACACCGGCCACGCCGCCCGCGCCTCCGCGTCCAGGAACCAGTCGCCGTCCACGGCGGAGTAGATGTGTACGCCGTCCGCGTCGTAGTCGAAGGCCATGAGCGCATCCGCGTCCGTGCCGCGCAAGGTAGGCGTAGCCGCCGTGAAGAGCGTGGGCGCATCGCCCGGCGTCACGGCGAACACGCCCCTCGCGGAGAGCATGAACATGGCCACCCCGTTGGAGCACCACGCATCCGCCCCCACGCATCCCGCGCCGTCCATCACCCTGCGGCACGTGCCGTTCGTCGGCTCGCCCGTCAGGCACCACAGCGCACGCGCCGTGGCGATGTACAGCATCTGGTCGCCCATGGGCATCATGGCGGTTATCTCCTCGCCCGTCAGTCCCGCCAGCGCCACGCTGCCGGTGGCCGCGCGCGCCACATCCTCCATGTCCCCGCCGTAGTCCCAGTCCGTCGC
>Ga0310691_10008128_pt1 | contig 10826 bp, 8 predicted proteins | sample 176DNAGHGlowgp2_FD_203887 | JGI IMG/M metagenome (GOLD analysis project Ga0310691, IMG submission 203887) | Sheep rumen microbial communities from Palmerston North, Manawatu-Wanganui, New Zealand - 1766 DNA GHGlow gp2 (v2) (version 2) | ecosystem: Host-associated > Mammals > Digestive system >... | reverse complement strand
GCAAGCGGTGAGGGCGAGATGGATGAGGTGAGATCGGTTTGGCTTGCCGATGAGCGTGCCGGTACAGTCATCAAGGTCTGCGTCACTAACCCTATGGCAGAGGCTCAGTGGAGTAAGATGAGTGGCAAGGATGCCGATGGCATTGGTGTCGCCCTCACTCAGATTGCAGCTGCCGATAAGGCTATGGTTGCCCCAGGCGATGTGGGCAAGGTGATTGTTGAGGGTTGTCCTGACGGGCGCAATATCTGGACCTATATCATCGATCCTTACCGAGGCACGACTATACAGCTTCCTTCTAATGAGGGTGTGGTGAGTCTTGACTGGGAGAAGAAGGAAATCATCGCTGCCTCCTATGGCTATGACGCTAATGGTCGGTACTCCGTGAGCAAGGCTTATTCACTTGAAGGAAAGTTCCTCCGTGAGATGGGAGGGAAGGAAAGGGAATAATGCATGGTTTAACTCTTAATCCCTATTGACAATAACCAAGCTGTCGGCTTTGATGCGTTTCTGTAGCCAGTCGTTCAGCTTCTGTGCATCTGCTTTCGAGAGTTGGCTGCCTTTTGAGCACTGGATGATGGCTGCCACGTAGGAGCGGTTGGCAGCAGAGTCGCGGCTAAGCTCTTTCACGTGCGAGAGGCTGAAACGGCTAACCTGAGGGAAGAGCGCGGCCATCTCAGGACGGAGGTCGGTGGCAAGTTGTTCTATCCGTGTATATTGGGAAAGCTGACCGTTGAGCAGTGCATTTTCGGCAGAGAGTCTTGCCAGTTGCTGGCGTTCCTGCTCGTAGTTGGTACTGAGATGAGTCAGCTGGTCGTTGAGCGTCAGTAGGCTGTCGCTCTGCGTTCCCTGGATGATGCGCAGCCGGTAGCCCTCCATGCCGTATTGCGCCATGCGTCGTTCCGCCTCCATACATTTCGCCTCGGTGATCTCGCGCCCTACGGCCACGATGCGCAGCCTCATACTGTCGCGCTCGACATCGTTGGAGATGATCTGTGTGCCGCGCTGGCTCAGCTCCGTCTTGATGAAGTGGCGCACGTTGCTGTCGAAGATGTGCTGGTGAACGATGCGAACGGTCATATAGGCAGCAGGCAACATGGTCACCACGATGATGATCATCAGTAAGCGGTGAGCCTTCTGTGCCTTTTCCGGCGACTGGAACTCATGGCGGTGAAAGTGCATCAGCCGCACACCGCAGTATGTGGCCAGGGCAATGAACACTGTGTTGATGAAAAACAGATAGAACGCCCCGAGGAAATACATCAGATGACCAGTGGCCAGTCCGAAGCCCGCTGTACAGAGCGGGGGCATCAGGGCGGTAGCGATGGCCACACCGGGGATGACATTGCCTTTGCCGCGTGTGCAGAGGGCGATGATGCCTGCCGCACCGCCGCAGAAGGCGATGAGCACATCGTAAAGTGTGGGCGAGGTGCGGGCCAGCAGTTCTGACTGTGCCTCGCCAAGCGGGGTAATCAGGAAATAGACTGTGGCTGTCAGCACGCTGATGAGCGTGGCCACACCGAAATTCTTTGCCGCCCGCTTCAATAGGCCAAGGTCGTTGGTGCCCACAGCCAGTCCCATGCCGATGATAGGCCCCATCAGCGGCGAGATGAGCATGGCGCCGATGATGACCGCCGTGGAATTGACGTTAAGCCCCAGTGAGGCAATGAAAATGGCAAAGATGAGCACCCAGAGCTGGGCGCCGCGAAAACTTACACCGCTGTTTATCTGCTCGACAATCTCGCGCTCGTCTTCCTTGTCGGGCATCAGGTTGAAGTAGTAGCCTGCCCGGTTTACCAATTCTGCTATCGTCATCTTATTTGTCAGTGTTATTAAACTCTGCTGCAAATTTCCGGTTTACTTGTCTCTCCTTCGGAAATAATATGCTACTGCTGCGCCTGACAGATTGTGCCATACGCTGAAGATTGCGCCTGGAATAGTGGCCAAAGGATAAGCTGCGAAATGGATGGTGGCCAGACTGCTTGCCAGACCAGAGTTCTGCATACCGACTTCGATGGATATGGCCCGTTTCTTAGGATCGGACAGCCTGAGCATCCATCCTGCCAAATAGCCCAGGCAGAGACCGAAGATATTGTGAAGCATGACCACCAAGACTATCAGCAGACCGCCAGCCAACAGTTTGCTGGCATTGGCTGAGATGATGATAGCCACAATAAGGGCAATGGCAATCGATGAGAACGCCGGGAGATAGTCGATGGTCCGCTCGGTGAAGTTGGGCCAGATCCATTTTACCAGCAATCCCATGACGATGGGCAGTATGACCACCCAGAGAATGCTCAGGAACATGCTCATCACATCGACATCGATGCTCTTGCCGGCCAGCGCCCATGTCAGCAGCGGGGTCAGCAGCGGAGCCAACAGGGTAGAGACACTTGTTATGCCTACGGAGAGTGCAAGGTCGCCTTTGGCAAGGTAAGTGATCACGTTGGAGGCAGTACCGCCAGGACAACATCCTACTAACACCACACCCAAAGCCAAAGCCTCGTCGAGTTGGAACAGGCTAACCAGGCCCCAGGCAAGCAGCGGCATTACGACGAACTGTGCCAGACAGCCTATGACAACATCCTTCGGACGGCTGAAAATAATCTTGAAGTCCTGTAGCTTCAGGGTCAGTCCCATGCCGAACATCACTGCGCCGAGCAAATAGTTGATGACCGTCGGACGTACATGTTGGAACGCACTTGGGAAAGCAAGTGAGAGCAGTGCCGTGACGAGCACCAGTATGCCCATGTATTCGGATATGTAGTGACAGAGTTTCTTCATTGCTTAGTGTTTTAAAGCCAGTTTCACGTCTTCCTCTATCTGACTGATTTTGTCGGTAGGCTCATAGCGCTTAAGTACCTGACCGTCAGCCGACACGAGGAATTTCGTAAAATTCCACTTGATGTCCGACGACTTGTCGTATTCTGGGTCCTTCTTGCGCATCATGCCGTCGAGCAGCTTGCCCGTCTTGTCGTTCAGGTCGAAGCCTCCGAAACCTTTCTGTGATTTCAGATAGGTGTAGAGTGCTTCAAGCTCTTTATACTGTGGTGTGAAACCACAGCGCGTTGCCGTGTTCACAATCAGCAGCACCTTGCCGCGATAGGCAGAAAGCGAAACTTCCTTTCCGGCATCGTTCTTCACCTTGAATTCGTATATCGCTTGTGCCGAGAGGGGCAGCACGCCCATCATTGCCACGAGGCATACAATCATTCTTTTCATAATCTTTCTTGTTTTTTGGTGGCAAAGATACGAATAAGCGGGCGAAAAACAAAAGAAAATCTGTATTTCTTTCCTTTTTCTGTTGAAAATGCCTATCTTTGCAGAGCATAACATACAATCGACACACACATGGCGAAGGAACAATCAGCTACAAGGGAGCGCCAGCGCACTGATCTGCGCGAACCCAGACGCTACAAGGTGACCATCTACAACGACGACTTCACGACGATGGAATTTGTGGTGAAGATACTTGTCGAGGTGTTCTTTAAGGAGACAGGTGAGGCCGAGGCCCTGATGCTGGAGGTGCACCACTCCGACAAGGCTGTCGTCGGCATCTACAGCTACGATGTCGCCACCTCGAAGGTGCGCAAAGCCACACGGATGGCCCGTGAGGCCGGATTCCCGCTTCGCCTTACCGTCGAACCCGAAAAAGAGTAATATATGGCAGAAAATATCACACAGACAGAGCGCGCAGCCAGACTGCTGCACCAGGCACTGGTATATTGTCAGCAAGCCCGCCATGAGTTCATCACGCCCGAACACTTGCTGAAGGCACTGCTCCACGACCCGAATTTCTGCGACGTCCTCAGATACTATGCTGAGCCCGAAGAGATAGGTGACTGTCTGGATCAGCAGCTGGGACAGTTGGAACGCGTGCCCGAAGGCAATATCTACCAGCCCGAGGTGTCAGAACAGTTAGGACGGGTGATTGAGCTTGCCTGCCGGCAGGTGTATAACAGTAGTGCCAAGGCGATGGACACGCCCCACCTTGTAGAAGGCATCCTCCAACTTGATGAGTCGTGGGCCTGCTATCTGCTGAAGGAAGCCCTCGGCAGCAACGAGAGCGAATTCATGAGCAGCCTTATCACCGACTACGAGTTTGACGATCATCTGGAAGCCGAGACGGGCGGGAAGAAACATGAGGAGGCCTGGCGCCGGCTGGTGACCTGTATGAACGAGCACTACGGAGACCACAATCCCCTGATTGGCCGCGACGAAGAGCTGGAGCGCACGATACAGGTGCTCTGCCGTCGTGACAAGAATAATCCCCTCCATATTGGAGAGCCCGGTGTCGGCAAGACGGCTCTTGTCTGGGGGCTCGCTCGTATGATTGAGGAAGGTCGTGTGCCTGAGCGGCTGAAGGGCAGCCGCATCTACCAGCTCGACATCGGTACCCTGCTCGCCGGCACCCAGTATCGCGGCGACTTCGAGAACCGCATCAAGCAGATTATGGACGGCATCCGGGAGGAAAGCGACCGCAACATCGTCTATATCGACGAGATCCACACACTGGTGGGCGCAGGTGCTACCGGCGAGGGGGCGATGGACGCCTCCAACATGCTCAAGCCCTATCTCGAGACGGGTGCCATCCGCTTCATCGGCTCCACCACCTATGAGGAGTATAACCGCCACTTCTCGCGCTCCAAGGGACTCGTGCGCCGTTTCCAGCAGATCGACATCCCCGAGCCGACGCCCGAGGAAGCCAAGCATATCCTGAGACAGTTGCGCACGCAATACGAACAGTTTCATCACGTCAGCTACGACGAGGCCGCTCTCGATTTCGCCGTCGATGCCAGCTACAAGCATGTCAACGACCGCTTCCTGCCTGACAAGGCCATCGACCTTATCGACGAGGCCGGAGCTGCGATGGAGGTCAGCAAAGAGCAGCATATCGTCCGCAAGGAGGAGATAGCCGACGTACTGGCCAAGACCTGCAAGGTCGATGCCCTCGCCATCCGGGAGGCCGACGACAACGCCCGGCTGGAGTCACTCGCACCTCGTCTGTTGGACAAGATATACGGTCAGGACGAGGCCATCCGTCAGGTGGTGGAGTCCGTCCAGATGTCGAAGGCCGGACTGCTCGACGACAACAAGCCTCTGGCCTCGCTGCTCTTCGTAGGACCGACGGGCGTCGGCAAGACCGAGGTTGCCCGCGTGCTGGCCCGCGAACTGGGCATCACTCTGCAGCGCTTCGACATGAGCGAATACACCGAGAAGCATACCGTTGCCAAACTCATCGGCTCGCCTGCAGGCTACGTAGGCTACGAAGACGGCGGACTGCTCACCGATGCCATCCGCAAGACGCCCAACTGCGTGCTGTTGCTCGACGAGATTGAAAAGGCCCATCAGGATATCTACAATATTCTGCTGCAGGTGATGGACTACGCCCGACTTACGGACAACAAAGGGCGCAAGGCTGACTTCCGCAACGTCATACTTATCATGACCTCCAATGCCGGCGCCCAGTTTGCCGCCCAGGCCAATATCGGTTTCACAGGCAAGACGAGTAGGGGCGAGGCTATGCTCAAGCAGGTGAAGAAAACCTTCAAGCCCGAGTTTATCAACCGCCTGACGGGCACCGTTGTCTTCAACGACATGGACCGCCGGATGGCCACCCTTATCCTGAAGAAGAAACTTGGCGAACTCGAGGAGAAACTCGCTGCACGCCAAGTGACGATGACCCTTACCGACGAAGCCTTTTCCTGTCTGCTCGACGAAGGCTTCACCCGTGAATACGGCGCCCGTGAGATGGACCGCGTCATTGCCCAGCGGCTCAAGCCCCTGCTGATGCGTGAGATACTATTCGGCAGTCTGAAACAAGGCGGTAGTGTCACAATAGCCCTCAGCGATGGCAGTCTTTCAATTAGACGATAACCTCTGGTTTCCCGATCCCCATCTGGGTGAAGACGACGGACTGATAGCCGTCGGCGGCGATCTCTCCGTCGATCGTCTGTTGCTGGCCTATTCCTATGGTTTCTTCCCCTGGTACTCGTACCGCGACCAGTCGGAGCCGCAGTGGTTCTGTCCCTTGCAGCGCTTTGTCATCTTTCCTGGTGAAATCCACGTCAGCCACTCCATGCGTCAACTCCTTCGCCGACAGGAATATGAACTTACCATTAATTGTGACTTTGATGGCGTTATACGCGGCTGTGCCACCGCCCAGAACCGCAATCAGCAGGATGGCGCCTGGCTCGGACCAGACATGATCGAGGCTTATACCGAGATGCATCGTCAGGGATTTGCCGCCAGTGTCGAGGTGTGGCGCGGTGATGAACTTGTAGGCGGTCTTTACGGCATCAATATCGGTAAAGCTTTCTTCGGCGAAAGTATGTTCTCGCTTGCACCCAGTGCATCGAAACTTGCCCTCATCCACTTGGCCCGCTATTTTGGCAGCCTCGGCGGCAAGCTCATCGACTGTCAGTTCGAGACACCTCACCTCCGTACAATGGGAGGCCGACACATCTCCTATGAGGAATACCTTCGCATCATCTCCGAATAGCCGACTTGCTGATTATAACTTCAGACGGCGCCAGAGCCAGTTGGGCACCAGGCGCCAGAAGGAGGTAAGCACGCGATAGCGGGCGTCGATGATGCGGACGTGACGGCCCTTTCGGATACTGTTGATAATATCGCGGGCAACGGCCTCAGGGCGGAGCATCATGGGATAGCGGAAGGTGCCGCTGAGCAAGGCGGTATCGACGAAGCCCGGACGGATGTCGGTGATGCGGATGTCGAGGTGGCGCTGACGGGCCTGCTGTTCGAGTGCCTGCAGATAGGTGGCCTGCAGGGCCTTGGTGGCCGAGTAGGCTGGAGCAGGACCGAGCCCCTTGGTACAGGCGATGGAAGTGATGGCGGCGATATGCCCTTTGCCTTGTCTGGCGAAATAGCGATAGGCGGTGTCTATCATGCGTGTGAAGCCGAGAGCGTTGGTCTCCATCGTGCGCAGTTCGATGTCGGTCTCCAGCGTGCGGTTTTGTTTGCCGATGCCCGAGGAGTGGAAGTATAGGTCCATGCCACCGAGTCGTTCGACGAGGGTAAGCAGTCGCTCTCCGGCATCAGTCTGGGTAACGTCGATGGTCATTGCTTCGATACGCTCAGGGGCAGTGGACTTGAGTGCGAGCAGTTGTTCTTCGCGACGTGCAGCGATGCCGAGCTGCCAGCCCTCGGTCAGCAGCAGCTTGGCCACTTCGAGACCGATGCCGGAACTGGCGCCGACGATGATTGCCTTCTTTGCTGTCATTTTTGGTTGCGAAATTACTAAATTTTTCTGTTTCCGCTCAAATTTTCGGCAATTATTTATGGTTATTGGGCGAATTTGTTTATCTTTGCACCTGATGAGGACGAAATACTGGCTTTGCTTGCTCCTAACGGGGTGGTTGCTGATGACGCCTAAGGCGGTTTCGGCAGCAGAGAACCGATTCTATGTCTATAATGCTGCCAACGGTCTGTCGGACAACAGCGCGCAGACGATCACTTGTACGAAGACTGGCCGGCTGGTCATCACGACATCGGGGCAGATAAACTTCTTCGACGGGCAGAAATTCAACTTCATCGACCCCAGCACAGAAAACGTGTACCCACTGTCGAAATACAGCGGAAAGTATCATCTTTACTTCGACCGCTATCACCACCTTTGGCTGAAGCACAGAAACATCGTGACCTGCGTGAACCTCTTGACGGAGCGCTTCGTGGAATCGATTCCCGAGGTGTTTGAAGACTTTGGCTTCACGGACACGGTAGAGGATATGTTTGTGGACCAGCGCAATGAGGTGTGGGTGCTGACGGCCAAGGGACTGACCTGTACGAAAGAGAAGCAGACCATCAAGGTGAGACAGGACCAGAACCTGCAGGATCTCGCGGTGAGCGGCGACATGCTGATGCTCTTCTACGGCAACGGACTGGTGGAGGTGTATGACATGAAAAAAGGTACGAAGACACGTGACTTCCGCGTGTATGACGAAAAACTGGCGGAGACGTATAAACGTACGTCGCTGGTATATATCTCCGGCAAGTCGGTATTCCAGATCAGGAACGGCAACAACAACGGCATCCTTGTGCGCTTCGACATCGATCAATGGAAGCCGGAGGTCGTGATGCGACAGCCATACTACCTGAGCAATATCATTGAGAAGGACAGCACACTCTATATCCCCTGCGCCAAAGGCTATTGGACCTACGAACTGGCTACGCACAAGCTGGTGCATACCGAACAATTACAGATGGCTACGGGCGATCTGCTGGCGACAGACATCAACGCGATGACCTTCGACCGTCAGGGGGGCATGTGGGTGTGTACCGAGAAGCGAGGACTGCTCTACTCGCGGCCTACGTCATCGCCCTTTAATGTCTATGGTATGAACAGCCACCGGGCTACGGAACTGGCCATACTGATGGACCGTACGCTGAAGCCAAGGGAGACTTATAGAGACAAGACGGTGAACTGCGTGTATCGCGACTCGAGAGGCTGGGACTGGGTAGGCACGAAGACCGGGCTACACCTCTATCGCAAGGCATCGGACCGCCTGCCGGATGTCATCACGCGGCAGGACGGACTGCTGAACAACGTGGTGCACTCGGTAATCGAGGATCGGGCGCACAATATCTGGGTGGGCACGAGCTTCGGTCTGTCGTGCCTCGTATTCAAGGGCGACCAACTGCGATATATCAACAGCTATAACCAATGGGACAAGATACCGGCAGAATCGTTCAGCAACGGACGGGCCCTCAGTCTGCCCGACGGTTCGCTGGCCATGCAGATGATTGACCACATGGTCGAGTGGAAGCCCGAGGAGATGATAACTATCACGGATGCCATGAAGCAGGAGATCTATCCGAAGCTCATCAAACTGCTCGTGAACGGTGTGGAAATCAAGACGGGGATGGAACTCGACGGGAACGTGATCTTGCCGAAGGCACTCTCCCGGACAGGGGAAATCGACCTGAACTACGACCAGAACTCGCTGTCGCTGACATTCTCGGCACTGAACTACTTCAGACCGCAGCAGACATATTATCGCGTGAGGGTGAACGGACTCGATGACACGTGGCGCATCCTGACGCAATACAACTCGGGCGGACTGGTGGACAGACAGGGACAGCTGCACCTGCCGTTGACGGGCCTGAAGCCTGGCTCTTACACGGTGGAGGTGCAAAGCTCGATGCTTCCCGACACGTGGGAGAGCGTCCCCTACGAGTGGGTCATCAACGTGAACGAGCCCTGGTGGCGCACTACTGGTATGATGGCGCTGCTCGGAACAGTCGTATTCCTGCTGTTGGCCTTCAACATCTTCTATTATATCAAGAACAGCAACATGCGGGCACAGCGCAACAGCGAGGAACGCGGGCTGGTGACCAGATTCCGCAATTTTGTGGATCGCTGCACGGAGCGGAGCGGACTGTTGGAGCCTACCATCGACGAGACACACGGGCTGAAAGGCAGCGAGCAGAACGAGTTGTCGCCAGAGTTCATCAACATGATGCTGAAACTGGTGCCCCTGATGAAGAAAAAAGGGTCGAAGATGAGTATCCGCGAACTGAGCGAGGCTGTGAATATGGAGGTGCCTCACTTCTACCAGCTGCTGATGGGTAATATCTATAAGAGCCCCAGACAGCTCAAGCTGCTGCTGATGCTGAAGAAGGCTGCGCTGTCGCTGGAGACAACAAACGACGACATCGAGGTCATTGCCTATGACTGTGGCTTCGTATCGGCAAACTATCTGATTGCTTCATTCTATCGTGAGTACAAGATGACGCCAGAGGCTTATCGCCGCAAATACGGACAGGCATAAGTCCCTTAGCGAAGCGTGATCTGCGCATAGCTCGTCAGGCGCCATGTGCGTTCTCCCGTACCTTTGTAATAGACCATCGCCTGATAGCGGTTCTCGGTCTCGAAGTAGCTGCCTTCAGAGGGAAGGGGGTGCGACTGACCGTCGTCGGTGACCCAGAGATACTGATAGGAGTAGTAGCCCTGTTTCTGGAGGATGGAGGCGGTGTAGAGTCCGGTGTTCTCGTCGTAGGTCATCTGATAGGTCTCGAGAGCCTCCGTTGCCCAGCGACCTTCGATGACAATGACACCTTCGGGGATGCGAGGTGCCTTCAGACGGTAGTTCACCCAGACGTAGTCGCTGGTGATGTCGTTGTCGCGATTGTCGCTGTTGCGGATATAGAAGGCCCCGTTGGCATCCTCGTCGTAGATATAGGCGGGGCGCGGCTCACTGAGGAAGGGGTAAGCCTGCCAGGCTTTACCGTCCCAGCGAATGCGCTCGATACCCATCGTCGGATGACTGGTGTCGAGAATTTCGAACTTGCGGTATTCATTGCCACCGTCGAAGATGAGGTCGCGACGGTGCTCGAAAGCCAGCCCCTGATGGTTGACGGCGCTGGGCTGCGTGTTCCAGCGCCAGGTATCTTCGCGTCCGTTCTGCATGACGACAGTCTGGAGTTGCTGACTGACATCTGTCACCTGCCAGTCGCCATAGGATAGCTTGAAGGACACCTGCTGATGGCTGCCGTTGACATCAGTGTCGGTATTGGTGGTGGCAGCCATCGAGAGGAGCATCGTCTGCTCGGTGACCATGAACTCCACGCTGGCGAGGGTCTCACTGGTGTCGTCATCGATGATGTAGAGGCGGTAGTTGCCGCTAAGCTTCAGTCGGCAGCGGTCGTTGGGCAGTTGCAGCCGATAGTGTGTGTAGGGCACTACGGTGTTGATGCTGTGTTCGTAGTCGTCGATGACGTTGTCGTTGAAGCCTTCCAGCCAGTCGCTTTCGAAGATATCCTCGGAGACGGTCCAGTCCGCCTCACAGTGTTCCAGACGGTAGATATAA
>Ga0310691_10008127_pt1 | contig 10830 bp, 6 predicted proteins | sample 176DNAGHGlowgp2_FD_203887 | JGI IMG/M metagenome (GOLD analysis project Ga0310691, IMG submission 203887) | Sheep rumen microbial communities from Palmerston North, Manawatu-Wanganui, New Zealand - 1766 DNA GHGlow gp2 (v2) (version 2) | ecosystem: Host-associated > Mammals > Digestive system >... | reverse complement strand
TATGGACATTTATAGAAACGACTCTCTTGCCGACATCCCGGTCTTGCATCAATCGACACCCTCAGCGGTTCCCCGCTAACATAAAAATCCCTGCCAGCCTCGCGGTCGGCAGGGATTTGTGATTTCTGCGGATAAAACTCTTTCTCTCTTACTTCACCATTATCTTGCGGCCGTCTCGGATGTAAAGGCCCTTCGGATAGTTGTCAGTTGAGATGCGGCGTCCGCTGAGGTCGTACACCGAGGTAGCCTCATTCTCCGTCATCCCTATTCCATTAACTACAGGCATGATGCCAGTCGTTTCCATCTCGCTAATCGGGAAGAACTCCTTGACGCCGGCACCTCCGGCAGGGGTGTAGTATGCCTCAAAAGGTCGGGCGGCACGAACGCTGCGCACGAACACAGAGCCGGGAGGATACACAGCTGTTGGCGAAACGTATTCCTCATCGTTCAGCACATAAATGGTGTCGGAAGCCTCCATGCTCTGCCAGCACGGGGTTAGTGCGAATGTGGCACATTCTGCCTTCTCGTTGCTCGTAGGCTGCACCGTGGCGTTCGTGGCCGAGAAAGTCACGCTTCCGGTGATATTTCCCGCTACGTATTCTGTGCTGTTCGGCATAGTCAGGATATACGGTTTGTTAGCCTCAATGCTCTTTGCTGCCGTGAAACCAGTCTCGGGGTTCACTTCTGCCAGCCAGAACTTGCTATATCCGCCCAGGTTCGTTCCGAAGGGCCGGATGCCGACGCTGTCGCAAGTGATGCTCTGCACATCAAAGGGCAGCACCAGCGACTCCCATCCGCTTGCTACGCCTTTGACGGTCGCCTTTGAGAAGTTATGCGTATAGGATATATGTTGCGCTGTGAACGGCTTCGGAACATACAGCGGCTCGTTGTCATAAATGGTTATATCCTCAATTTGCCCGTTACGGATTACATTATTCCATCCATCCACCTTAAAAAGATCGTAGGTCTTATCTTCAACATATAGAAGCTTGTTCATCCCAGATTCTGACTGATAACAGCTCAGCTCTCTCAGCGCTGTGTTATTTGAAACGTCCAGGGTTGTAAATTGATTTTCGCTGCAGTACAGCTTTGTCAGTGCTGTGTTATTTGAAACGTCTAAAGTCGTCAGTTGATTGGAGGAGCAGAACAGCCATTCCAGCGCTGTGTTATTTGAAATGTCCAAGGTTGTCAGTTGATTGGAGGAGCAGAACAGATATTTCAGTTCTGTATTATTTGAAACGTCCAGAGCGGTCAGTTGATTGGAAGGGCAGTCCAGTTCTGTCAGCGCTGTATTTTGAGAAACGTTCAGCTCAGTCAGTGGATTGTTGCCGCAATCCAGCCCCCACAACGCTTTATTTTGAGAAACGTCCAGAGCCGTCAGCTGATTGTATGGGCAGTCCAGCTCTATCAGCGCTGTATTATTTGAAACGTCCAGAGTCGTTAGCTGATTGTAGTTGCAGAGCAGGTTTGTCAGAGCTGTGTTATTTGAAACGTCCAGAGTCGTCAGTTTGTTGCCGACGCAAAAAAGAATATTCAACGCTGTGTTCTGTGAAACGTCCAAAGTTGTCAGCTGATTGGAGTTGCAGCACAGATAATCCAGCGCTGTGTTATTTGAAATGTCCAAGGTTGTCAGTGGATTGTTGGAGCATTCCAGCCTTGTCAGTGCTGTGTTATTTGACACGTCCAGAGTTGTCAGTTGATTGTTGCCGCACGTCAGCTTTTTCAACGCTGTGTTCTGTGAAACGTCCAGAGTAGTCAGCTGATTATCGCCGCATTCCAGCGTTGTCAGCGCTGTGTTATTTGAAACGTCCAGAGTCGTCAGCTGATTATCGCCGCAGTCCAGATCTGTCAGCGCTGTGTTTTGTGAAACGTCCAACGTCGTTAGGGGATTGTTGCTGCAGCTCAGCTCTGTCAGCGCTGTATTTTGTGAAACGTCCAGGGTCGTAAATTGATTTTCGCTGCAGTACAGCTCTGTCAGCGCTGTGTTATTTGAAACGTCCAGAGTCGTCAGCTGGTTCCCGTAGCAGGCCAGACTTGTCAGCGCTGTGTTCTGTGAAACGTCCAAAGTCGTAAGCTGATTATCGTTGCACCACAGAACTATCAGCGCTGTATTATTTGAAACGACCAGAGTCGTCAGCTGATTGTTGGTGCATTCCAGCCATGTCAGCGCTGTGTTATTTGAAACGTCCAGAGTCGTCAGCTGATTGTAGCTGCAGTACAGCACTGTCAGCGCTGTGTTATTTGACACGTCCAGAGTTGTCAGCTGATTGTTGCTGCAGTACAGGTTTGTTAGCGCTGTGTTTTGTGACACGTCCAGAGTAGTCAGCTGATTGTAGCCGCAGGACAGCTTTGTCAGGGCTGTGTTATTTGAAATGTCCAGAGTCGTCAGCTGATTGTTGTCGCACCGCAGCTCTGTCAGCGCATTGAAGTACTCAATGCCCTTTAAACTATTTATGCCGAGATTTTCAACATTAATATGTATGACATCAGCAATCTCTGCATCTGTAAGAATACCGTCTGCGCCGTACTCTTGACTGAGAACCCACTGCCGGAACGTCTCGTCCGGGAAAGTCGTCTCGTTTATCTCCACGTCTGCCCAGACTGTAGTGGCCGTCAGCAGAGAAAGAAGCGAGAGAATGATTCTCCGCGTTATGTTATTCATTCCTTGAATAAAACAGAGGTGTTTGTTTGCGTTCATAGTTATTTGCCGTTATTAAGATGTATTCGTTTGTTTATTAATGACGGGGCAAAGTAAATAACTTTCCTTGGAATAAGCAAAAAAAGAGCAAGGAAAATTGGTATCGAAACGGAAAAGGAGTATCTTTGTCGCACAAATGGTGTGTGTTTATGACGCGAGAGGAATTTTTTGAGGCGAATAATCCTTCAGGTCAAGCTGAATAATGCCTTATATCAAAGGGAACAATTTGTTTAAACGTGTTAGGAAATCCATTTGATCTTGGGAGGAAATCGTTTAGACCTTGAAGGGAAAAAGGTTACAACATTACGGATGGCGGAAAACGTATCCTTTAACGCTGCAAAGATACAACATTTTTCCCGAATAAGCAAGGGGTTGCGGTAAAATATAATGGGAAAATGATGGGGGATGATAAAAAAGCATTATCTTTGCAGCGCAAATATATATTATTGTAAAGATGAAGAAGATTTTTGCTCTTTTCCTGTTGCTGTCCGTAGTGTGGCCACAGGCTTTATTGGCGGATCACGTGGATGTATGCTGGCCTATGGGCGAGCAGGATAATCTGGCGGCATATACTATGACCGCAGGCGCTGAGGCCAACGTCACCCCGTCGTTCGTACTTGGTAATAACCTTACTGTCACCGGCGTGAAGCTGGCGCCAGATGCGGAGTCTGGCTACACGGCCGTAGAGTATAATCCGGTGATGGTGCTGCTGACGCCGAAGACTCGTGTCACGCAGAAGACCTCGGGACACCAGGTGTCGTTCAGGGTCAAGGCCAACACAGGCCACACGTTCAAGCCCACAACTATTGAGCTGGATGCCGCGAAGTGCGGAACGGACGGCGGCAACTTCGACGTCTATATCCGTAACGGGGCGGGCGAGGAGGTCGCTCTGGCCACAGCTGTGTCACCCCTGCGCAACAAAGTGGGGGCGAACAACAGCACTGGCAAGAGCCATCACACGTTCCAGATCTCTGACCAGCTGGTGACTTCGGGCAAGACCTTCCAGCTGATTCTCTATGTCTATAACTTCAACGGGCAGGACACAGAGAACCCGAAGAGCATTGGTTTCAACAACGTCACCATAAGCGGCGAGGTGGATGAGCCCATCTATGACGCTTCGCATTATTTCACCGCTGCCACCTGCTCGGCAGGCAATCTGCTCGACGCAGTCAGCACCCTGAAGAACGGCGAGAGCACAGCGTGGCCGACGAAGCTCTTCGGCGACCCCACCGACCTGTCTGTAACGGCTGCTGAGGGCTACACCGCCACGATAACTTATCAGGACAAGTATATCACTCTGACGGCTCTGAAAGACGGCAAGGCCGTGTTCTCCGTGAGCATTCGTTTCGTGGTGAGCCACCGTCAGCCGAAGGGAGAGGCACAACCCCTGAACCGCGGCCTGATGGCTGTGAAGACCAGCAGCGGAGTGCTGGTGAGCTGGCGTTATCGCGCTGCCGACATGGATTCGAAGCCGCGCTTCCGCCTATACCGCAACGGAAAGATCATAGGTTCAAATCCCATAACGGAGCGCACCAATTTCCTCGATACCAGCGGCTCAACGACCTCCACATACAAGCTTGAGGTCTTAGACATCAACGGAAATGTCATTGAGACGCAGGACGGCGTGAAGCCCTGGACGGACCAGACTAAATACATCACCCTGCAGGGCGGCGCTCCCACAGACCCAACGAACGCAGGCGCGACATACACCCCGAACGACGCCTCATACTGTGATATGGACGGCGACGGCGAATATGAGATAATACTGAAGTGGGCGCCCAGCAACGAGAAGGACGCTGCCAGCAACGGCACCACATCGCCCGCTTTCTACAGCTGCTACAAGATGGACGGAACCCGTCTGTGGATGTTGCATACGGGACATAATATGTTCAACTCGGCTCACACCACTCCGTTTATAGCATGGGATCTCGACGGCGACGGCTATGGTGAGTTCATGGTGAAGACTGCACCCGGAGCCATTGATGGCGAGGGCAACTATGTGCTCCTGCCCGGCGACGACCCGACAGCCGACCTGAAGAGCGGCAGGGGCAAGCAGGACCACGGCCCGGAATATATCACCGTGTTCGACGGCACCACCGGCGCCGAGCTGAAAACAATAAAATACCACACGGCCTACGAAGACGAGACCACCTCGTTCTGGGGTGACAGCAAGCAGAACCGCTCGGAACGCTATCTGGCTGCTATCGCCTGGTTGGATGGCGAAGACAGCAACCCGTCGGCCATCTTCGCCCGCGGTTACTACAGCGGTTGCAAGATAGGTGCCTACGACTGGGACGGCGAGGAGCTGACTCTGAGATGGCTGCACCGAGGCACAGGAGCCAACAGCGGCACGGTGACCTACGCCAACGGCACGGTGAAGAACCTCACCAAATCCGTTTATGGCGAGGGCGCTCACTGGATCTGCGTGGGCGATGTCACAGGCGACGGCAAGCAGGAAATTCACTACGGCTCCGGCGCTCTGAAGCCCGACGGCACGACACTTTACCGCACGGGCTTCGGCCACGGCGACGCTATGCATCTGAGCGACTTTATCCCCTCGCGTCCGGGCTTGGAGCTGTTTATGCCGCACGAGCACTCACCTTACGGAGTGGATCTGCGCGATGCCGCCACAGGCGAAGTCCTCTTCCGCACAACAGCCTCCGGCGACACAGGCCGCGGACTGATAGCTCACTTCAATCCCGAGGCCGACGATGCCTATTGGCAGTCGAGCGCCAGCGCATCGCTCTTCGACACGAGCCAGAACGTAATTCTGGAGAGTTGCAGTCACGGCGGCGGCGCTTCGCTCAACAATCGTATCTACTGGAACGGCGACCTGGCCGACGACTTCTACGACAAGTCCGTGCTGGAATACTGGAATGTAGATGGCAAAGGCTTCTGGCGTATGCAGGTGAACGGCAGCAACTACACCTCCGGAAACCTGAACAACTACACAAAGTACAACCCATGCGTTCTGGGCGATCTGCTCGGCGACTGGCGCGAGGAGATTGTCAACTGGACGCAGAGCGGCAACAACTTCCAACTGGTTATCAACGCCACGGACTATCAGACGGACTACATCGTGCCGCATCTGATGGACAACTACGCTTACCGTGCACAGGTAATTAACCAGAACTGTGCCTACAACCAGCCGCCGCATTTGAACTACGATCTCATTGACCGCTACACCGTGGAACGCACCGTGCCTCAGAGCGGCTGGGATGTGCTTTATGCCCCGTATCCGTTGCTCGTTCCGCAGGGCGTTACGGCCTACAACGTGGGAGGCGTGAATGCAGACGCTGACACCGTACGTGCCACAGCAATCAAAGGAACGGCTGTTATTCCGGCAGGTGCATCAATAGTCTATAAGGCAACAGCCGGCCAGACTGTCCGCTTCCGCCCGACAACAAAAACTACTTCAAATATCTCGAAGACGTACCTGAAGGGCTGCTCCGTGGATAGCGTGCTCGTAAGCAACGAGGACACAAAGGAATATTTCTACACCTTCCGCGTTGATGCCGAGACGGGAGCTATGGGATTCTTCAAGGTAGAGGAGTCCACGACCGTTCCCGCCTGCACGCCTTGGCTGCGGGTTAAGGGAACCGCCACGAACCCGCCTCTGCCTCAGTATTTCCTGACCAAGGAGGGCATTCCTGCCAGTGTTGAAGCGCCGTCTTCAGCCACAGACAAGGCAGATGAAATCTATGACCTCAATGGCCGCCGCGTAGAATCCGGCGCCATGAAGTCCGGAAAGGTTTACATCGTAAACGGCGAGAAGCGGAGGAAGTGATGTCTTAAAACAAGAAAAGCAGGTGGTTAGCCTGCTTTTCTTTTTTAAAAGACGTAATGTCGGAATAACGTTTAATCGTTTAATCGTTTAATCGTTTAATCGAAAATCCGAAAATCCGTTATTCCGTTATTCCGAAATTCCGTGATTCCGAGATTACGGCTTCGCCGCCTTATTGGCCCTCTCAATGGAGTCCTCTCGCATCTGCTGAATGTAGGCTTCGTAGAGGAGGTCTTTGAAAGTCTTCACCTGCTCAAAGTGCTCGAGGCTACGGAGACGCTGCTTGCGGCGTTTCTCACGCTTCCGGTCTTTTATTGCGAAAGGGTGAGTGATTTTGTCGTTGATGCCGGGAGACAGTTTCTCGAGCATTTCGCCCACAGAGGGGATATTCACCTGTCCCTCCTTCCATCTCTTCAAGCTTCGGTCCAGAGCCTTATTCACGGGCAGTCCCTGAGGGCTATAGACAACCACCTCACGCATCGTGTCCGTACGCATCGAGTCTTTCTGGAGCGTGTCGGTGGCGAGGGCTAAAGATATAAGCAGAGGGAGCAGCATCTAACTAAAGTTCGTCGGGACGAAGATCTAAGACTTTCCCGTTGCGGCATACCACGAGCGTGGTGCCCATTAGCTTGGCCCGTTCCACGAGCCGCTGCTGTGCCAGAAAAATACCTTTGTCGATACGTTTCTGCATTTCAATTATTTCGCGGTCACTCATGGTCGGATTCAATTTGATTGTAATGCTCGTAGAAAGCCTGGTATTTGGCTTCGTTCTCAATGTTCACGCGCGCGTTCTTCCATCCGCAGGCCAGACGTTCGCTGGGAACGGTGGAGTTGTCGTACAGCGCCCAGTAATCCACAACGGGGATATACAGCTGGAATAGATTCTGCAAGCCGGCGTGATAGCGGCGCAGGATTACTTCGGTGGGGATATTGTGCCCACCCTGACTGACTCGTTTTGCCACGCGGGCTACGGCCTGCTCGGGGCTGGAGAGCGAGAAGAAGAGGAGCGTGACGAAATAGCCGCGCTTCTGCGCCCGCTGAATCAGTTTCACGTATGAGCGTGTGGCAAGAGTGGTCTCGAAAGCGAATGTCTCACCTTCTTTCAGAAGATGGATGATACGGTCTATCATCAGTCGGCCTGCCTGAATAGCAACTCCCTCGGGATTGAACGGAGAGAGACCCTTGGCGATTTCGTCTGCATTGACGAACTCGCGGCAGTTAAGCATCTCCGGCAGCACCGTGAAAGAGGCTGTTGTCTTTCCGGCGCCGTTGCATCCGGCGATGATGAATAGGTTTAATTTCTTGTGATCGGCCACAGTATTGAGTTTAGAGTTTAGGACTCTCCCCCCGCCCTCCCTAAAGGGAGGGAGCGAAATGAGGAAGTTGGATGTTCTCTGGGCAAAGATAGGCTTTTTTTAATTGACAGTTGACAATTGACAGCCTAAAGTTAGGCTTTGCCCCCCTTTTTGGTATTATTTAACAGAAAACTAAAGTAGTAGATTGGCAATTTAACAGAAAAAACCGATTTAATTTACGATTTGACTATTTCTTTAAGTGTCAAGCGCGTAGCGAGTCCTATTTACGATTTATTTACGATGGGATTTATTTACGATTTTGCAGCACGCGCAGCCTAATGTTCAATGTTCAATGTTCAATGATTAAAGCGCAGCTCAATTAAGCATTATGAATTAAGCAAGTCTGGTCTCAGTCGGCGGGTGCGCTCCAAACTCTGCTGCAGTTCCCACTCCTTGATTTTCGCCTCGTGGCCGGAAAGCAGGATGTCCGGCACGCGCCAGCCTTTGTATTCGGCGGGGCGCGTATAAACAGGGGCTGCCAGCAGGTTGTCCTGGAAGGAGTCGGAGAGAGCGCTCTGCTCGTCACCAATGGCCCCCGGGATAATGCGCACAATGGCATCTGTCATCACGGCAGCCGCCAGTTCGCCGCCCGTGAGCACATAGTCTCCGATGCTCACTTCCTTGGTGATGAGGTGTTCGCGGATGCGGTAGTCTATGCCTTTGTAGTGGCCGCATAGGATGATGATGTTCTCGCATAGCGAGAGCGTGTTGGCCATAGGCTGTGAGAACTGTTCGCCGTCGGGGGTGGTGAATATCACTTCGTCGTAGTGGCGCTCGCTCTTCAGCTGACTGATGCAACGGTCTATAGGTTCGCACTGCATCACCATCCCGGCAAAGCCGCCGAAGGGGTAGTCATCGACGCGGCGATAGCGGTTAGTGCTGTAGTCGCGCAAGTTATGCAGATGGATTTCCACCAGCCCCTGACGCTGTGCGCGCCCGATGATGCTTTCGTTCAGGAAGCCCTCGATGAGCTGTGGCAGAACTGTTATAATATCGATTCTCATATTATATTATGAATTATGCATTATGCATTGAATAGACTACCATTGGTTCGAAAGCATATCGAGCATATCCTTGGCGGTGAGGCGGTGGTTCTTGTCTGCGCCTTCGAGGATGCTCTCAGAGATAGCGCGTTTGGACTCGTGAAGACGCAGAATCTTCTCTTCGATGGTGTGGTGACTGATGAGGTGATAGACAGTGACGGCCTGCGTCTGTCCGATGCGGTAGGCACGGTCGGTGGCCTGCTGTTCGATGGCGGGATTCCACCACGGGTCGAGATGGATGACATAGTTCGCAGCCGTAAGGTTCAGACCTACGCCGCCCGCCTTGAGGCTGATGAGGAATATGGGTCGCTTGCCCTTCTGGAAGTCGGCCACGAGCTGCTCGCGTTGCTTGATGGGCACAGAACCGTCCAGATAGAAGTAGGGCAGGCCGATTTCCTCCAGCGCTTTCTGTATGAGTGCGAGGAATCCGGTGAACTGACTGAACACAAGCACGTTGTGACCGCCATCGACGATATTCTGAACCAACTCCTTGAAGGCGTTGACCTTGCTCGAGCCGCCAGTCCATGTCGGGTCGGTGAGCTCGGCGGAGCAGGCCGTGCGGCGCAGACGTGTGATTTCTGCCAGCGCGTTCACAGACAGCTGTTCGCCCTCCTCCTTGAACTTCTGCTCGGCCTCGCGACGGATAACCTCGTAGAGGGCCATCTCCTGCGGGGTGAGTTCCACGGTGAGGTTGATCTCGGTCTTGTCCGGCAGTTCCTTCACCACAGCCTGTTTCGTACGACGCAGCATGAACGGAGCCACGAGCGCCTGCAGCTGGTTCTGTCGGTTGCGCTCCTCCATATTCTCTATGGGGATAATATATTTCTGGCTAAATTGCTCGTAGGTGCCGAGAAGTCCGGGATTGATAAATTGGAACAGATTCCACAGCTCGCCCAGATGGTTCTGCACAGGCGTACCCGTGAGGATGAGGCGGTGGGTGGCTTGTATTTCCATGCAGGCGGCGCTGGTCTTTGTGCCACGGTTTTTGATGTTGTGAGCCTCGTCCAGACAGACTACGTTCCACGAGCGGGCGTTGATAAGTCCGGCCTGCGACACCAGAAGACCGTAGGTGCAGATAAGCACGTCATGGGCCTCGGCCTGTTCCACAAGCGGCCGGCGGTCGTAGTACTCGCTCATGTTGTAGGCAGTCAGGGTGGGGGCGAAGCGCTCGATCTCGTTCTTCCAATTGGAGACCACAGAGGCGGGAGCCACCACGAGCGACGGTCCCTGGTCTGCCATCTGCAGCAGATAGGCTATGGTCTGAATGGTCTTACCAAGACCCATATCGTCGGCAAGGCAGGCGCCGGCTCCCCATTGCGAGAGACGCATAAGCCACTCGTAACCGTCCTTCTGATAGGGTCGCAGCGTGGCTTTGAGTGTGGTGGGAACAGGTATTTCCATCTTGTCGGCGGCCTCGATGCGCTCCTTCATGTTGTTCAGCTCGGTGTCGTGGTTTATGTCTATCTCGCCGTGGAGAAGCTGTGCGAGAAGGCTGGTGTGAAGGGTTGGGATAGTGGCGTGGCCATCGGTCTGCGTGGTGATGCTCTCGAGCGTGTCGAGCTGTTGGCGCAGTTTCTCGCTCAGCCACAGGTAGTCGCCATTCTGCAGCTGCACATATCCGCCGTGACTGCCAGAGATGGCCTGCAGAAGCTGCTGGGCGGTAAGCACTTCGTTGTCGTCCAGACGCACGTTGCCCTCGATCTCGAACCACCGTCCGCGGTTCTTCAGCGAGATGTTCCACTGAGCACCCATCGTGGAGCGCATCTTCAGGCGTTCGCCTTCGGGCCACTCCACACTACTCATTTCCATGTGGCTGCTAACGAAGGCCAGCAGGTCGAGCACCTGCAGCGTGGGCAGATGTCCGTTGAGGTTGCCGTTGAGTTTTATGCCGTGGATGTTGCAATAGTTGAGAAGGATGGCAAGCGACTGCGTCTCGCCCTCGAACTGGCG
>Ga0310691_10008126_pt1 | contig 10831 bp, 13 predicted proteins | sample 176DNAGHGlowgp2_FD_203887 | JGI IMG/M metagenome (GOLD analysis project Ga0310691, IMG submission 203887) | Sheep rumen microbial communities from Palmerston North, Manawatu-Wanganui, New Zealand - 1766 DNA GHGlow gp2 (v2) (version 2) | ecosystem: Host-associated > Mammals > Digestive system >... | reverse complement strand
GTGGCGGGGATGCCTCGGTCAGCGAGGAGCAGGTCCGGGCGATCACCCAGGCGGTGATGGCGCGGCTGAAGCAGGGCTGAGCGGAGAAAAAGGAGGAAGCGACCATGCGGGTCATCGTCATCGGCGGCGTGGCCGCCGGCATGAGCGCGGCGAGCAAGCTGCGCAGAGCTGATCCGAAGGCGGAGATCGCGGTCTACGAGCGGGGCAGTTTCCTTTCCTACGGCGCCTGCGGACTTCCCTATTATATCGGCGGCTGGAATGAGGATCCCCAGAAGCTGATCGCCCGGACGCCGGAAAAGTTCCGGGAGATGGGCATCGAGACCCATCTGCGGCACGAGGTGCTCCGGGTGGATGCCGCCCGGAAGACCGTGACCGTCCGGGATCTGGATTCCGGGCGGGAGTTTGAGGACCGGTGGGACCGGCTGATGATCGCGGTGGGCTGCCGCAGCGCGGCGCCGCCGGTGCCGGGATACGATCTGCCGGCGGTGTTCTCCCTCCGCTCCATGGAGGACGGGCTCCTGCTGCATGAGATCGCGCGGCTGCCGGGGGTGCGGCACGCGGTCATCGTCGGCGGAGGGGCCATCGGCGTGGAGATGGCGGAGGCGCTGACCCGGCTGGGAAAGCGCATCACCCTGCTGGAGGGCGCGGAGCGCCTCCTGCGCCCCTTCGAGCCGGAGTTCTCGGAGCTGGCGGCCCGGGAGCTGGAGCGGAACGGCGTGACGCTCCGGCTGAATTCCCGCCTGCAGGCGATTGAGGAAAAGGGGGATCACCGGCTGGTCCGGACGGAGAAGGAGGAGATCGCCTGCGATCTGGTGCTGATGGCCGCGGGCATCCGGCCGGAGACGGCGTTTCTGAAGGAGACCGGGATCCGGATGGCCCGGAACGGGGCGATCCTGGTGGACCGGGAGATGCGGACCAGCCTGCCGGACGTGTACGCGGCGGGGGACTGCGCGACCTGCTATCACCGGGTGCTGGAGGAGGATTACTATCTGGCCCTGGGCACGGTGGCGAACAAGACCGGCCGCATCGCGGGCGCGAACCTGGCGGGCGGGCACGAGAAGTTTGCCGGCGTGCTGGGAACGGCCGCGATCAAGGTGTTTGACCTGGAGATGGGCCGCACGGGCCTGAGCGAGGCGGAGGCGGCGAGGACGGGCCTTCCCTACCGGACGAAGATGATTACGTCCCAGGATCACCCGAATTACTATCCGGATCCGTCGCCGCTGGCGATCAAGCTGATTTACGACGCCCGGACCCGGAGAATTCTCGGGGCCAACGTCGCGGGCAGCCATGACGCGGTGATGCGGACGGACATCTTTGCGGTGGCGGTTCACGCGGGGATGACGGCGGAGGAGCTGGGCACGGTGGATCTGGCCTACGCGCCGCCCTTTGCCTCGGTCTGGGACGCGGTGCACATCGCCGCCAACGCCGCGAAATAGAAGGAGGATGCGATGAACAGAATCTGCACGCTGGAGCAGGCCGTCGCTTCTCTGGAGGACGGGGCGCTGATCGGGCTGGGGGGAAACACCCTGAACCGGGCGCCCATGGCGGCGGTGCGGGAGATCATCCGGCAGGGCCGGCGGGGCCTGCGCCTGGTGAAGACCGCCGGGGGCATGGATATTGATCTGCTGTGCCGGGAGGGCTGCGTTTCCTCGGTGGACGCGGGCTTCATCAGCTACGAAAGCGAATTCGGCCTGGCCCAGTTCTACCGCCGGGCGGTGCAGCGGGGGGAGGTCATCGCCCACGAGCACGCCTGCTATACGGTGATTTCCGCGCTGCGCGCCGCCAGCTGCGGCGTTCCGTTCATGCCGGTCCGGGGGCTTCAGATCAGCGATCTGCGGAAGGTGAACGATTATTTCGCCGAGGTGCAGGATCCCTTCACCGGGGAAAGGCTGGCGGCGGTCCGGGCCATCGCGCCGGAGGTTTCCTTCCTGCATGTGCAGGAGGCGGATGCCGCCGGAAACGGGCGGATCCGGGGGCCGGTGTATGAGGACGCGCTGCTGGCCAGGGCCTCCCGCCGGGTGATTCTGACGGCGGAGCGGATCGTGGGGGACGCCTTCTTTGCCGGCGAGGCGGAGAAGCCCCAGATCCCCGGGTTCCTGGTGAGCCATGTGGTGCACTGTCCCCGGGGCGCCGCGCCCGGGTGCTGCCCGGGAGAATACGGCATCGATGCCGAAGCGATCCGGCGGGAGAGGGGGGAAAGCCCATGAGGGAAACCGTTCGTCCGGGGGACATGATGGCGGTCTGCCTGTCCCGGCTGATCCGGAACGGGGAAACCGTGTTCCACGGCGTCTCCTCCCATCTGCCGATGGTGGCCGTGCTGCTGGCGAGGCATACCCACGCGCCGGAGGCGGTGCATCTGAACATTCCCGGCGGGGTCAATCCCATGGAGCCGGCTCTGCGGGCCTTCACCAGCGCCGGGGAGGAGCTGTACGAGCCGGCCTGCGCCGCCTTTCCGCTGATGGACGTGTTCGATCTGAGCATGCGGGGCGGGCTGGACGTGGCCTTCCTCAGCGGCGTGCAGTTTGACCGGGAGGGGCGGGTGAACGCCTCCGTGATCGGGGACTACCGCCGGCCGAAGGTCCGCCTGCCGGGGGGCGCGGGGAGCGCGGTGCTGATCCCCACGGCGAAGCGGGCCGTGATCTGGCGGACCAAGCATGACCGGAGAACCTTTGCGGAGAAGGTGGATTTTGTGACGGCCCAGGGCCATGTGAGCGACATTGTCACGCCGCTGTGCCATTTCACCATGGCGGAGGGAAGGCTGATCGTCGGCAGCGTGCATCCCGGCCACACCCTGGCGGAGGTGGCGGAGAACACGGGCTTTCCGGTCCAGTACTACGAGGAGCGGGAAACGCCGCCGCCGACGGAGGAGGAGCTGGCCTGGCTGCGGCGCATCGATCCCAGGGATCTGCGGAGCATTGAATTCGAATGAGGCTGCCGCGGGAGCGGCAGAGCGATAAAAAAGAAAGGATGAGGAGAACCATGGCAGCGTACGACAGTTATTTTCTGATGAAGGAAGAGGATGTGGCGGGATACGTTCAGGCGAGGTACGCCGGGCATTTCGCGCCGGACGCGGTGCTGACCGTGAAGGAAATCGGCGACGGCAACCTGAACTACGTGTTCCGGGTGGTGGAGGAAGCGACGGGCAAGTCCATGATCGTGAAGCAGGCGGGCGAGGCGCTGCGCATCTCCGCGGAAATGCATGTTTCCACGGACCGGAACCGGATCGAGAGCGAGATCCTGCAGCTGCAGGACAAGCTGGCCCCCGGCTCCGTGCCGAAGATCTACGGATACGATACGACCATGTGCGCCTGCGCCATGGAGGATCTGAGCGATCACGAGCTGATGCGCTACGCCCTGATGCGGCATGAGACCTTCCCGCGCTTCGCGGAGGACATCTCCACCTACATGGTCAACACCCTGCTGAAGACCACGGACGTGGTGATGGAGCACAAGGAGAAGAAGGCGCTGGTCAAGAGCTTCATCAATCCGGAGCTGTGCGAGATCACGGAGGACCTGGTGCTGATGGAGCCCTACAACGATCTGAAGGGCCGGAACATCGTGGATCCGAAGATCGCCGATTTTGTGAAGAAGGAGCTCTACGGCGACGCGGAGCTGCTGCTGGCGGTGGCGAAGCTGAAATTCGAGTTCATGAACAACGCCCAGGCGCTGCTCCACGGGGATCTGCACACCGGCTCCATCTTTGTCCGGAAGGATTCCACGAAGGTCTTCGATCCGGAGTTCGCGTTCTACGGCCCCATGGGATACGATATCGGCAACGTGGTCGCGAACCTGATCTTTGCCTATGACAACGGCGTGGCCGCCGGGGCGGAGGAATTCAACGCCTGGGTCCTGGGCTGCATCCGGGAGACCGTGGATCTGTTCATCGAAAAATTCCGGAAGGCCTATGACGAGTGCGTGACCGAGCCCATGGCGAAGGTGGAGGGCTTCCGGGAGGCCTATCTGAAGAGCATTCTCAGCGATACCGCCGCCTATACCGGCACGGAGCTGCACCGCCGGACGGTGGGCATGGCCCAGGTCAAGGACGTGACCACCATCCCGGATCCGGAGAAGCGGGCGTACGCGGAGAAGCTGAACATCCTCGCGGGCAAGGACTTTATCCTGCACCGGGAGTGCTTCCTCAGCGGGCAGGATTTTGTGGACGCGGTGAAGCGCGCGGAAGCGGCGCTGAAATAAGGGTACGGGAACCGCGGCGCGGGGCCCGGGGAGGGCTCCCGCCGCCAGGACAGAAAGGCGGGGAGAACCATGGCGGATGAAAAAAGCATTATGAGCTACGAGACCGTGGAGCTGGACGATGAAAACAGCGCGCTGGTGATTCTGGATCAGACCAGACTGCCCAACGAGGTGGAGATCCTCCATCTGAAGACCCAGCAGGAGATCTGGGACGCGATCTATCTGCTGCAGGTGCGCGGCGCGCCGGCGATCGGCGTGGCGGCGGGCTTCGGGGTCTATCTGGCGGCGAAGGAGATCCGGACGGAGAACCGGGCGGAGTTTGACGCCAGGTTCCATGAGGCGAAGGAGTTTCTGAATTCCGCCCGCCCGACGGCGGTGAACCTGAGCTGGGCTCTGAACCGGATGGAGCAGGTCCTGAAGGATCATCCGGAAGCCTCCGTGGCGGAGGCCGTGGCGCTGCTGAAGGCGGAGAGCGAGGAAATCAAGGCGGAGGATGTCTGGATGTGCCGCTCCATCGGGGAGTACGGCCTGACGCTGATCAAGGACGGGGACGGCATTCTGACCCACTGCAACGCGGGCCAGCTGGCGACCTCGAAGTACGGCACCGCCCTGGCGCCGATCCATCTGGGCCGGGAGCGGGGTATGAACTTCCGGGTCTTCTGCGACGAAACCCGGCCCCTGCTGCAGGGCGCCCGCCTGTCCTCCTTCGAGCTGCTGGCGGACGGGGTGGATACGACCGTGATCTGCGACAACATGGCCAGCCAGGTCATGAAGAACGGATGGGTCAACGCGGTCTTCGTCGGCTGCGACCGGGTCGCGGCCAACGGGGATGCCTGCAACAAGATCGGCACCTCGGGCGTGGCGATTCTGGCGAAGTATTACGGGATTCCCTTCTATGTGCTGGGCCCCACCTCGACCATCGACATGAGCATCGAAAAGGGCGAGGATATCACCATCGAGCAGCGCAAGCCCGAGGAAGTGACCGAGATGTGGTACAAGAAGCGGATGGCGCCGGAGGGCGTGAAGGTGTACAATCCGGCCTTCGATTTTGCGGACCATGAGCTGATCACCGGCATCGTGACGGAATACGGCATCGCCCGGCCGCCCTATACGGAAAGCCTGAAGGAAATCTTCCGGAAGAAGGAAGAGGCGCAGAAGGCGAAGAGGAAGGATTAAAAGGAGCAAGCCATGAAGGATAACGCACTCCGATCCGCCGTGACGCGGGCGGTGCTGACGGAGCTGGCGGCCGGGGGAGAATTCTGGGCTCCCGTGGCGACCTCCAGCCGGCACTGCCATCTGAGTCCGGCGGACCTGGAGCGCCTCTTCGGCCGCCCCCTGACGCCCCTGAGAATGCTGGAGCAGCCGGGGCAGTTCGCCGCGGAGGAAAAGGTAACGCTGGAAACCCCGAAGGGGAAGCTCTCCCTGCGGGTGGTGGGGCCGGTGAGGAAGGAATCCCAGGTGGAGATCTCCCTGACGGAGGCCCGCCAGCTGGGGCTGAACCCGCCCATCCGCCTGTCCGGGGATCTGGAGAATTCCCCGGGCTGCAGGCTGACCTGCGGGGACCGGTCGGTGGATCTGTCCCGGGGCGTCATCGCGGCCGCCCGGCACCTGCACATCAGCGGGGAGGAGGCGGCGGTCTACGGGCTGCGGGACGGGGAGGAGGTTTCCCTCCGCTCCGACGGACCCCGGTCCGCGGTGATGGAGCATGTGATCGTGCGGGCCGGAGCGGGGCACGTGCTGGAGGCGCATATCGATACGGATGAGGCGAACGCCTTCGGAATCCGCTCCGGGCAGCTCTGCCGGCTGCTTCTTCCCGGGGCGGCGGGGCGCGGCCTGTTCCCGGCCGGGGCTCCGGGAGCGCGGCCCGCGGTTTCGCCGCCGGCGCCGCCGGCGGGGGCGCAGATCCCCGGGGCGGGAAGAGTACCGCCGCCCGTGAGCGTCTCCCCGCGGCAGGCGGTGAAGGAGACGCTGCTGGACTATTCGGGAGATCCGGGTTTTCTGCTGACGGAGGAGCTGCTGTACCGGGCGGCGGCCCGGGGGATGAAGTACATCCGCCTGGCGCCCGGCGCGCTGGTGACGCCGCTGGCCCGGGATGTGGCCTGGGAGAAGGGCATTGAGCTGATCCGGCAGGACGGAAGGAATGATCGGGGGTGAGGAGATTTTGACGGAACAGGAGATTCAGCAGATTGTGGAGGAGGTGCTCCGCAGCCTGCCCCGGCCGGCGGAGGAGCCGCCCCGGCTGAAAACCTGGCCGGCGGCCCCGCAGAAGGCGGGCACCGGACGGTGGCTCTGCGACACGGTGGAGGAGGCGGTGGCCAACGCCAGGGCCTCCCAGGCGCAGCTGGCGGAGATGACGCTGGAGAAAAGGGGAGAGCTGATCGCCGCCATGCGGAAGGCGGCCATTGAGAATGCCGAGCCCCTGGCCCGGCTGGCCCACGAGGAGACGGGATACGGGCATGTGGAGGACAAGATTCAGAAGAATCTGCTGGTGGCCCGGCGGACCCCCGGCATCGAGGACCTGACGACCCGGTGCGAAACCGGCGACACGGGGATGATGCTGATCGAGCAGGCGCCCTTCGGGGTGATCGGGTCCATCACGCCCTCGACCAATCCGACGGCCACGGTGATCAACAACTGCATCAGCATGATCGCGGCGGGAAACGCCGTGGTGTTCAACCCCCATCCCGCGGCGAAAAGGGCCTCCCAGGAGGCGATGCGGGTGATGGTGGAGGCGATCCGGAGCGCCGGCGGCCCGGAGACCCTGGTGACGACGGTCCGGGAGCCGACGCTGGAAACGGGCAACGGGATCATGAACCATCCGGACATCCCGCTGCTGTCCGTCACCGGCGGGGAAGCGGTGGTGAAGGTGGCCATGAAAACCGGCAAGCGCTGCATCGCGGCGGGGCCCGGCAATCCCCCGGTCATCGTGGACGACACGGCCGACCTGCCGGAGGCGGCGAAGCGGATCGTGGACGGCGCCTCCTTCGATAACAACATCCTCTGCATCGCGGAGAAGGAGGTTTTCGCCTTCGCCAACATCACGGACCGGCTGATGCAGGAGATGGAGAAGCACGGCGCCTTCCGCATCGCGGGAGAGGACATCGGGCGGGTGCTGCGCACGACGCTGATCGAAAAGGACGGGAAATACGTCATCAACCGGAAGTATGTCGGGCATGACGCCGCCGTGATCCTGCGGGACAGCGGGGTGGCCTTTACCGGAAACCCGCGGCTGATCATCTGCGAAACGGACCGGGATCATCCCTTCGTGACGACGGAGATGCTGATGCCCGTGCTGGCGGTGGTTCGGGTGCGGGATATCGACGAGGCGGTGGAGGAGGCCTTCCGGGCGGAGCGGGGCTGCAAACATTCCGCGATGATCCACTCCACCAATGTGCACCACATGAGCCAGGCCGCCCGGCGGATGAACACGACGATCTTCGTCAAGAACGCCCCGAGCTATTCCGGGCTGGGCTTTGACGGAGAGGGCTTTACGACCATGACCATCGCCACCCCCACGGGGGAGGGCGTCACCAGCGCCAGAACCTTTACCCGGCTGCGCAGGTGCGTGCTGTACGGCGATTTCAGAATTGTCTAGGATCGGGGAAACGACGGGAATAAAGGAGGAAAAAGAAGATGCAGGAAGCGCTGGGGATGATTGAAACCCGGGGACTGGTGGCCTCCATCGAGGCGGCGGACGCCATGGTGAAGGCGGCGAATGTACACCTGATCGGCAAGGAGCACGTGGGCGGCGGGCTGGTCACGGTGATGGTGCGGGGCGACGTGGGCGCGGTGAAGGCCGCGGTGGAGGCCGGCGCGGCTTCCGCGAAGCGGGTCGGCGAGCTGGTCAGCATGCACGTCATCCCGAGGCCCCACGGCGACGTGGAGGAAATCCTGCCCGGCCGGAAGGCGGCGCGGACGCCCAGAAATTCCGCCGCGAAGGCGTAAGCGGGCTTTTCCGCCGCGGGCCGGTTTTCCCGGGCGCGGCGGGCGGCAGACCCGGCGGCACAGGGCCGTCACTGGGAAGGAAACACGGCAGAAAAGACATAAAAAAATAAAATGAAAAAAAGGAGAGAAAACAATGGAAAAGCAGGCGCTGGGAATGATTGAGACCAAGGGACTGGTCGGATCCATCGAGGCGGCGGATGCCATGGTGAAGGCCGCGAACGTTCACCTGATCGGCAAGGAGCATGTGGGCGGCGGCCTGGTCACGGTGATGGTGCGGGGCGACGTGGGCGCGGTGAAGGCGGCGGTGGAAGCCGGCGCGGCGGCGGCCAAGCGGGTCGGCGAGCTGGTCAGCGTGCACGTGATTCCGCGGCCCCATGACGACGTGGAGGCCATCCTGCCCACGATGTAAGCACGGTTTTTTCCGCCCGGCGGCGCCGGACCGGTCCGCCGGGCGGAAAACCTGAGAAACGGAGGGACTGAAATGCTGAAGGGTATCTCTCCCCTGCTGAATCCGGAGCTGCTGAAAATCCTGGCGGAAATGGGCCACGGGGACGAGCTGGTCATCGGGGACGCCAATTTCCCCGCCCAGAGCATGGGCCAGCGCTGCGTCCGCTGCGACGGCCACCGGGCGGATGAGCTGCTGGACGCGATTCTGCAGCTGCTCCCCCTGGATCAGTTCGTGGACGCGCCCGTCACGGTGATGGCGCCCGCGCCGGGGATGCTGGAAGGGGATCCGCCCATCTGGGCGAAAATCGAGGAAATCACGGAAAAGTATCAGCCGGGAACGAAGAGGGAAGCGATCGACCGCTTTGCCTTCTATGACCGCGCGAAAAAGGCCTATGCCTGCGTGGCGACCGGCGAGCAGGCGCTCTACGCCTGCATCATTCTCAAAAAGGGCTGCGTCATGCCCTGATTCCGGGAAACCGGAGGGCATCGGGGAGAAAGGAGGGGGAAGCGCGTGACTGTTCGGGAAATTGCGGCTGTGGCCGGCGTGTCTCCGGCCGCCGTCTCCCTGGTGCTGAACCACAAGAAGGGCGTCAGCGAGGCGACCCGCCGGAAGGTGCAGGAGGTGGTCGACGCGGCGGGCTACACGGCCCGGCCGCGGGCCGCCCGGGAGGACAACCGGCGGGTCATGGTGATCAAGTTTCACACCCACGGCATCACGGAGGAAAACCAGGGCTTCGTGGCGGCCATGATCGACCGGATCGAGGGCGAATGCCGCCGGAACGGGTACGACCTGATCATGAACCGCTGCAAGGCGGACGAGGCGGAGAGTACCATCCGGGAGCTGCTGGCCAATCCGCCCATGGGCGTGATCATGATCGGCACGGAGCTTCGGGAGGAGCATTATCCCATCCTGGATCTTTTCGGCACGATCCCCCTGGTGGTGCTGGACAACGATGTGCATTACGGGCGCGCGGACAGCGTGGTGATGTCGAACGTGACGATCGGCATGGATGCCACGGCGTATCTGCAGGAGCTGGGACACCGGGAAATCGGCTATCTGCGGTTTGCCCTGCCGATCCATAACTGCGACGACCGGTACCGGGGATACCTGGCGGCCATGGAAAAGGCGGGGCTGCCGGTGCCGGAGCCGATCTCCCTGAGCCCGACGCTCAACGGCGCCTACGAGGACATGAAGCGCATGCTGGCGGAGGGAAGGTACCGGCCCCGGGGCGCCGTGCTGGCGGACAACGATTCCCTGGCCATCGGCGCGGCCCGGGCGATTCTGGAGGCGGGATACCGGGTGCCGGAGGATGTGAGCATCATCGGCATCGATGATATTCCCTACAGCGCCGTGATGATGCCGCCCCTGACGACCATGCGGGTGTCGAGGAAGGCGCTGGGGACCATGGCGGTGGATCTGCTGCTGGAGAGGATCCGCCATCCGGACTGGCCGCCCATGCATGTGAAGGTGGACGGCCGCCTGGTGATCCGGGGCAGCACGGGCCGGGCGAAGGAGGAGAAGCAGCCATGATGGTGGGAAGAGTCACGGGAACCGTGGTCAGCACCAATAAGGTGCCGAAGCTGACGGGGGCCCGGATGCTGATCGTGGAGCCGGTCAGCCTGGAGACCGTGGAGCCCACGGGGGACTACATCGTCTGCGTGGACGATGTGGGCGCCGGGGAGGGGGACCTGGTCTTCTGCGCCTACGGCAGCTCCTCCCGGCAGAGCGATACGTCCCGGCTGCTGGCGACGGATTACACCATTTTCGGCATCGTGGATTCCCTGGATCTGCGGGGAAAAAGAACCTATGACAAGGCAAAGGAGGCGGCCCATGCAGCTGGCTAAGGTGATCGGATCGATGGTGTCCACCCGGAAGTGCGAGCGGCTGGAGGGCATGAAGCTGCTGGTGGCCGTGCCGGTGGACCCGGAAACCATGGAGGAGAAGGGGGCGCCCTTCGTCACGGCGGACACGGTCGGCGCCGGCGAGGGGGAAATCGTGCTCTGGGCCGGCGGCAGCTCCTCGCGCCAGACGGATCAGACAACCGGCAAGCCCGTGGACAGCACGATCATCGGGATCGTGGATTTCGTGGACATCCAGGGGAAGCGGGTCTTTGCCAAATCGGAGGCCGGAACATGAAAATCGGGGTGATTACGGGCACGGTGGTCAGCACCGTGAAGTACGAGCGGTACCGCGGAATGAAGATGCTCAAGGCCCGGAACCTGACCCTGGAGGGGGAACCGGTGGGCG
>Ga0310691_10008124_pt1 | contig 10832 bp, 7 predicted proteins | sample 176DNAGHGlowgp2_FD_203887 | JGI IMG/M metagenome (GOLD analysis project Ga0310691, IMG submission 203887) | Sheep rumen microbial communities from Palmerston North, Manawatu-Wanganui, New Zealand - 1766 DNA GHGlow gp2 (v2) (version 2) | ecosystem: Host-associated > Mammals > Digestive system >... | reverse complement strand
CGTCGTTTGAAAAACTATTCTATGATTCTGCTATATCTAAGATAAAAAGACATAAGAGTATGTCTTTCTTGGAAAAATACTGGGATGTCAAAGAAAGTACTCTCTTTTTTGCCACTTTGATTTCACCTTCTTCGGATATTGCGAAAGAAGTAGTCAAGTTTGTTTCGGATAAGCATAAGAAGTTTTTGCATACACAAGAATTAAGGTCGGCATTCTGCAAGTCACTGGATTCTTTGCATGATAATGCTTATGCATATACGGCCTCTGAGTATTTGATTCAAAAAAAGTGCGACGTGAATAGTTATTATGTAACGGTTTCACTGAATGAATCTAAAAATAAGAAATCGCCTGATGCACTATCCATTATCAATCATTCAATATCTGTTTTATCTGATAAACAGTTGTTAGAGAGGAAAAAACAGATAATTCGGCAGTTGATAAAAGAACAGGATTTTGAGCTTTCTGAGAAAGAAGCAAAATCACTGGTGGGTGTTGATAGTGAAGCAGAAACACTACTTGCAGAAGTTTATTGTAATAAAGGTAAATATACATCCGAAACTTCGGAGAGAAAGGAGTGCTATTATCTCGTTTTAGGTTTATGTGAAGATGGTAAGGTCAATTCGTCTTTCAAGTCATCAAAAGAAGATGCTCTAAAGGAACTTGTCCTCCTTTCCAGAAATGCTTATGATGGTGGCAAAGAACAAGAAGCGTATGAAATCTTAGACAGGATAAAAGATTATCAGACGTATTGGCTACCACTTTTCATCGAATTGCGTAATCGAGACATTTCTAAAGTTAGTTTACTGGGACAAAAAATAAAGTTTGAGGAAGATACCATTTCTCAAATCTCAGAAATTGTAGAGAATACAAAAGACATTAAGGATTCTTCATATTATTCACTATGGGACAGCTATATAGATTTGCTGTACAATAAAGCAAAGGCACAACCAAAGGAAAAAGCAATTGACAGCTTAATTAAAGTAAGAACCTTATTAAACGCTCAGTGCAATTCGGAATATGTGAAAGAAAAAGTTGACTTTCTAACCAGAGATATAGTAAAATTAGAATGGTCTTGTGCAACAGAATTGGAGTCTGATTTGGAATACGAAAGAGCGATTGAACTCTATGAAGCAATTAAGTCAGAGAGTCTTCCTTCTTATCAAGGTCGCGCCGAATTGCGATCTTTAATTTGTAATGTCAAATCGGGTACAATCGACTCGTCAAAAGAACAGCGTATAGCCAATGCGTTGGATTTGAAATCGCATGAATCGCTTAAGGATGATTTGGCTTACCGTTATGCTTGTTATTTGTTACAGTCTACTCGACCTGCTGATGCAGAAAAACTGTTGAAGAAGTATCTCCCAAATGAAACGTCTCTCTTGACTTTATGCGAAAATATTTATATTAAGGAGTCCGAGAATTATCTTTTAGAATTCAATAAGAAGATAAAGTCTGTTATTGAAGGGACAATGACTGTCGCAGAGGCAACCTCTTTCTTACAAGAGATGGATCAATATAAGGCTAAAATATCTAATAAATTGATTGATACATATTCAAAATTCAACTCTTACAAGAGCAAATTGGAGTCATATATATTAAGGGGAATGTTTAATGAAGAACAGTATGATAAAGCTTTCGATAGGCTTATAGCAATGTACCCTGCATATATTGAAAACGACAATCAGTTCCGTAATGTCGCCATTGCTGCATTAGGTGCCGTAGAGTCTGGAAAGGCTAAGGAGGAAAACCTGAAATATGCTATATCAATTTGGCTTTCTGCTGTATATACCGACAGGCTGTTTGTGAAGAGTTTGGATTATACTTCTTGGGATGATGATTATACATTTACTCTTCAAGGCAGTTTAGGTAAAACAAATGATTATGACTATGACAATCTGCCAAATAATATTAATTTTGATGATCCGGTCGACAATCATAATATTGCCATTAAGGATGTTCAAGTTTCATTATCTTCTAGGATGGAAACTTTCATTCGTGACAATTATCCTAAATATGAGCAGTTCTTCACTGATGAAAAGGAAGCTTTGGATGATTTGATGGAACTTAACTTGGATCAGGATTGTATTACGGCATCACCATATTTGGCAAATAAAATGTCAACTGTCAGAAAATCCATTAAAGAGGCTTTGGATTATGATATAGCACAAGGTTATGATAATGAAGAAAACGCATTAGACCTTGGTGTAAGATACGGTTTTTCGGGTAATGATTATTCTTCTTATAGTGATGCTCAACAGAAAGTTGAAAAATGCAAGTCTGCTATGTCTGGGAGTGTTACGACTATCCGTTCTGCTTTTTCTTCTTTGTCCCAGATTAAGAGTTACTCCAATTTGTATGCCTCATTAAAGTCTTTTGTTTCAAGTCGCATGAATGAGGATATTAAAACCAAAATGGATTATAAGAAATTTATTGATGTGTATGAGATTATCTGTAAGTCGTTCAATGAAGCTCCATTGTCCTTGGCTTTCTCTAATTATGCAAATGGCGAAATCGTTCAACGCCTGAACAATAACAGGATGCAATTACGAGATGGTGTTGAGTATATGGTTCGTGTTTACTCAATTGCTCCGTCAAGCATTCAGGTAAAACAGAACTTGGAAGGTATGTTATCGGCATTGGCAATCCAGGCTGAAAAAAATAACAGTAGTGCTGATAGGTCTGCTGTTGATAATGCAGTAAGAAATACAGGCAATGCCTTTAAGTCTTCAGTTGAAGAAGCTCGTGTTCAAGCTACTCTTTCTGCAATCGTTGATAAGGTTAATAATGGCTCTATGTCGAAAGACAAAGCTTTAGAAGAGGTTTATGACCTTTATAAGAAGAATCCAAATAATGACCGTATTTGTCAGAATTTGGTTACTTTGTGCGATATGTGTATCGTGGAGTATGTAATTGCTGATAAATGGGGTGTCTCTTCTGTAAAATCAATTCTAGATTCACTTAACAATAATAAGAGTGCAGCATTTAATAGGCACAAAGGTAAATTGGCTCAGTCATATTCCAATATTTGGAACCAACTCGATTTAAATAACCGTATGCTTCTAATGGGACGAAGCGTTCCAGGAAGATCGCTTAATGATAAAGGTTGGGCACTTAAAGCCGGATTGGATTATTATAAAAAACTAGGCGATGTACGCAGCTCCAGTTCGAGCGGACTTAGCGGACTTGCAGATCTTGGTCTTGATCTTCCATTCTAACGTAATAAAAGTGTAAGTATGAAAAATCCATATAAAGTATTAGAGTTAAAGCAAGATGCTAGTAACTCAGACATTGTAAAATCGCAGATTAAAGCTCTGAAGTCGAAAAAATATACGATGAAAGAGATAACCGAAGCTCAAGCGACCCTCAGAAAGCCAGCCCAGCGTCTAGCTGCTGACTTTACATTCCCAATTCTGGATGAAGATAAAGTGATACCGTTAGCGTCTTCTGTTAAAAGTGAGGAGGTTAATTTGGATACGTTGGATTTGAATAAGTATAATTCGTTAAAATAGAGCTATATGAGTGTAAGAAGTGAAATAGCTAATAAGTTTTCTGAACTATCAAGAGAGAATCTTACAATAAGAAATAAACTTGAAGAGTTTGAAAAAAGTCAAGATAAGAAAATTGACGAGATTTTCTGTGAGTTTTTGACTGTTCTAGATACGTTCGAAAGAGCAGAACAAACAATTAAAGAACGTGAATTAGACAAAGATGAAACTACAAAGAAAGCAATCAATAGACTTCTTAATGCAAAGAAAAAAGCATTGGGAGTTTTGGAGAAGTTTAATGTGCAGAAAATAGATTTTGAGAATAACAAATCCGTTGAGGAACTGTGTGAAGTGGCAGATACTGAACCAGATCCAAGTAGACAGACAGGTGATATAGTATCTATAGAAAAGCAAGGCTATACAAGACAGGGACATTTGATTCGTCCTGCTGAAGTAATTATTGTAAAAAATTAGAAATCATTATTATGTTCCTATTCAAGAAAAACGACAACATCGGAAAGTATGTAGTTGTCTTCCCGCATAAGGAAGGCAGCTATGCTCAGACATATCGTGTTAAGGATGAAGTTGGAAAAGTAAAGTTTCTAAAATTGATTTTCATGGAGAAACTTGAAGTGTATCAGTATGACAAAGATGGGCAAGTTATCGAGGTTGAGTTAGCCAGTAGTCTAAATCACATGAATTTATGTTCATTTGTTGACTCTGGAAAGCTTGAAAGGGACGGTCATCAATTGTTGTATGTTGTCACCGAGTATGTCAAGGGAGAGAATCTTAATGACAGATTGTATAGAGGTGGAACCCTTAGCCCGATGGAGATCCGACAGGTTATGTCTGCACTCCTCTCTGCCATCAACTTTATCCACACTCTTGAACGTCCGGTGATTCATAATGAAATAACCGTTGAGAACATAATGCTTGATACTGTGGGTAATCTAAATAACCTTAAGCTCATAGATTTTGGTGCAGCAAGATATGCCGATTTAAAGCCTGATACAAAATCTTGGCATGGTCAGAACTTGTATTATGTAGCTTCAGAACGCTTCTTTGGCGATGGTAGTGTCCGTTCTGATTTGTTCTCTGCAGGAGTTGTACTTTATAAGCTTATTTTCAGGATTATGCCTTGGGAAACAAATCTTTCAGGATTAACCTTGCAAGAACAGGTTCAGGCCATTGTGGAAAAACGAAAAGGGCCTTTATCATTACCAAATTTACAAATAATGGAGATGGATAATGACCTGTTGAAAGTTATGGTCAAGGCTTTAGCTCCAGATCCAAGCCAACGCTTCGCATCTGCCAAGGAGTTCTTGGATGCAATAGAAAGTAAGATTGAAATTGATGCTCCACCTATTTCTATGACTCGTGTGAGTCAGACAGAAGAGAAAAGCATAATTCAACCAAAGCATGGTAATGGGTTCGCTGATGTTGCTGGTATGAATGAGATAAAATCTATCATGCAGAAAAAAATTATAAACATCCTGAAAGACCCACAGAAAGCGGAACGCTTTAAGATACAAATTCCTAATGGAATGCTGCTTTATGGCCCTCCTGGATGTGGAAAATCTTTTATTGCTGAGAAATTTGCAGAAGAAGCTGGCTACAATTATGTGTTTGTCAAGTCATCTGACCTTGCAAGCATATACGTTCATGGTTCACAGGAAAAGATAGGTGCTTTATTCGATGAAGCAAGGAAAAAAGCTCCAACGATTCTGAATTTTGACGAATTTGAAGCTTTAGTTCCTAATCGTAGTAACATTAATAATTCGAGTGAATCAGGAGAGGTAAATGAATTCCTTTCGCAATTGAATAATTGTGGCAATGACCACATATTTGTGATTGCCAGCTCAAACCGTCCAGATTTGATAGACCCAGCAATACTTCGAAAAGGACGAATTGACAACGTAATATTTATACCACTTCCAGATAGAGAAGCAAGAAAAGGGATTTTTGAAATCCACATGAATGGTCGTCCTGTGAAGGATTGTATTAATTTTGAAATACTTGCAGATATGACTGAAAATTATGTTGCCTCTGATATCGCTTATATAGTTAATGATGCAGCTATAAGAGCGTTCGATGATGATATTGATATAAACCAATCTCTTCTCGAGAATGTTATTCGAGAAAATAGTCCATCTGTTAGTGAGGAGGATATATTATGGTATGAAAGAATGAGAAAAAAAATGGATAAGGCAGTGAGTAGTGATAGAACGATTGGTTTCAAAATTGGCAGTAAGCAATAACAATTACAATTGTGTTCCATCATCAAGGAATAACTAAGGTGTCTATCAATCATCATTACACTGGTTTGACGGATGCCGAAGTATTGGCTAGTCGTCAGAAACATGGTGTCAATATCTTGACACCACCCGAAGAACAGTCTACTTGGGATAAGATTAAAGATTGTATGCACTTTTGGCTACTGAAAGCCATTCTTGGACTTTTTGTGGCTTCGGTAGCTGCAGTTGCTGTGCTAAAAGCCATAGGCGTTGCCTTGCCTAGCAACGTATGGATTGGGCCTGTTATTCTTGCGGTTCTTTTTATCATCACCTATCTTGTGGCTTATCTTGGAGGTGATTGGGATGATGAGGAACGGAAGTTTGAAATGGATCCCCTTATCACCATTTTGCTTGCAGCTTTGGTATTGAGCGGAGCAATCTCTTTTTATCAAGGTGTGTTTGGCGGAGAAGCTGGTTTTACTCCCTACTTTGAACCTGTTGGTATAGCCTTTGCTGTGCTACTGGCAACAGGTGTGGCGCACATCCTCGAAGCCAAAAATGAAAAGACCTTTCAGGCATTGAATGAGGTGAACGATGAAACCCTTGTAAAGGTTATCAGAAACGACAATGTGTGTCAGGTGGAGCGCAAAGACATTGTTGTGGGAGACATTGTTCTGCTCAATACTGGTGAGGAAGTGCCAGCCGATTGCGAGCTGATTGAAGCGGAACAGCTGACGCTTAACGAGTCGTCCCTTACAGGGGAACCTTCTTGCCATAAGACCACAAAACAAGAGGATTTTGATAAAGAGGCCACTTACCCCTCAAATCATATAATGAAGGGTACAACCATCCTAGTAGGAAACTGCATGGCTAAAGTATTTGCTGTTGGTGATAAAACGGCTTGCGGCAAGGTTTTTGAGGCTGCACAAGTGCGGGAAGGAGACCCAACGCCGCTCAGTCAGAAATTGGATGGTTTGGCAGACCTCATCACCAAAGCCAGTTATATTATCGCTGGTCTCATTATTGTAGGGCGAATCGTTATTTACTTTGTGCAGGGTAATGCCGATTTCGCCACTACTGACGGCACAGTAGGCTTTATCAAATATGCTTTGGACACCGTAATGATTGCAGTTACGCTGATTGTGGTGGCTGTCCCTGAGGGACTACCAATGGCCGTTATGTTGAGTTTGGCTTTCAGTATGCGCCGATTGATGGAACAGAACACGCTACCTCGAACCATGCACGCTTGTGAAACTATGGGTGCCACCTCAGTCATCTGCACCGATAAGACCGGTACATTGACGCAGAATCAGATGCAGATAGCGGAAACATATTTCCCCGAGGGTGTCAATATGAAACTGGTTGAGGAAAGTATTAGTGTAAACACCACTGCGAACTTGGACTACTCCGACCCAAAGAGGATTAAGGCTATCGGTAGTCCTACAGAGGGTGCATTGCTGCTATGGTTGCACTACCAAGGAAAGAACTATCTCGATCAGCGAGAGATAGTCGAGCGTCTCGACCGTATACCATTTTCTACTGAGATAAAATATATGGCCACCATAGTACGTTCTGCTGTTACTGGCCGTCGTACTCTTTACGTCACTGGTGCCCCTGATATTCTGCTTGCCTTGTGCGGAGATAGTGAGAACAAGGAGTACAACGACCGTCTTGCATCCTATCAGAGCAAGGCCTTGCGCACATTGGGCTTGGCATACGCCGAGATTGATGAGGCAAATGTCATAGCTGACGGGAAATTAATTGACACATCCAAGATGAAGATGCTGGGTGTTGTGGCTATCAGCGACCCCATTCGTAAGGAGGTGCCTGCAGCCATCAAAGAATGTCTAAATGCAGGGATTAAGGTTAAGATTGTCACTGGAGACACTGTGGGAACTGCTAAAGAGATAGGTCGCCAGGTAGGGCTTTGGAATGACGCTGATACAGACAAAAATATACTGACTGGTCAAGAAGTGGCTGCCATGAGTGACGAAGAACTTAGGAAACGACTACCTGACGTGAAAATAATTTCGCGAGCACGTCCCAACGACAAAGAACGTGTGGTGCGTACCCTCAAAGCGATGAATGAGGTTGTTGCCGTCACCGGTGACGGCACCAATGATGCTCCTGCTCTGAATGCTGCCCATGTGGGTCTTTCGATGGGAGACGGTACTGCAGTGGCAAAAGAGGCATCGGATATGACTATTCTCGACAATTCGTTCAGCACCATTGCCAATGCCGTGATGTGGGGACGCTCACTATACAAGAACATCAAGCGGTTCATCCTATTCCAGATGACGGTGAACGTTACAGCATGTTTCATCGTTCTCGTTGGTGCTTTCATCGGCACGGAGTCGCCATTGACCGTAACCCAGATGCTGTGGGTGAATCTAATCATGGATACCTTTGCTGCTCTGGCTCTCGCGTCGTTACCTCCCACTCACGACGTGATGAAGGAGAAGCCGCGTTCGATAGAAGAACATATATTGAAAGGCATTGGCAAACCCATACTTGGCGTAGGCCTCACATTTGCTTTTATCTGTTTGGCCCTGTTGCTCTATTTCCAGCACAACGATGTCGGTGAACTCGCTCAGATCTTCCCGCTTACATGGGGACCATACAACGGTGTGTCTGCACATGAATTAGGATTGTTCTTCACTATCTTTGTAATGCTCCATTTCTGGTATATGTTCAATGCAAAAGCTCATTTCACTACCAGTTCGGCATTCAAAGGCATTTCATGGAGCAAGACGCGCTGGTTCATCATCATCACTTCGGTTATCTTCTTTGTTCAGATAGCATTGATTGAGGTTCCTGGATTGCAGGAGATGTTCAATGTCGCCCGAGGAGGACTCGGTTTGATGAACTGGATTATTATCCTTGCTACAACCTCACTTGTAGTATGGATTGGTGAAATTACTCGTCCTTTCAAGAAGGATCGGGCATAACTATCATAGGGCACCACACGTTGAGCGTGGTGCCCTTTACAATGTGAGTATGGATAAAAAGAGTGTTTTGGCCATTCTTTGTTTGTTGGTAATCGTGGGGGCAGCAAGGGCTTTGAAGATGAGTATTAACAATTATCTAAATAGGAGGTCTTCATGTCAAGAGAAAAAAAACAAAAGGTGATTGTAAGTGTGGCAGTGGCTATGGCTACGATACTTGCATGGATATCTGGTTACATCGTAATGCAGATTGTATATGATTCTGTCGTGGCATCAATTGTTTTTGGGACGGTTTGGGCTGTTCTTGTATTCTGCGAGAGCCGTTTTTCCTATATCAGCCTTAGGATAGATGGCAGGATTGAAATCACCAAAGAAGAAGTTAAGAGTAACTTGTGGCAAATAGTTGCTGCCACCTTGCTGGCCATTTTAGTCTCAATACCATTGGAGTTAAAGGCTTTTGTTGATGACGGGGCAAGCCTAGGTGAGCAGATTAATAGTCTTGTGACCCTTTTCCCTGAAAGATGGCTTGTGATGACAATGATTACTTTGGGTGTGATAGCCATTTTTCAGGTTCCGATATTTGCCAGAATGGCTTCGGAACGGTAAAGAGGTGTTCTTTAGAGAGAATTTTGAGGGGCGACTGATGTTCTGCTAATTCAGAGGTACGGTTGATGGATACTTCATATGAGGCTACGATGGTTGCCTTTCAGTTTGTTAACTCTATTCCCACCAACTGCAGATTAGGTCACTCTAAGGTTGTAAGAGGCATCGGTCAGTGACCAAATGAATTGTCGGATTATTGAGCATAATTCATTTTATGAATAGAAGAGTATATGTTGGAATACTATTTTTTTGGGGCATTGTCATAACTGTGGTTTCTTGCTATAGGCCTAGGGGGCAAGTCAAAGATAACGTGGGTTTGCTTGCTCAAAATAAGTTGGCTTACACCGGATTCACAGTCGATTACAATCCATCGACTAGGCAGCCTGCTTGTGTGGAATATACCTTGACAGCGGAACAGGTCGAGGCTACGGAAAATACCCCAAAAGTATCTCACAATTTTATGCCAGACCCCAATCTGAATCTCCCACAGGCCACCGCTGAGGACTATAGGGGGTCGGGCTGGTCAAGAGGACACATGGCACGCCGTCAGGATATGAAATGGTCACTGCAGGCAGTACAAGAAAGTGACTATTATACCAATATTTGTCCTCAACATGAGAAACTGAACACAAAACTATGGAAAAGGATTGAAAATCTGGCGAGAAAGTTGGCTACACAGTATGATTCAGTCCATATCGTTTGTGGGCCAATCTTCACCGATACTCTTAACGGTTATATCGGCCCTAATCGAATCCCTGTGCCGGACTACTTCTTCAAAACACTATTAGTGAAGGATGTTAGTGGCTACCACGCCATTGCTTTTCTTTGCCCCAACAGCAAAAATACCCACGCCATGAAAGAATCGGTATGCAGTGTCGATGAGGCAGAATCAAAGTCGGGCCTCGATTTTTATTCGTACCTGCCGAATAAGACTGAAGCCTTTGTCGAAAGTCAGGTGTCCTTTCACCTACTTGGTGAGTACTGATAAACCCGGCTGTGGAGGATTTGCAATTCTCCGCAATTGAGTATGAGGATTTGCAATCCGAAGTTCAACAACAAATGGTGGCAAGGCAACCTAGGGCATCGGGTGTTTGTCGTTATGACGGATTGGAATAACGGTAACTAGGCTGTGTCGGATTACAAATCCGCGGCTCAACTGTGTCGGATTGCAAATCCGCCACAACAGAAAATCCGCCACAACAGATGAATATTTTAAACACGAATTACCATTAATTTTCCATTAATTATCATTAATGGTCATTTAGATGGAAATTATATGTAAACAATTACTTAATGTTTTATTCTCCCATACAGGGCTTGCCTTATCTAGGGCATTGTCCTAGGCTTGATGTGTTCTGATTCGCTAGGGTTGGAGGTGTTAAGCCGGTATCCCGTTTGTGGCGGATTACAAATCCGCGGCTCAACTGTGTCGGATTGCAAATCCGCCACAACAGATGTCGGATTGCAAAATCCGCCACAACAGATGAATATTTTAAACACGAATTACCATTAATTTTCCATTAATTATCATTAATGGTCATTTAGATGGAAATTATATGTAAACA
>Ga0310691_10008122_pt1 | contig 10834 bp, 9 predicted proteins | sample 176DNAGHGlowgp2_FD_203887 | JGI IMG/M metagenome (GOLD analysis project Ga0310691, IMG submission 203887) | Sheep rumen microbial communities from Palmerston North, Manawatu-Wanganui, New Zealand - 1766 DNA GHGlow gp2 (v2) (version 2) | ecosystem: Host-associated > Mammals > Digestive system >... | reverse complement strand
TGTCGGTGGCGGACGAGAGCATCTCGGCCACCTGCGCGACGGCGTTCTGGAGCTGCTGCAGGATCTGCTCGAGCTCCTCCTCGCATTCGTCGAGGCGCTGCTTGAGGGCGGCGATGACCTTCTCCGTTTCGGAGACGTCGGCCTGTGACATGCCGGCCTTGTAGGCGTCGTATCCGCTCACGCCGCCGGTGATGGTCGAGGCGACGCCGACGAGCGTGGACAGGAGGGCAACCGCCGCGCGGACCTTCTCGGCCGTTTCGGCACCGCCCTTGATCGCGTTGGCTACGGCCGAGGCTCCGCCGCTGGCCATGCTGGAGCCGATCGAGGCGGCCATGATGGCGACCGTGATGAGCACCTGGGCGAGAATCTGGGCGGCCTGCTTGCTCATGCCAAGGTCTTCCAGCCCCTTGGCGAGGCCTTCGACGATCTTGTCCATCACGCCCGTCTCGCTGAGGACCTGGCATGCGACCGCGATGCCGGCGCCGATCACCGGACCGACGGCGAGACCGCCCGTCGCGACGCACGCGACGACCGCCGCGACGACCGCGAGCGCCGTCATCAGCCAGCCGAAGATCTTGCTCGCCTTGCGGGATTCGGCCGCCTTGTCCATGTCCTTGAGGGACTTCTCGATCTTTTCGGAGCGGGTCTTGCGCTCGGAGTCGAGGGTGTCCTTCTGGACTTCGATGCGGTCCTTGGCCATTTGGGCCTGACGCTCCTCGTTGTCCATCTGGAGATAGGAAATCAGCTTTTCGAGGTTGGCCTCGAGCTGCTTGATGTCGGCGGGGTTGTCGAGCGACGGGACTCCGGTCGCGCCGGTGGCCCTGCCGGTCTCGGTGTTGTCCACGCGGGCGTTCGTGTTGACGCTCACGTTGCGGCCCCCGAGAAGGGAGACCACTTCCTTGACCGTCTCGGTCGCCTTGTTCGAGAGGCCGAGTCCCTTGGCGAAGTCGGTCGCCTGGTCGATCGCGTTCGGCATCTTCGGCGTCACGCCTGAAATTTCACCAGCCATTTTCGTTCCTCCGTTTGTTCGTTGTGTCGTTGAGTTTTCTGCGTCGTGGCGCCGTTCGTCGTTGCATCGTGGCGCCGTTCGTCCTGTCTACACGCCGGTCGCGGCGGAGTTACAGCGGAACGACGACTTTTTTCACTCTTCGACCTTGAACTCCGCTTCGCCGATGGTCTTGCGGAGCTCCGCCGCCTTGGCGAGGTATTCGCGGCCGACGTCGGTGCCCTTGGGGCAGTACTGCTCAAGCGCCATGATCGCGCTTGCGGCGTTCGCCTTGTCACCAAGCGCGAGGTAGCACTCCGCCGCGTGGAACTGGGGCTTCGGGTTCTCCAAGTCGAGGAAGGAGGAGTAGCTGTAGGAGGAGATCGCCTTCTGGTATTCCTTTTGCGCCTGCTGGACTGCGCCGAGGGCGAACCAGTACTTGGTGCTCAGATGGTCGAACAGGACGAGGAACTCGAAAAGCTTCTGCGCGTCCTCGAACTTTCCGGTGTTGTAGTAGCCGAATCCGAGGGAGTACACGGCTTCCAGCTCGTCGTTGGTGATGCCGCGGACTTCCTTCATCGTCGCCCCGTTGGCAAAGGCCTTTGCCGCTTCGGCGATCCGTTCTTTCGTGATGTCGTTCATGGTGTTCTTTCCGGGGTTGCAGTGATTGTGAGGTGGATTTTTCGGAGGGTCGGCGTTTCAAACGTTCTCGACGCGGTTCTCGGCGATGGTCTCCGCGATGTCGCGCTCGATGCGGTCGAGCGAATCGCGGATCGAGGCGAACGGATCCGTCCGCGCCTGTTTTTCCGCCTCCTTGGCGGACTCGGCGGGCCGTTCGGCCTTCTCGGGCTCCGACAGCGCCGCGAGCTCGTTCGCGATGGTCTTCACCACGTTTTCGCCGATGGAGCTCACGAGGGCGGAAATCTGGCCCCGGACGTTCGAGATTTCGTTCTTGACGTCCGCGATCTTTCCCTGCGTTTCGCTGACCACCTTCTGCTTGGCGTCCAGTTCCTCGCGGACGCGCTTCTGCTCGGCGACGAGCGCGTTGTGCTCCTTGCCGTCCTGGACGGCCTGGTCGATCTGCTTCTGGAGCGAATCGATCTTGGCCTGGAGGAGGACGGAGTCGGCCTTGGCCTTCGCCCCTTCGCCCTCCAGACCCGCAAGCGTCTTCTCGAACTCTTCGAGCTTCTCGGCGAGAGCGAGGCCCTGTTCGAGGGTGCGCCGCTGCGCGTCGGTGAGCGACTGGCCGATGGAGGAGAGGGCGGTGAGCAGGACGGAAAAGCGGGCCCTGTCGCTTTCGCTCTTGAGGCGGGCGACGAGCTTTTCGAGGTCCGTCGTGGAGCCGTCCACGACCTTGAGGGCGGTGCCGCCCAGAAGTGAGGACGCCTTGGCGCCCTTCGCGGCGCCGGCGTTCGTGAAGAGATCGGTTTGGTTCGCGACCGTCGTGGCGGTCTTTTCGGTGTTGAATTGGATGGGCATGACGTGTGTCTCCTTGGTTGCTCCCTCTACACCTCAAATCTGAAAAGGTTTCATCATCATTCCGAATTTCCGCTGGCGATTCTCCAGCTCGGCGCCCGTCGGGGCCGGAACCGCGCCCCGCCCCGCCTCTTCGGACTTCGGGACGGGCGGCCGCCCGGCGTTCGACCACGCGTCGAACGGCTCCAGGCCCCGACGGCGAAGCTCCGCGTTCGCGGCTTCCATCTGCGCCTCCGAAAAACGCATCTGAAGCACCTGCTCCCGCGTGAGGCCCTGCCGCTCGAGCATCCGGTCCGTCTCCGCGATGCGGAGCTCGGCCTGCGAAACGGCGGCCGCGCCCTCCGCAATCGTCTTGCGGATGCGCGCGAGGTACGCCTGAAGGGCTTGGTCGTCTGTCTTCATGTTTCGGTTCCGACGCCGCCGATTCTGCCAAAAAACGCATTCCTTTGCAAGCGAAATTTCGCGCACGCGCGGGGAGGTCAGGCGCCGGCGATTTCGCGGTATTCGCGGCAGTCGCGGAGGAGGGCTTCGTGGGTGCCGTCGCCGACGAGGCGGCCGCCGTCGAGCACGAGGATGCGGTCCGCGGCGCGGATGGTGCCGGGCCGGTGCGAAACGCACACCACGGTCGCGTCCGGGCATTCCCGGCGGAGGCCGGAAACCACCAGGGCTTCCGTGGCCGGGTCGAGGGCGCTCGTGGCGTCGTCGAGCAGCAGCAGTTTCGGCCGCCTCACAAGGGCGCGCGCGACGGACAGGCGCTGGCGCTGGCCCCCCGAAAAGTTGGCGCCTCCGCGGGAAACGCGCGAATCGAAGCCGTCCGGCAGCGCGGAAACGAACCCGTCGGCGCAGGCGGCCCGGGCGGCCGAACGCACCGTCCCGTCCGGCGCCTCCGGGTCCCCCCAGCGGAGGTTCCACGCGACGGAGCCGGAAAAGAGGCGCGGCGTCTGCGGCACGAGGCCGATCGCGGACCGCAAGGCGGCGGGGTCCGTTCGGGCGGCGTCGACGCCGCCGACGAGGACGGAGCCGGCGGCGGGCCGGCGGAAGCCGGAAAGAAGGGCCAGCAGCGTCGACTTGCCCGATCCCGTCGCCCCGACGACGGCCACGCGCTCCCCGGAAGCGATCCGGAGCGAAACGTCCTTCAGGACCGGGACCGCGCCGCCGCCGTAGCCGAACGAAACGCCGCGCAGTTCCACCGACCCGTCGCGCGGCGCTTCGTCCCGGACCGGTCCGTCCGGGGCGGCGCACGGACCGTCGAGAACCTCCAAAACGCGGCGGGCGGCGACCACGGCGCCGGAGAAATGCATGACGTGGAACGACATCATGACCAGGGAGCCCATCACCTGCGACGACCAGTTCACCACGGCGAACAGGCGGCCGGCCTCCAGCATCCCGCTCCCGGCCCCCGCCGCCGCGAGAAAGACGATCGCGACGAGCGTTCCCTGCTGCACAGCCTGGAGGGAGGGGCCGAGCGAGGCTTCGGCGAATCCCAGCCGCAGCCCGGTGCGGGCCAGGGCGCGGTCCGCCGAGCGGAACGCGGCGGCCACGCGGTCTTCGCGGGCGAAGGATTTGACGACCCGGATGCCTTCGACGGACTCCCGGAGGCGCGACGCGAGGTCGTCCGTCCGGATCTGGCGCTCGCGGAAAAGCGCGGTCGCCCGCACCGCGAAACGGGCGACGATCCAGGCGAGGACCGGCGCCATCGCGAGAAGCGGAAGCGCCAGCCGGAGGTCGGCCGCCAGCACGAGGCCGATCGAACCGGCGAGGAGCATCGGCGCGCGCAGGAACCCGCGCGTCGCCGCCGAAACCGCGGACTGCAGCGTCGCGACGTCGGACGTGAGGCGCGTCGAGAGCGAGCCGGCGCCGAATCGCGAAACCGAGGCCCGGTCGAGGGAAAGGATCTTCGCGAACAGCGCCTTGCGCAGGTCGCGCGCGACGCCGGTCGCGGCCCGGGCGGAAACGTACGTGCAGGCCACGCCGCCGAGCGCGCCGACGAGCGCGCAGCACAGCATCCGGAGTCCGGTTTCCCGGATCGTGGCGGCCGAACCGGCCGCCACGCCGTCGTCCACGATCCGGCGCATGAGCGCCGGCTGCGCGAGGTCCATCGACGTTTCGACGGCCATCGCGACAGGCGCGAGCGCCACCCACGTCCGGTACGGACGCAGGCAGCGCATCGCGAAGCGGAAAATTCCGCGGGTGCCGCTAGTCGGCCTTGTAGAAGGCGAAATCGGCACGGCGGTTCTGCGCCCAGGCGCTCTCGTCGCTGCCGATCACGGCGGGACGTTCCTCGCCGTAGCTCACGGTCTGGATGCGCTGGCCGGAGACGCCGGCGCCGGTCACGGCGTCGCGGACGGCGTTGGCGCGGTACTCGCCGAGAGACATGTTGTACTCGTTGGTGCCCCGCTCGTCGCAGTTGCCCTCGACGACGAGGACGACGCCGGGATTGTCGCGGAGAAAGTTCGCGACGACGGCGATCTTGCCGCTCTCGGAAGCCGGGACGGAGGAATCGTTGTAGGCGAAATAGACGGGTTCGACGCCGGCCGGCGTCTCGATGCGCGGAAGGTCCTGGAAGTTGCCGCCGGGAAGGGCGTCCGCGCCGAAGGCGCCGGCGCCGTCGCCGTCGATCCAGCCGCCGGCGTTGAGGCCGTCCTCGCCTTCGAGGGCGTCTTCGGACGGAGGCGGAGTGCGGCAGCCGGAAAGGAGCGCGACCGCGGCCGAAAGCAGAATCGTGGAAGCGTATGTGGATTTCATCGTTTGGGTGGGTTGTTGTTGGGGAGGGAAAAAGGACCGGGGAAACGGAACCGTCACGGACGCAGGTTGTCCGACCACGACGGCAGGTACCAGTCGCCCTGCAGGTCGAAAAGCTTGCGCGGGGCGTCGCCCTTGGCGTCGAGCACGACGAGCGAACGGCGGCGGCCCTGCGTGCGGGTGCAGACGACGTGGCGGCCGTCGGGGGCCCAGGACGGGTCCTCGTAGTCCGCGCCGTCGTCCGGACTGATCTTCGCCGGCGTCGAGGTCCGCGCGTCGCGGGAAGGGTCGATCACGTACACGCCGTAGCGACCGCCGGAACGGCCGCAGAAGACGATTTCGCCGGAAATCCCCCATTCGGGGGCGACGTTCTCGCGGATCGACGAAGCGTACACGAGCCGGCGCGGCGTCTTCGACGCGGGGGACATCGCGTAGAGGCGCGGGACGCCGCCGGCGTCGCTCACGTACACGAGCGAACGGCCGTCCGGAGACCACGAGGGGGACGATTCGCTCGCGTCGCGGCTGTTCGTGAGCCGGTCGAGGATGCGGCCGTTCGACCCGTCCACGAGATAGAGGTCGACCTGCCCGGAACGGGAAAGGACGACCGCGACCCGCCCGTCGGCCGGGGAGGCCGTCGCGCCGAGGTTCATGCCCGGATAGGCGCAGAGCTTGCGCTGCTTGTTGCGGGCGAGGTCCACGCGCCACACGGCGGGAAGCCCGGACGCCCACGACGTGTAGAGGAACGAATGGACGCGCGGCTCCCAGTTCGGGGAGAGGCAGAGATGGCCGCCGGAGGTGATCTGGCGGACGCGGCGGCCGTCCGCGTCGCACTCGTACACGTCGGTCTTGCCGCCGCGCCGGCCCACGAAGGCGATCTTGGAGCTCGCCATCGGCCGCTCCCCCGCGATCGCGGACACCATCCCGTCGGCCACCTCGTGGGCGGCGTCGCGCACGAAATCGCCGGACGCGGCGCGCGACCAGTCGCGCTGGCGCGTCCCGCCCGCCCAGAGCGCGCGGAAGGCGGCGTTGGCGCCGGAGGCGCTCCCGGTCACGGAGCCGGAGAGCTGTACGGACGCGCTCTCGGCGTCCACCGGGACGAACCAGCCGGAAAGCAGCAGGTCGTTGCGGAGCGTGGCGAGGAACTCGCGCGCGGCCGGGGAATCGTCGCTCCTCAGGCGGGAAAACGAGACGGTCTGCTTGTCCGCCGGATTGGCCTTGCCCACGATGCGGATGTCCGCGCCGCGGGACTCCGCCAGAAGGCCGGAAGCGACGGCGAAAAGGACCGGAAAAAGCAACTTGCGGAAGGAACGGAACATGGCGCGAAGTCTACCACGGACGGCGCGCGCGCGCAAGACGATCCGCGCAAAAAGTTTTGCGGTCCGAAACGTCACGGCGCGCCTCCGAGAACCTTGTAGAGGGAAAGGACGAGGAGCGCGCGGTCCGCGGCGTTCTGCGCGACGTTCTGGCGCGCGGAAAGCAGCGCCTGGCGGCGGGAAAGGACGGCTTCGTAGCCGCCCGACCCGGCCTTCCAGAGCGCGGTCGCGGCGTCGAGCGCCTCGGCTTCCTTCGCGGCGGCGGCGGCGAGGTCGGCGCGGCGGGCGGATTCCGAAGAAAAGCGCGTCCAGGCGTCCTGCGCCTCGTGTACCGCGGAAAGGACCGCGCCGCGCCAGGCGAGCAGGGCTTCGTCCGCCGCCGCGCGGGCGCGCTCCTCGGCCGCCGCGAGCGCGCCGCCGCGGAAGAGCGGAAGCGAAACCGACGGCCCGGCGGAGAGCGCGGTCGAGCGCTCCCAGTCGTCGAGCGACGAGGCGGAAAGGGCCGCTCCGGCGGCGAGGTTCACGGCGGGATACCGGGCGGCGCGGGCGGCGCCGACGCGGGCCGTGGCGGCGTGGAGCTGGGCTTCCGCCTTCCGGACGTCCGGACGGCGCGCCAGGACGCCGGCCGGGGCGACCGCGGGCGGATCCGGAGCCTCGGGAATCGAGCCGGCGCCGGCGGAAAGCGCGTCTTCGAGCGCCATCGGCGGCCGCGCAAGGAGCGCTTCGACCGCGCGGCGCGCCGCCGACGCCGCGGCTTCGCGCGCCGGAACCGCGGCGCGCGCGCCGGCGACGGACGCTTCGGCGGCCGCGAGCCCCGCGCCGGCTTCCATGCCGGAAGCGTCTTTCGCGCGGGCGATTTCGAGGGAATCCTCCGCGAGCGCGAGATTCTCGCGGGAAATGTCGAGCAGGGCTTCCGCGAGACGCAGCTCGACGTACGCGGACGCGGTTTCGGCCCGGAGCGACAGCCGCGCGGCGGCTTCTTCGGCCTCCGCGGCTTCGGCGTCCGCGCCGGCGGCTTCGGCGGCGCGGCGGTTCGCGCCGAAGAGGTCGAGTTCCCACCCCGCGTCGGCGCCGGCGCGGACGGAGCGCGAGCTGGAATCCGGATCGTACGCCTTGTTCGCGGACGCGGAGCCCGATAGCCCGAGCGTCGGACGCAGCGCCGCGCGCGCGGCGCCGAGCGTCGCGCGCGCCTGCCGGACGCGGGCGCCGGCCTGGGCGAGCGAAAGGTTCGTCGCGCACGCTTCGGAAACGAGCCGCGCGACGGCCGGGTCGCTCCACGCGCCCCACCAACGCGCGTCCGCCGCCGCGTCCGCCGCCGCGGACGGAGCGTCCGCCGCCCCGCCGCCCGGAGCGGGCGCCGCGGCGAACGCCTCCGGAACGAGCCCTTCGGCCGAAGGCCGCTCGTGGTCGGGGCCGAGGAGGCACCCGGAAAGCGCGGCGGCCGAAACCGCGGCGAACGCGGCCAGCGGCGCGGAAAGGGTCCGTACGGTCTGCATGGCGGAAAAGTTTCGTGACGGGGTTGCGGTCGGAAATCAGGGGGCGCGCTCCAGCTCTTTCAGGAGGCGCGTCGCGGGAGCGAACCCCGGCGCGTCGCGGACCGTGCGGCGGAGGACGCGGACGGCCGCGTTGGTGTCGCCGGCGCGGAGCTGCAGCCGGGCGCTTTCGAAGCGGGCGAGGGGATTCGACGGCTCCAGGAGCAGGACGCGGTCGATGCAGTCGCCGGCCGGGCGGAGCTCGCCGGCCTCGGCCATCGCGACGCCCGTACGCAGGAGCAGCTGCGCCAGTTCGCGGCGCGTCGCGGCGTCTTCCTCCCCCGCGAGAAACGCCGCTTCGGCGCGGTCGATCGCCGCCGCGACGTTGCCGAGCGCGACGTGGCAGCGGGAAAGCATCCGGTTGGCCCGGACCATGTTGTAGCCGATGCGGGAGGCGTCGGCGTAGGCGTTGCAGGCGCCGGCGACATCGCCGGACGCGGCGAGCTCGCCGCCGAGGAATTCGCAGAAAAGCGGAACGTCCGGATCGGACGCGACGAGCGCGCGGGCGGCTTCGACGCGGTTCGACGACGCAAGCGCGGCGCGCCAGCGGCCGATGCGCGCGAGGCCGGGTTCCGCCACGGAGTCGAGCACCGGAACGTCGTCCGGCAGCGGCGGCACGAGCCCTTCGCCGAGATGGCCGGCGGCCCGCATCGCCGCCGCCTCGGCCTGCGTGGCGACCGGGTTCGGCGCGACCGGACCCGGAAGGCCGGCGCGGGGGTCGGGGGCGCCGGGGCCCGCCACGGCGACGGGCGGCAGCCGGAAGGCGTACCACGGCACGAGCGATTCCCAGTACGGCGGCCGGCGGGACTCCGCGATCCCGAGAAGCCACGGAACGTCCGCGACGGACGCGCCGCCCGCGCACTCGCGGACGTTCCGGACGTACCCGGCGCTCGACGCCGGCACCCCGCCGGAGCCGGGCGTCGCGAACGAGCGCGGCCCGTCCGGCGCGCCGTCGGGACCCGGCTCGGCGGCGGCTTCGAAGAGCGGCACGACGAGCACGGGCGAATCCGGGTCGAAGAGCGCAATCGTTTCCGGCAGGCCTTCGAGCCCGTCCGCGGCGCCGGAGCGCGGCGCCGGGGCGGCCCACGTCGGCGCGGAGCCGCCGAGGGGCGAAAGGTGGAGCCAGAGGAACACCGGACGCCGCGGGTCGGGACGCGACGCAAGCCACTCCGCCGCGGCCGCGCAGACGGCGCGCGACGGCACGCGGAACCGCGTCGCCGCGTTCGTGGCGTCGGGACGCGCGGAATAGACCGAAAAGCCGCGGGAAAGGCCGCTGCCGGGAAAAAGCGCGGCGTCGGAAAGGAACGCGGCGCAATCGTGGCCGCGTCCGGAAAAGAACGTGGCGAGCGTCCGGACGGACGGCGCGAGCGCCCCCGCGCCGTCGACGCGGAGCCCGTGTTCGGGCGGGAGAAGCCCGGTCAGCGCCGACGCGGCGGATGGCGCCAGATCGGAGGAAACCGGCCCGAACCGGAGCGGCGAAAGCCCGAGCGCGTCGGCGCCGGCCGGCAATCCCGCGCCCTCGGAAAGCGTGACGAGCAGGACGCCGCGCGCGGAAACGGGCGCGGCCCGGCGGCCGCAGCCGCAGAGAGCGGCGAGGACGGCCGCGAGGACGGCCGCGGAAAGCGGCCGGAAAAACGGGCGTCCGGGAAGAGCCTTGGCCATGGTGCGGAAAACCTCCGGAAACGGGCTACCGCTCGATCCGGGCGTCGCGGCGGAGTTCGTCCACGTGCGCGGCGAGCACCTTGCCCCGGCGGTCGTGCCGGAGCAGGTCCATCACGCGGTCGCGCGCTTCAAGGAAATCGGGGACGGACGCCGGCTGCTCGTCGTTCTTCAGGATCACGTGGTAGCCGAACTGCGTTTCCACAATGCCGGAAAGGCCGCCGACCGGGAGCGAGAACGCGGCTTCGTCGAACTCCTTCACCATCATGCCGCGCGAGAACCAGCCGAGCGAGCCGCCCGCCTGCTTGCCGGACGGGCAGTCGCTGTGCGCGGCGGCCTCCTCCGCGAAATCCGAACCGGCCTCGACGCGCGCGCGGATCGCCTCGATCTTCGCGCGGGCTTCGGCCTTGGCGGCTTCGTCGCGGCCCTTCGGGGTGACGAGGATGTGCTGGGCGCGCACCTGCGCCTCCTTGCCGAACTCGCCCCGGTGCGCCTCGAAGAACGCCTTCGCCTCGTCCTCGGTCGGCTCGCCGGCGTCGGCGCAGATCTTTTCGACGAGTTTGTCCACCTTCTTGCCCCGCGCGATTTCCGCGCGGAGCTGCACGACGTTCTTGCCCTGCTTGTGGAGAATCGCGCGGAAGCGGTCGGAACCGCCCGCCTCGTCCTCCATCCGCTTCAGCGATTCACCGATCTCCTCCTCCGGCACCGGGATGTCGAGCTTGGCCGCTTCCTGGAAAAGCAGCGCGGTGCCGACGGCCTGGTCCTCGGCGCGTTCCTTCAGGACCGGGAGCTGCGCGCGGATCTGCTCCTCGGTCATGCCGTGGCCGGCGTAAAAGCGGATCAGGCGGTTGAGTTCGTATTCGACCGCGCTGACGGGAATTTCGGTGCCGTTGACTTTCATCTGCGAAACGGGTTTTTGCGTTGTCTTTCGAAAACGGTCTTTTTCCGGGACGCCCTAGTCCGAGGACTTGCCGGACGTGGCGAGCGTCATGCTTTTCACGCCGAGGGAATGCGCGAGGCGGGCCACCTCGGCGACGCGACCGTAGTCGGCCTTTTCGTCGCCGCGGATCGCGAGGCGCACCTCGGGATCCGCGGCCACGCGGGCGCGCAACGCGGCCTCCAGCTCC
>Ga0310691_10008120_pt1 | contig 10835 bp, 10 predicted proteins | sample 176DNAGHGlowgp2_FD_203887 | JGI IMG/M metagenome (GOLD analysis project Ga0310691, IMG submission 203887) | Sheep rumen microbial communities from Palmerston North, Manawatu-Wanganui, New Zealand - 1766 DNA GHGlow gp2 (v2) (version 2) | ecosystem: Host-associated > Mammals > Digestive system >... | reverse complement strand
TATCTCATTATTATATAAATATTCAAGTACTGAGATGCCATCTTTTTTAGGCATTACTAAGTCTAATACCATAATATCAAACTCATTTTTATGTTTATCTATTAAAGATATTGCTTCTTCTCCATCACTTGCTTCTAATACTACTTCTACATCTTCTACATCTTTAAAATAACGCTTAACCATACCAACTAAACTTTCGTTATCATCGACAACGAATAATCTTGTTTTGTTCATTTTGTCTCCTCTCTTGTTACCGCGTACTATAATTATATAATATGTCGAATAATTAGAAAAGAGAAAAAAAGAACAAGTTTTGTCGAACCTGTCCAATACTGTATACTAGTTTAATTTATTTAAGAATTCTTCTAATTTATCAGGTTTTAAGCTTAATCCTCCTAATAAATATCCATCTATTAAATCTATTTGTTTTAAAGTATCAATATTTTCATTATTAGCACTTCCACCATATAATACTTTATCATTTGGGCAAATGGATTTAATAAGATTAAATACTTCTATTATTTCTTCATTAGTAGGAATTATACCTGTACCTATAGACCATATTGGTTCATAGGCTATTATTACATCTTTTTCTATATCATCTAGAATAGATAATTCTTCTTTTAATACTTCTTTATATGTATTATTTTGTCTCTCTTCTTTGCTTTCTCCAATACATAGAATAGGTGTAATATCATTTTCTATTAATTTAATTAGTTTTAATTTTATATCTTCATTTGTTTCTTTTTGATAATTTCTTCTTTCAGAGTGACCTACTATAGCATATTTAACATTATATGACTTTAATTCATTAGCAGATATTTCTCCAGTATATGCTCCATCATCAAATTTAGATACATTTTGTGACCCTAGAAGTATTCCATCTACTAATCCTATATTTAAAAATGTAGGACATAGTATTAGTGTACTGCTAGTATTAATCTTCTTTAATTCATTAAGATAATCAATAAATTCATCTTTGTTTAAATTACTTTTATTATTCAGAGCTACTATCATTGAATTTCTCCTTTATACTTTTAGCTATCTTAGATACAATACCAAATCTATTTTCATTCTTCTTAGTATCAATAGCTCTTTTATATACCGCTAAAACTCTATCAGCATAGAACTTTGAACTATATGTTTCTGATTGTATTCTAGCTTGTCTATTTAATCTTTCTAGATCCTTTTTGTTTTTGTATAATCTTTCTATCTTTTCTATATATTCTTCTTTTGTCTCAAAGAATACACCATTCAAATCTTCTGTAACCATACTTTCAAATGCTTCGTCTTTCATACATACAGGAGTAACATTAGAGGCCATAGCTTCTATTACTGTTAGTCCTTGGGTTTCTGTCTTAGAAGCAGTTACAAATAGATTAGATATATGGTAGTAATATGGAATATCTGTCCATTTGGCTTTACCTGTGAATATTACATTTTTGGAAATACCTAATTCTTTAGAGTATTCAACATATTTATCTTTATCAGGTCCATCTCCTACTATTATAAGCTTAATATTTTTATGTTTCTTAATTAATTCTTTTTGGCATTCTAATAAGAATTCAATATTTTTTTCTTCAGCAAGTCTTCCTACAAATAATAATATAAAGTCTGATTTACCTAGTTTTAAACTTTTTCTTAAATCATTTATATCTTTTCGATTTTGTTTTTCTTTATAGAATCTATCTACTTCTATACCTGTTGGTATTATATTAATATTTTTATCAAATTTATATTTTTCTTTAAATAATTTATAAATCTTATTAGTAGGAACTATTAGTTCTGTAGCTGTAGTATCACAATAGAACTTAGTTAAATACTCTACTAATTTTTTACTTGATTTATCAAAATATCCTTTAGTTATATAGTAAATATAATCTTCATACATAGTATGGTATGTATGAACTAAAGGTATATTATATTGTTTAGCTAAGATACGAGCAAATGTACCTATCGCAAATTCTGTTTGAGAGTGAATTACGTCTAATTTCCAACTCTTTATTTTATTAACGGCTCTTACTGGATATATACTAGTAAATCTAGAATCATATATTCCTGTAGGTATTCCTGGTATTCTTAATATTCTTTCTTTTTCATCATATTCATATTTGAAGCTTTCTAAGTTTGCAGTAACTACATATACTTCATGTCCCTGTGCTTCTAAGGCTTTTTTAAGCATTACTTCACTAGTTACTAAACCACTTATATATGGTGTATATGCTTCTGAAAAAATACCTATTCTCACTTTTCCACCTTCTTTTCAAAATTAAATGCTAAGGCCCCTATAATTACTCCTACATAGTAAGTGATAAATCTCCATAATAATAGTACTGCGGATAATTTGTGTCCTACTATAAAGTTCCCAAAGAATTTAGTGAATCCATATTCTATACCACCACTAGCTCCAGGAATTGGAACAAATCCTCCTATTATATAAACATAAGCAGATGCTGTTATTGTATTGTTTATTGTGAAACTAGTAAAGTCTCTCATACTATATAGAATAAACATTGGAACTATATATAAACATAACAAACTAATTATATTTAATACTACTCCACCTATAAATAATTTTTTTCTTTTTCTTAATTCTTTAAATCCTTCATGGTAATCAGAAAATTTTTGTTTAATATCTTCTTCATCAACTTTTCTTTTTAGTTTTTTTAATATTTTTATACTTATAGCACTTAACTTATTAGTTACTCTTTTGCTTCTAGATATTAATATTAGTACTATTACTACTGCTACATTTATAGCAAATCCTAATAATACTAATAATTGAAGTATTCTCACCTTTGGAAATATAGGAAATAAGAAATTATTAATTACTGCAACGCTTCCACATATAACTAAAGCTATTTGATAAAATATAAAACTTTGTATTGTTTGATTAGTGGCCTTAGCTATTGGAATATCATGTTCCATCAACATGTATACTTCCATAGGTTGTCCGCCTGTAGAGAATGGTGTTACACCATTAAAGAATTGGGTAATTATATTGTGTTTAATAGCTTCTTTAAGAGACAATTTCTTTTTATCATTAGTTATTTTATAATTAACATAACCTTTTATGACTATATATAGTGCATAGAAAAGAATGGCTAATAAAATATATTTGATATCAATCTTCGTTAAAATATCAACTATATCTTTAAAGTCATCTTTTAATACTATGTATAATACAATACCAGTAATAATTAATAAAAAAATTGTATTCTTTTTTATGTTTTTAATTATGTTCATGATATCATCCTTCGACTATTTTCTTTTTCCTCTTTATCTTTTGCTAATATTATATTATTTCCTACTTCTCCAATATTTTTAAGGCCTTGCATTTCAAGATAATTAATCATATTATCATCATTAACATCCACTTTAACAAACGCTTCTTCCATATTCAATGTATCAAGGGCATATGTCGCAGCAAGTTCTGGTAGATATCTTCTTTTATTCTTATTATTTATGTTAAGAGGTGTAATAGCACATTGTTTAAGATCTCTTTCTCCATTTATGTAACAACAATCTGTTATTTTACCAGCTTTTTCAGTAAATAATATTTCTTCAAAATCATTTTTATTTGTGTCAAAGTAATCAAATTCAGAGATATTTTCTCTTAGATATTTAATATGAACAGATGGTTTATCTGTCATTTTATTTTCATCTTCAAAAATAATTATTTTCTTTAAATGATTATCATCATATGGATTTAATAAAAATAATCTATCTGAACTCAATTTACTCACCTACTTACTTATTTAATAATTTCAATACCAGGTAATTTCTTTCCCTCTAAATATTCTAATGTTGCTCCTCCACCTGTTGATGCATGATAAACTTTATCTTTTAGATTTGCAGTAGTAGCTGCTGCTACTATATCTCCTCCACCTAAAATTGTTTTTATATTATTATCAACTACGTATTTTAATACTTTATCAGTACCTACTTTGTATTTAGAAAATTCATATACACCTAATGGTCCATTCCAAATAACTATTTTTGATGTTTTTAAGATATCTTCAAATAACTTAACTGTTTTTTCACCAATATCTAGTCCCATTTCATCAGTACTAATATCTTTAATATCTTTTAATCTATATTTTTCATCATTAGTATATTCACTAGTTACAGCTACATCGATAGGTAATATTATTTTATCTTTATACTTTGATAGTATTTTCTTACAAAAATCTATATTTTCTTCATCTAATAAAGATTTACCTATTTCATATCCTTCTGCTTTTAGAAATGTAAATGCCATTCCTCCACCTATAAGTATTCTGTCTGCCTTAAGCACTAAGTTTTCTATAACACCAATTTTATCAGATACTTTAGCTCCACCTAATACTACAACAAATGGGTGTTCTGGCTTATCCAATTCTTTTAATGCATTCATTTCTTTTTCAATTAAGAATCCTACGGCACTAGGTAAGTGAGAAGCTATTCCTACGTTAGATGCATGTGCTCTATGAGCAGTACCAAAAGCATCATTTATAAACACTTCTCCTAAAGAGGCCCAGTATTTTCCTAATTCTTCATCATTGCCACTTTCCTTTTTACCATCTAAATCCTCATATCTTGTGTTTTGAATTAGAAGCACATCTCCTTCTTCCATACTATTAACTGTATCTTCTAAATCTTCTCCTCTTGTTTCTTCACTAAAAAGGATATCTTGTTTTAATAAAGAGGCTAACTTCTCAGCTACTATTGATAAGTCATTTTTCTTTAGATCTTCTTTTTCTTTTACTCTTCCTAAATGAGAAAGTAATATAACTTTACAATCTCTGTCTAAACAATATTTAATTGTTTCTAATGCTCCTTTAATTCTAGTATCATCTACTATTTTTCCATCTTTAATTGGAACATTAAAGTCACATCTTATTATTACTTTTTTACCGTCTATATTTAAATCTTTTATTGTTTTCATGGATAATTCTCCTATCTATTTAAATTATATCATTTTTTTATAAATAAAAAAAGGATTTCTCCTTTTTATTTAGTCATTAAATATTTTGCTGTTCTTACCATTTGAGCAGTATAACTCATTTCATTATCATACCAAGAGACAACCTTTACAAGTTGTTTTCCATCTACTTCTAATACATTAGTAGAAAGTCCATCTACAAGTGAACCGCAACGTCTTCCAATGACATCACTAGATACAATTGGATCCATTGTGAATTCTAATGTTTCATTAGTATTAGCTTTTAATACTTCATTTATCTCTTCGGCAGTAGTGTTTCTTCCTAATTCTAGAGTTAAGTCTACAACTGAACCTGTTGGTACTGGAACTCTCATTGCTGTTCCATCTAATTTACCAGCTAAGTTTGGACAAACTAGACCAATTGCTGAAGCTGCTCCAGTTGATGCTGGAACGATATTTGCTGCACATGCTCTACCACGACGTGCTAAGTGTCCTTTTTTATGAGCTATATCTAGAGACGCTTGGTCATTTGTATAAGCATGAACTGTAGTCATATATCCTTTAACTATTCCAAATTCTTTATCTAATACATCCACTACTGGTGCTAAACAGTTTGTAGTACAAGAAGCTGCACTAATAACTTTTTCATCTCCAGTTAATATTTCATGGTTAACATTATAAACAATTGTCTTTAAATCTCCTTTAGCTGGTGCTGAAATAATAACGTGTTTTGCACCTGCTTCTATATGCTTATTAGCATCTTCTAATTTAGTAAATAATCCAGTACATTCAAATACTACATCAATATCTAAATCTTTCCATGGTAACATTGCTGGATCTTTTTCAGCATATACTCTTACCTTTCTATTTCCTACTATAATGTAGTCTCCTTCTGCCTTGATTTCATCAATTCTATAATTTCTATGATTTGTATCATATTTTAATAAGTATGCAAGTTGTTCTGCATCTGTTAAGTCATTGATAGCTACTACTTCAAATTCAGGATTTTCTTCCATTAATCTAAAACATAGTCTACCAATTCTACCAAAACCATTAATGGCTACTTTTATCATTAAATCATCTCCTATATTATTATTATACATTATTATTAATATTTTAAATAAAAAAGTTAGAGAAAAAGTGTCAAGTCATTTTCATTAATAAAAAAATAATTCACAATAATGTGAATTATTTTTATTTTGTCTATTAATCGTGGAAATAACTTCCACCTATGAATTCTCTTATAATTGCATCTTCTGGAATACAATCTGCTGAGATTGGTAGAAATAATCTTAAAAAATTAATTAATCTCTTAGCGTCTTCATAATATGGAGAATCTGATTCTACTGAATATAATAGTGGTTCTACATACGTTTTTAACACACCTATTTCATATATTGCAGCAGAATTTATTGTTGCATCATTCTCATCTTGATATGGGAAAATCCATTTTTCTTCACCTTTTCTTACATTTTTCCATTGAGATAAAGTATGTTCTACACTATATCCTCTAGTTCTATTATCTCTTACAATTCTTCTTAATAATCTATTATCACTTGTTGATATACGATTGTGATTATCAATATTTAATTCTGTTAATGGAGAAATATAGATCTTATATTTCTTATCTCTAGAGATATTAGTTAATATTTTATCATCTAACGCATGAATACCTTCAATAATTAGGATATCATTTTCTGCTAATTGCATATCACTTCTGAATTCTTTTTCACCTAATGTAAAGTTAAATGTAGGTATAAGTATTTTTTCACCTTTTAATAACTCACCTATTTGTCTATCAAATAGTTTTAAGTCTACTGCCTCTAAACACTCATAATCATACTTACCATCTTCACCTTTAGGAGTATCTATTCTTTCTACAAAATAATCATCCATACTTAGTGCTTTTGGATGTAATCCGAAAGATTCTAAATACATAGATAGTTTTCTAGAAGTAGTTGTTTTTCCTGAAGATGATGGACCTGCTAGTAAGACTATTTTAATCTTATCTCTCTTACTATTAATATCTTTAGCTACTTCTAGTAATCTACTACTTTGTAGTGTTTCATCTATTTTTATTAAATCATTAATTTTACCACTAGATACAACTCTATTTAAATCTGCAGAATTAGTAACATTCATTAATTTAGCCCATTCTTTGTATTCAGTATATGCATCAAACATATCTAAGTGATGTTTATATTTAGGAATCCTATCATTTATATAAACTGTTGGGAATCTTAATATTAATCCATTTGATTTTAAATATGTTAAGTCAAAGTCTTTTACTGAACCTGTAGATATAGGCATTGGATTATAAAAGAAATTATAAACATCTCCTAATCTATATAGTGAAATATAACTATTAGTATTATATTTCATAGTATCAGCTTTAACATAATCTCCTATTTCTTTAAAGTAATTAATAGCTTCTATTCTATCAACTGTTAATCTAGTAATAGGCATATCTTTCTTAATTATTTCTTTCATTTCATTCTTAATAGCCTCTAACTTTTCTTCAGTTAGTTTGAATGTTGTTAAGAAATAAATCCCTTTATCTATAGAATGTTGAATAACGACGTTAGCCGATTTACCATATAGTCTTTTTACTGCATATAAAAGAATAAATGTTAAGGCATTAACATGTGTCCTATTACCTTCACAAGTAGTTAAATCTAAAAACTCTATCTCACAGTTTTCTTTTAATTGATAAGATAGTTCTCTTAAACGATTATTTACTCTAGCAAGTAAGATTGGATATTTATAACCTTCTTGATGCTCTGAATAAATTTCTTGAAGTGTAATATCTTTTGTATAGTTATATAATTTACCGTTTATAGTAACTTCAATAGTATCTATCACAATACCACCCCTATCCTTATAATTTAGTATAACATATTTTGTCTAAATATAATATGAATAAATTTACTATTTGACACTATACTATATTATAGGTGATACATATGAATTTAATTCCAATTGTTTTAGATAAAGAGGATGAAGGTGAAAGAAGTTATGATTTATATTCAATTCTTTTAAAAAATAGAATTATATTTATATCAGGCGAAATTGATGATACTTTAAGTAATTTGGTTGTGGCTCAATTATTATATTTAGATTCTTTGAATCATGAAGATATTTCTTTATATATTAATTCTCCTGGAGGAAGTGTTACTTCTGGATTAGCAATATATGATACTATGAATTTTATAAAGAGTGATGTCTGTACTATTGGTTATGGCATTTGTGCTAGTATGGCAGCAGTGCTTCTTTCAAGTGGTACTAAAGGAAAAAGATATATTCTTCCTAATGCAGATGTAATGATTCATCAAGTACTAGGAAGAAGTGAGGGACAAGCTAGTGATGTAAAGATTGCTACTGATAGAATTCTTGATTTAAAGAATAGATTAAATACTATTCTTTCTAAAAATACTAATAAACATATTAAAACTATTGAGAAAGATACTGATAGAGATAATTATTTAAATGCAGAGGAATCTTTAAAATACGGGTTAATTGATAAGATAATAAAAAAGATGTAATTTTTTACATCTTTTTATGTTTAAATTATTCTGTTTCCCATATAGCAATTAAAGTGTGATTTGTATTTTGTACTACTGTAGTATTTTTTGTTATGTATGATGTTGGAGATTCTTCAATTAGTTGAATACTTCCAATATCTATATATGCATTTTCTCCACATAAATTTGGTGTATCATTTCCTATATTAGCTATTGCTGTTGTTACACCTGTTGGTGCTGTTATTGTTTCAGAGATTATATACCAATTTCCATCGTTTGTAAAATATCTATTTTGATTGCTTGTACTAAGTAGGGTTGATGTCTCATCACTCCATTTAATTTGAGTACACCAAGAGCCATGTCCACTTTCAAATGATTGTTTTGTACCAGCGTTACCACTTCTTGCATAGAATCTGAAGATATATGCCTTTCCTGCTTCAATACTTTTTGGATTTAGTGATGTTACTCTCCATGCAGTATCAATATTTGTTGCTGAAGCAGCAAGGAATCTAAAATATGGTTGATTTGTCAATCCAGCAAAGTTACCATCATTCATTATAGTAGTTATTGTTCTATCTTGGTGATTAGCATAAGTATAATTATCCTCATTCATTTCATCTAGAATATTTTTTACCCATCCTTTAAAGACATAACCTTCTTTTGTTGGGGTTGGAAGATTACCATAGTTTTTACCTGATTCTACCCTTTTTGTTGTTTTATTTAATGTTCCACCATTTGAATCTAGTGCTACTATAATATCTCCAATTTCTTCACTATTTTCATTAGCTTGAGAATATGTTACTTTAAATCTCATATTTAAATTTAATTCACTAATTCCAACTAAATCGCTTGCATCAATATCACTTCTAAATTCTATTCTTACTTTATATGTTTCTCTTGTATTAACTGATAATAATTGATTAACATCTAAATCAATTCCTGTATCATATGTAACTTGATATTTAACATAATTAGGTAAGTTTAATGGTTGATTATTATTTGTAGATGATATATTGGTTATCATAGCATCTATAGTTCCATTATTTACTGCATCTACTTCAAATTCATAAAAATCTCCAGGATTTTCTAAATATACATTGTATGTTATTTGTGTGGTGTTACCGTTTGTTATTGTTGCGGGTGATATTGGTGTTTTACTACCCGATGTTACTTGAATATTTTCAAAATGAACGTCCCATGTTTGTTTATTTATAGTAGTTGTTCCCAATAAACGTAAATCAGTATGTACAACAGCATATCCTATGCTTATAAATAATATTAGTGTTATAAACATAAGAATTTTACTTTGTCTTCTCATACTCTTCATAGGCACAGTCTCCTTATTATATACATATATTATATAACTATTCAATTATATAATCAAATAAAAATGAACAATTATTTGTTCATTTTTCTAAATCTATCAGCTAAATCTTTTAACTTCTTTAATCTATGATTTAACCCTGATTTAGTTATTGGTTTATTTGTTTCTAAAGATATAATTTCTGCTAATTCTTTTAGTGAAGTTTCAGGATATTTTTTTCTATATTCTAGAGCTTCTTTTACTTTATCATCCAGAAGAACTAATCCTTCATTTTCTTCTATTACTTCAATATCCTCTAATTGTGATGTGGCATTTTCTATTATTTTATCCATATTTGCTTGTTCACAATTATTTAATCTATTTGTTTTATTCTTTTTATCGCGATATACTCTTACATCTTCATAATATAATACAGCATTGTTTGCACCTAGTATTTTTAAAAAATCACTTATCTTTTCTGCTTCTTTGATATAAATCATATATCCTTTATCTCTATTTAATATTTTGGCATTTAAATCAAATATATTTAATAGTTTTTGAACGAATACACTTTCTTCTGGTTCAGATATTAATAATTCCATATGATATCTTGATTTCTTAGGATCATTAATACTACCACTACTTAAGAATACTCCTCTTAAATAACCTCGTATCTCTTCATTTCCACCAACTATATAATTAGGTACTGTATCTAAATACTTATTCTTATCATCTCTAATACCTAGTGATTTTAGAATATTATTTATGTCATCTTTTATAGTTATTTGATATAAAGCATTTTTACTAAAATTCAAGTTTTCTATTGTATCTACTTTAGGCGTTACATCAAATGTATCTTTAATCCCATCAATTATTCTTTCTACTATACAGTAGTTTTCTGTAGTCATAGTTATCTTATCTTTAGAAATAATAGAATTATTTCTTATATAGCCTGAAAGTTCTGCAATTAATTCTGATTCAGAGCTTTCTTGTTTTACTATTTCTTCTTTTATAGTTACTGTATATGACATATTACTTTTTTCTTCTCATTAAATATGAAAATATTACAGAACTTAATTTTAAACTA
>Ga0310691_10008119_pt1 | contig 10835 bp, 11 predicted proteins | sample 176DNAGHGlowgp2_FD_203887 | JGI IMG/M metagenome (GOLD analysis project Ga0310691, IMG submission 203887) | Sheep rumen microbial communities from Palmerston North, Manawatu-Wanganui, New Zealand - 1766 DNA GHGlow gp2 (v2) (version 2) | ecosystem: Host-associated > Mammals > Digestive system >... | reverse complement strand
CTTCTACCCGGCGCCCGCCGAGGCCGACGACCGCGTGGCCGAAACCGAATACTGCGGCATCCGGTTCGCCTCGTCGGTCGGGCGCGGAAATCTCGTGGCCACCCAGTTCCACCCGGAAAAGTCCGGAGAGGCGGGACTGCGCCTGCTCCGGAATTTCGCGGCCTGGGACGGGCGCTGAAGCCGCCGTCTCAGTGCGCGCGGCGGGCGAGGAGCGCTTCGACTTCCGCCACGATGCGGCGGGCGACGTCGAGTTTCGGCAGGACGGGGAGCGCCTCGGCGGAACCGTCCGGACGAACCAGGGAAACGATGTTGGTGTCGGTCCCGAATCCGGCGCCCGGAAGCGTCACGTCGTTCGCGACGACGAGGTCGAGGCCCTTGGCGCGGAGCTTCCGCGCGGCGCCCGCGACGGCACGCTCGGTCTCCGCCGCGAACCCGATGAACACGCGGCGGCCCTTGCGCCGCGCGAGCGTGGCGAGGATGTCGGGATTGGGGACGAGACGGATGGAGTCCGGCATCGCGCCCTTGTGGATTTTCCGGCGCGAGACGCGCGCCGGCCGGAAATCCGCCACCGCGGCGGTCATGACGAGCGCGTCCGCCGCGGCGAGGGCGCGGCGGAGCGCGGCGAGCATGTCGCGAGCGGAGACGACCGGAACGAACGCCGCAAGCCCGGGCGGTGGCTCCAGAGAGACCGGACCGGAGACCAGCACGACCTCGTGCCCCGCCTCGACCGCCGCGCGCGCGACGGCGTAGCCCATCTTCCCGGTGGACCGGTTGCTCAGGAAGCGGACGGGATCGACGAACTCGCGCGTCGGGCCGGCGGAAACGAGGAGTCGCACGGCGCTCAGAGGCGGAAGCCGAATTCCGGAACGGCCGGAAGGGTTTCGACGACGGCGGCGATGAGGGCCGAGGTCGCGGCGACGTCGTCGAGATCGATCGTCTCGACCGCGGAGTGCATGTAGCGCAGCGGGATGCTGATCTGCACGACGGGAACGCCGGCGCGGGTGTGGCGCATGACGAAGGCGTCGGTGCCGTTGCCGCGGGCGCGGGCCTGCGTCTGGAGCGGGATGCCGGCCTTCGCGGCGACGTCGCGGACGAACGCGCAGAACGCGGGATCGTAGTTCGGGCCGACGCCGAGGACGGGGCCGCCGCCGAGCCGGATTTCGCCGATCGTCTTGGGATCGCTCTTGGGATCGTCGGAAGCGAACGTGACGTCGACGCTGATGCCGAGCGCGGGATCGACGCCGAACGCGGCGACCTTCGAGCCGAGGAGGCCGAGCTCCTCCTGCGTCGCGCTCACGAAGTGCGCGGCGACGGCGACGGGGCGGCCTTGGAGGAGGCGGAGGGCGTCCATGACCGCGACGACGCCGCAGCGGTCGTCGAACGCGCGGGCGCTGGCGCGCGATCCGAGCAGCGGGCGGAAGCCGGAATCGACGGTGCCGAACGTGCCGGCCGGGGCGACTTCCTCCGCGGCGGCCTTGTCCGCGGCGCCGACGTCGATCCAGAGGTCGGAAAGCTCGCCGACGCCCTGCTCGCGCTCCTTCTGCGACATGAGGTGGATCGCCTTGCGGCCGATGACGCCGTTCACCGGGCCCTTCGGCCCCGCGAGCAGGACGCGCTCGCCGGGCAGGAGCTGCTTGTTGACGCCGCCGACGAGCGAGAAGTAGAGAAAGCCGTTCTTGTCGACGTACTGCACGAGGAGGCCGTTTTCGTCGCAATGGGCGTCGATCATGAGCCGCGTCGGCGCGCCCGGGTTCTTCACGGCGTGGAGGTTGCCGAGCGAGTCGAGCGAAACGGCGTCGGCGTACGGCCGGACGTAGTCGGCGACAATGCGCTGGCCGGCGGTTTCGCGGCCGGACGGGGTCTGCGTCCCGCAGAGCGTCTTGAGGAAGGAAAGCGGATCGGAATGCATGGCGGTGGTGGATCGGCGTCCCCTGCGGCGCGGCCCCCGCCGCGCCGCAGGGGACGCTAGTTGGAGGAACGGGGAAAGGCGGGAACGGAGACCGGGGAAAGGGAGACGAGCGTCACCGACGCCCGGACGGAGGGTGCGTCGGCGACGGATGCGGGAAGAGCGTCCACGGAGATCGCGACGGGCCGGTAGCCTGCGGCGCGGGCGGCGTCGACCGCCGCCGAAAATTCCGCGAGGGGGACCGAGCGGAATTCGAAGGTCTCCTCCCGGAGCTCCGCGCCGGCGCCCGGGACGAAGCGCCCGTCCGACCGGACGGAGACGCATCCCGGGCGCGAAAACGCCGGCGGCATCGGCCCCGACGCCGGGGCGAAGGAGACCAGCACGAGCTGCCAGGCGGCTTCTTCGCGGAGCACGGGATCGAGGAGGGCGGCGCCTTCGGCGCGGAACGCCGCGAGCGCGGCGCGGGAGGCGCGCGCCTCGCCGGCGAACTTCGCGCCGAGGGCGAGCGCCGCCGCGCCGAGGACGGCGGCGGCGCAGGCGAAGCGGAAGGAGAAGGACCCGGGCTTCACCGCGCGTCCTCCCCCGACGGCTGGACGAAAAAGGAGACGGCTCCGCCGTTCCCGGAGGGCTTGGGCGCCTCGGCCAATGCGGCGCGAAGCCCTTCCGTGCGGAGCGTCTCCGCGAAACGATGCGCGGCCGCGGCGTCCGGCGCCGTGCCGGACGCGGCGACCGAGGCGTCGCGCAATTCGACGTGCGCGAGGCGGACGCCGGCGGCGAGCGCGGCGTCGGCGACGCGGGCCGCGGACTCGGCGGCGTCCGGGCGCGAAAGCGCGGCGTCGCGCCGGGCGGCGGCGGCGGCGGCGGCTTCGCGGACCGCCGCTTCGCCGCGCGCCGACACGCGGTAGCCCGCGAGCGAATCGACCGCCGCGCGGCGTTCGGCGCGGGCGCGTCGCAGGCCGGCCGCCGCGGAGGACGCGGAAAGGAACTCCGCCGCGCAGAAGAACGAACACGCGGCGAGCGCGGCGGCCGCCGCCGCGACGACGGCGCGGGCGCGGGCGCGGCCTTCGAGCGGATGCGCCTCCACGGCGCCGGCGGCCGCGGCCGGGGCGCGCAAATCGAGCTCCTCGGCCGCCGAACGCAGCGCGAGGGCGCGGGCGGCGAACGCGTCCGGATCGGCCGCGACCGAGGCGGAAAGCCCGTCGGGAAAACCGGCGGCGAATTCCGCGGCGCCGGGCCCGGCCACGGTGATCGCGGCGCGGGGGGCGTCCGGCCCGAACGCCATGCGCACGCGGCGCGCGCAGTCCTCCGGCGCGGACCGGGGGAACGCCGCGACGGCTTCGAGCGCGCCGCCGCGTCCCGTGGCGAGAACCCCCTGGCGCCCGTCGCACAGGAACGCCACGGCGCGCGGCGCGCCCGGCGGAAGGGGCCGCTCCGCGCAGGCGAGGCGCCACGCCACCGGTCCCGGCGGCACGAGGAAGCGGGGTCCCGGCGACGCCGGTCCTTCACGAAGCGAAGACAGAAACGCCGCGACGTCCGCGCGGCGGGCGACGTGCGCGAGAACCGCCCCTCCGCTCCGTTCGAACCGCCAGACGCACGCGTCCGCCGGGAACGGGAGTTCCGACGCCAGAAGCGCCGGAAGGATGCGGCGGAGCTTCGCCGGCGGAAGCGGCGGCGGCGAAAGCCGGACCGTCAGCACGGCGGACGGCGGCAGAAGCGCGGCGGAGCGCGGCGGAGAAGCTGGGGGGCGGGCGGGCAAGGAAGGGGCGGGGAAAGGCGTTTATCCGATGCCGAGGCGGGTCGCGAGGTAGGGCGTGACGCCCCAGGCCTCGCGGAGGTCTTCGTAGTCGGCGACGGCGGTGCCGGTGCCGGGGCGGGAGACGCGGACGGCGCGGATGAGAAGGTTGCGGGCGGTGGCCTCGGGATCGACGAATTCCACCACGGTGGCGCGGTAGCCCTTCACGCGGAGAATCTGGGCGCGGAAGGCGTCGGTGAGGATGTCCGCGAGACGTTCGCGCAGGATGCCGTTGCGGAGGATCGCGCGGTGCGGCCGCAGCTGCGGGTCGAGCGTCTTCTGGAGCTCGTGCTGGCAGCAGGGCGCGGAGACAATCGCGCGGGCGCCGTTTTCGACGCCGAAGGCGATCGCCTCGTCGGTGGCGGTGTCGCAGGCGTGGAGCGAGAGCACGACGTCCGGCGGGGTTTCCGGCTTGAACGCGGCGATGTCCGAGACGGCGAACGTCGCGGTGTCCGCGCATTCGAGCGCCTCGGCGACGCGGCGGCAGGAGGCGACGACGCCCTCCTTGCGATCGACGCCGCAGAGGTGAACGGCGACGCCGCGCACGGCTTCGAGATACGCCTTCGCCGCAAAGGAAAGGTACGCCTTGCCGCAGCCGCAGTCGACCACGCGGAGCGGGGCCGAGGGATCCTTGCGCGGGGGCAGCTCGTCCAGCGCGGCGTCGATCTGCCCGAGGAACTGGTTCACCTGGCGGAACTTCGCCTGCATTGAAGGCTTCACGGCGCCGTCCGCTCCGGCGATGCCGAGCGCGACGAGGAGCCGCGCGGAGTCGAAGCGGCGCAGCGGGTAGTCCTTCACGCGGTCGTGGGCCGCCGGCGCGGGCGCGCCCGGCGGAGGGACCGCGCCGGGCCGCGCGGCCGGCGGACGGACGCGCTGGAGCAGGACGTGGCCCTTTTTGGTGGTGCGCAGGTGGAGCGCGGAGCCGTCGGACGCCGCGGCGTGGGCTTCGAGCAGGACGTTCGCGCTGTTGGCGAGTTCCCAGAGGCGCTTCTTGCACTGGCTCCGGGTGCGGTTCGCGGCCTCGGAGGCGCGGACGACCTGCCAGAACGGCTCGGCGCCGACCGTCACGGGACGGATCGAAAGCGCGGCGTTTTCCCCGGGCCCGACGGGATCGCGGAAACGGAACGACGCCGAAGAAAACAGCGGACTGTCGAACACGAGCGCGGAAATCTCCGCGAGGGCCGCGTGCATCTGCGGGCGGTATTGCGTCTGGACGAGCATGTTCTACAATCCGAGGGTGTCGGCCATCGAGTAGACGCCGGCGGGGCGGGAAGCGAGCCAGGCGGCGGCGCGGAGGGCGCCGCGGGAGAGGCAGTCGCGGGACGTGGCGCGGTGGGAGAGGCGGAGCATCTCGCCGTCGCAGGCGAACACGACGTCGTGGTCTCCCACGACGTCGCCGCCGCGGAGCGCGTGGATCGCGATTTCGCCGGCGGGGCGCTCGCCGACGATGCCGGAGCGGCCGTCGCGGCGCACGGCGGCGAGGTCCTGGCCGCGGCCCTCGGCGGCGGCGCGGGCGAGGGACAGCGCCGTGCCGGAAGGGGCGTCCTTCTTGTGGCGGTGGTGCATCTCGACGACCTCGACGTCGAACGCCGTGCCGAGCGCGGCGGAGGCGCGGCGGACGAGAGCTTCAAGGACGTTCACGCCGACGGACATGTTGGACGCGACGAGCACCGGAGCGACGGCGCCGACGGCGAGGGCGGCCGCTCGCTCCTCCGGCGAAAGCGCGGTGGTGCCGACGAGCAGCGCCTTGCGGCGCGCGAGCGCGAGGGCGGCGTGCGCCGGAACGGCCTCGTGGAAGGTGAAATCGACGACGACGTCGCAGGCGGCGACGGCGGAAGCGGCGTCATCCGTCACGGCGACGCCGCACGGCGCCGGGGCGCCGGCGAGCGTCGCGGCGTCCGCGCCGAGGGCGGGCGACCCGGGAGCCTCGACGGCGGCGGCGAGCGCGAGGCCGGGAAAGTCGCGGAGATTCGCGACGATCGAGCGGCCCATGCGGCCGGCAGCGCCGAAGAGCGCGATGCGGACGGGCGCGGCGCTCATTTGCAGAGCCCGAGGGCGCGCATCGTGTTTTCGAGCTGGAGACGGTGCTCCGGCAGCAGTTCGCAGAGCGGAAGGCGGTAGACTTCCTCGGCCGTGCCCATCATCGCCATCGCGGCCTTGACGGGAACGGGGTTCACTTCGACGAACAGGTCGCAGAAGAGCGGGTAGTAGCGCTCGTGCACCGCGCGCGCGCCGACGAAGTCGCCGGCGAGGGCGAGATTCACCATCTTCACGACGTCGGCGGGGATGACGTTGGAGGCGACGGAGACGACGCCGAGGGCGCCGACGGCCATCATCGGGAGCGTGAGCGCGTCGTCGCCGGAAAGCACGTCGATGCGGTCGCCGCAGGCGGCGCGGATCTGGGAGACGCGGTTGGCGTCGCCGGCGGCTTCCTTGATCCCCTTCACCATCTCGTGGGCGCAGAGGCGCTTCACCACGGATACCGGGATGTCGCGGCAGGTGCGGCCGGGGGCGTTGTAGAGCAGGACCGGAAGCCCGACGTCGGCCACCTCGGCGAAATGCCGGTAGAGCCCCTCGGGCGTGGGCTTGTTGTAGTACGGGGCGATCTGGAGCGTGGCGTCCGCGCCGTCGGAAATCGCGTGGCGCGTGAGCTCGACCGCCTCGCGCGTGGAGTTCGCGCCGGTGCCGGCGACGACCTGCATGCGGCCGGCGGCGTATTCGACGGTCTTGCGGATCACTTCCTCGTGCTCCTCGTAGTCGAGGGTCGGGGACTCGCCGGTCGTGCCGACGGGACAGACGCCGGCGATGCCGGCGGCGGCCTGCTGGTCCACGATCGCGTGGAGACAGCCGTAATCGACGGAACCGTCGCGGTTGAACGGCGTGACGAGAGCCGTGTAAGTGCCTTTGAACATGGATGGAAACCCCGGTGGGTGCTGGACGTTTTCGGGCTTGACCCGGACCCCGCGCCCCGGAAACGGCGCGCGGAAGCCCGCATTCTACCAAAATCCGCGGCGTCCGGCTCTTCCCCCTACGCGAAGCGGCTGAGGAAGGCGCGCGTGCGCCCGTTCTTCGGGTTTCCGATGACTTCACGCGAGGGGCCTTCTTCGGCCACGACGCCGCCGTCGAGGAAGAGGACGCGGTCGGAGACGTCGCGCGCGAAGGCCATCTCGTGCGTGACGACGACCATCGTCATCTTTTCCTCCGCGAGGGAGCGGATGACCTTGAGGATTTCGCCCGTGAGCTCCGGATCGAGCGCCGAGGTGGGTTCGTCGAAGAAGAGCACCTCCGGATCGAGCGCGAGGGCGCGCGCGATCGAGACGCGCTGCTGCTGCCCGCCCGAGAGTTCGCAGGGATACGCGTCCGCCTTCCCGGCGAGCCCCATCTTGTCGAGGAGGTCCATCGCGTGGGCCGTCGCCTGCTCGCGCGAACGCCCGAGCACGACGCGCTGCGCCTCGGTGACGTTGCGCAGGACGGAAAAGTGCGGGAAGAGGTTGAAGTTCTGGAACACGAGGCCGATGCGCAGGCAGATGCGGCGCTGCACCGCCGGCGGCGCGTAGACGCCGCGCCCGACCAGGACGTCGTCGCCGAGGCGAATCGTGCCCGACGTGACGCGTTCAAGGTTCACCACGCAGCGCAGGAGCGTCGACTTGCCGCCGCCGGAAGGCCCGATGACGGACAGCACTTCGCCGCGCCGCAGCGAAAACGACACGCCGTGCAGCACCTCGTTGTTTCCGAACGATTTCCGGAGGTCTTCGACGCGGAGGAGGATTTCGTCCATGGGATCGCCCTACCTGTAGTACGAAAGTTTCTTCTCGATGCGCTCCATGCCGGAGGCGACGAGCCAGTTGAAGACGTAGTAGAAGACGCCGGCGACGACGAGCGGCGCGATGGACGTCTGCGCGTTGCCGAGCTGCTTCGCGATCGTGAACATCTCCACGACCGAGATCACCTGCGCCAGCGACGTGTCCTTCACGAGCGTGATGACTTCGTTCGTGACGGGCGGCAGGATGCGCTTCACGACCTGCGGCAGGACGATGCGGAGGAAGGCGTCGCGCTTCGTGAAGCCCAGCATCTGCGCGGCCTCGTGCTGCCCGACCGGGACCGACTCGATGCCGGAGCGGTAGATTTCCGCGAAGTACGCGGCGTAGTTGAGCGAAAACGCGACCACGGCGGCAAGGAACGCCGGATACTTCGAGAGCGACCACCCGAAGAGGTAGTACGGACCGAAGTACACGAACAGCAGCTGCAGCATGAGCGGCGTGCCGCGGACGGCCGAAATGTAGATCCGCGCCGCACCGGAGAGCAGGCGCCCGCTCCCCATGCGGGCGAGCGCGACGAGCAGCCCGAGCGGCAGCGAAAACGCCACGGTGAGCGAAAAGAGCGCCATCGAGACGAGCAGGCCGCCGAGCAGCTGCAGGAGCGAGGAAGGAGAGACGATCTCCGTCGCGAAAACGTGCGCGCGCCAGAGCAGCCCGTCCGGCAGCGCGTGGTGGCGGCGGTACGGCGCGAACAGTTCGTCCGCCCCGCGCCGGCCGCGCTCGCAGATGAACAGCTTGTCGGCGACGGCGCCGCCTTCCTGCGGCGCGAGGGCCGCGAGCGGAGGATCGCCGCCGGAGCGCAGGGCCGCGGGCACCTTGTCGGACCGCTGCGCGGCGACGACCGAAACCTCCGCGTGCGGCACGACGAGCCACGTGACGCGCAGGTCGCCGACGTTCGGCGCCGCGCCGGCGCCGTCCGGGCCCGGCGCGCCGCCGCCCGCAGGGACGTACCGCACCGCGCCTTCGAGCGGCACCGCTTCGACGGCCGCGCGGACGCGGGACTTCGGCAGCACCAGGTAGGAACCGACGCGGACGACCGCCGCGGGAAATTCCTGCGGGGCGAATCCGGGCGGGAACGACGCCGGGTTCGCGTGCCCCTGCGGGATCTGGAACGCGGAGGAATCGACGGGATGGTCCGCCCACGCGCCTTCGTACCGGACCCCCGGCGAACCTTCCGCGGGCTTCTCCGCCCACTGGAACATTTCGACCCGCCGCACGAGCGCGAGCGCGTTCGTCGGAGGCAGTCCGAGCAGGGGGTCCGAAACCGGATCCGGCGAGGACGTCGTCCCGCGCACCAGCACGAGGCGGCGGTCGTTCGCCGGATCGACCCCGGAGGTCGACGCCGGTTCGGCGACGCGCGTCAGGGTGCGGAAGCGGACGACGTCCTCGACGTCGCCCGGCGCGAAACCGGCGACGAGCAGGCAGACCGCGGCCCAGGCGGCGGCGCCGCCGGCCGCCGCCGTGGCAAACACGCGCGCCAGCGCCCTCGCGCCGCCGCGGACGCGCGACGAAGAACTTTCCGTGTTCATGACGGGGAGCGATTATGCCAAACGCCCCTCCGCGGAGTCAACCGCGCGCGAACGACAGGGCGAGCACGCGGCCCGCGCCGGCGGCGCGCAGCGCGGCGGACGCCGCCCCGAGCGTCGCTCCGGTGGTCATCACGTCGTCGACGACGAGGAGCCGCTTGCCGTACGCCTCGTCCTCCCGCCCGGGCCGCACGGCGAAGGCGCCCGCGACGTTTTCGCGCCGCTTCGCCGCGCCGAGCCTCGTCTGCGTGCCGGTGTCGCGGAGGCGGACGAGGAGCCGGCGCGCGACCGGAACGCCGAGCCCGGCGGCGACGGGACGGGCGAGGAGCTCCGCCTGGTTGTAGCCGCGCCCGGCCTCCCGCAAAAAGTGGAGGGGGACGGGCACGACCGCGTCGAAGCGCTCGCCCGGCCACTCCGCCGAGACGCATCCGAGCATCCAGTCGGCCATCCACGGCGCGGCGTCGAGCGCCCGGCGGTACTTCAGGGACTGCACGATTTCGCGCACCGGGCCGTCGTAGTCCACCGCCGAGCGGGCGGCGTCGAACCCCGGGCGTTTCGCGCGGCAGTCCGCGCACACCGGCGCCGCCGTGCCGGCCGCGGCGTCCGTCGCGAGGATCGTCTTGCCGCAGACCGCGCAGTCGCGCCCCGTCCGGCGCGGGGAAACGGAACCGCGGCACGTTTCGCAGACCGGGCCTTCGCACGGCCGCCCGCACCCGGCGCACGTCCGCGGCCAGAGGAGCGACGCGACGTCGCCGGCCCGCGCGGCCGCCGCCGCGACCCACGTCCGGAAGGCCGTCACGCCGCCGGCCCTCCGCGAGCCCGGTCCCGCGGCCCGCCCGCCGCCGCGAGGAACGCGGTCCCCAGCGCGAAGGCGAGCGCGAAGGCCGCCGGACGCGAAGAAAAGGCCGCGGCCAGCGCCGCCGCGGCGACGGCCATGCAGGAGCCGAGCGAAACGGCGGTCCGCGCGAGCGCGCAGAAGGCCGCGACCCCGAATTCCGGCACGCCCGCGGCCGGAACCGCCGCCGACAGCAGCGGCAGCGCCGCGGCGGCGGAACCCGCCGCCAGCGCCGCGAAACGCCCCCGGAGCGTCGGGGCGGCGAGCGGAGGAAGGACCGGGGCGCGCAGCGCGGCCAGGGCGGCGAACGCGAAAAGGGCGGCGGCGAAGCGGGCGCCCGGCGGCCCGGGGGCGAACGCCCGGACGAGGGCGACGGACGAAGCCGCGAGCGCGGCGGCGGAACCGGCGAGTCCGGTCCGCGGCCCCGCCCCGCCGCCGGCGGGCCCCTCCGCGCCTTCCGGACAGCGGGCCGCCGCCGGGGCGAGCGCCAGGGCCGCCGCGACCGCGGCGGCGGTCCGGAACCCGGGAACCGCCGCCGCTCCGGCGCAGCAGCGGGCCGCCGCGGTGCAGACGGCCGCCGCCGCGAGCCCCGAAACCAGCTCGCGCCCCGTTTCCCGCGAAAGCGGCGCCCGCTCCCCGCACCACGGGCACGGAAGCGTCTCGGGCGCCCCGGGGCGTCCGCACGCGCGGCATTCCGTCCCGCGCAGCAGAAGCGCCGGAACGGACGGGAGACGGAAAGCGCGCGTGACCGTTTTCACGCGCCCCATTGTCCTACAACCCCGCCGGAAAATCAACGGCGGCCCCGCGCCGCGGGTGTGACCAAACTTTGTCAGCGCCTTCGGCGCACCCGTACGCGGGCTTGCGCTTGCGTGTGCGCCCTTGCCTTTGCCCTTGTGCGTTGCAGCTTCCCGAACCGACGCCGCCGGTCGAGGGGCCGCTCCCGGAAGCGCCCGGACGG
>Ga0310691_10008118_pt1 | contig 10836 bp, 6 predicted proteins | sample 176DNAGHGlowgp2_FD_203887 | JGI IMG/M metagenome (GOLD analysis project Ga0310691, IMG submission 203887) | Sheep rumen microbial communities from Palmerston North, Manawatu-Wanganui, New Zealand - 1766 DNA GHGlow gp2 (v2) (version 2) | ecosystem: Host-associated > Mammals > Digestive system >... | reverse complement strand
CTTCTTCGTGCCGCCGCATGTCCATGACGCAACCTGCCCCGCCGTCACCAACATCACCTTCGACCTCGTCTCCAACGAGCCCGTCACCGGCATCGTCTACCGCTGCTACCGCTACCAGGCCGTCTCCGCCGGCTTCCTCCGCCTCGGCACCCGCCTCGACACCGACGGCGACGGCCTCTCCGACGCCTACGAGACCCTCGCCTTCGGCACCGACCCCGACAACCCCGACACCGACGGCGACGGACTTACGGACGACGAGGAGCTCGACCTTGGCACCGACCCGCTCCATCCCGATACCGACGGCGATGGTTTGACGGACGGCCAGGAGGTTTCCGGTATGGTTTCCTCTGCGACCGGATTCGCCGCCTGGATCGACATGTCGGGGTGGACGAACCGGACCGCCGTCCTGTCGGATTCGGACGAAGCATGCGTCGACATGGCCGTTGCCTTTCCCTTCGCCCTGTCCGGCCCTGTCGCGCACCTGTCGATCAATGGAAACGGACTGGTGCGTTTTTCGGACGGGACCTCTTCCATTGGACAGGGGCATGCCGGCAACCTTTCCGCGTCCCGAATTCCCCATCCGGACGGAGACGGGGCGACCGTCGCGGCCTTCTGGGACGATCTCCGTCTGTACGAAGCCATGGATTCCGTCGTCCGGTTCGGCACCGACGGACCGGTCGGGAATCGAATCGGAATCATCGAATTTCGGCGAGCCGGATTCTACGGACAGGACACCAACCACGTCGTTTCGTTCCAGGTCCAGTTCCGGGAATCGGCCCCGAATCTCGTTCGCGTGGTCTTTGGCGAAGTTTCGGGGCGGGGCGACGGTTCCTCCGCCACGTTGGGTGCCCGGACCCGATATGGAGTCCTCGGCTATTCCTGGGATGAAGCCGGAGCGGTGTTCCCAGGACTCTGCATCGATTATCGGATCGGATGCGGAACGGATCCCCTTCGTTCCGACACGGACGAAGACAGTCTGTCCGATCCTGACGAAATCGGGCTGGGCACCAACCCGCTTGATCCCGACACGGACGGCGACGGCGTCCCGGATGCCGAGGAGGTCTTTCTCGGTCTGAATCCGCTCCTCGACGATACGGATCACGACGGCGACGGATTGCCGTACTGGCGGGAGGTCGACGAACTGTGCACCGATCCGGACAAGGCCGACACGGACGAAGACGGGCTCGATGACGGATGGGAGGTCGCGAACGGGACGCATCACTTGCGGGAGGACAGCGACTGGGACGGGCTTCCGGACGGGATGGAAATCGCCATAGGGACCAATCCGAACGACGAAGACACCGATCATGACAGCCTCGACGACAAATGGGAGTGGGAACACGAGGGGTTCAACCCGCTCGATCCGGACGACGCCTCCGCCGACTGGGACAACGATGGCCTGACGAATCTTCGGGAAAAGGAGAAGAAGACGGACTGGAACGATCCCGATACCGACGGAGACGGTATCGCCGATGGCGCGGAGGTTCTGGCCGGCACCTCCCCGTTGCGGTCCGATTCGGACGGCGACGGTCTTTCCGACGCGGAAGAGGCGGGCTTTGAAACGGACCCGTGGGACGCCGACAGCGACGGCGACGGCTGTCCCGACGCATGGGAGGTCCGCTACGGCTTCGACCCCCTCGACGGCGAAAGTCCGAACGGCGGCGCAGACCCCGACGGGGACCATCTTTCCACCGCCCGCGAAGCGGCGCTCGGAACGAATCCCTTCGCCGCGGATACGGACGGCGACGGCCTCTCCGACGCCGACGAGGTCGGCTGGGCATCAGCGACATCCGGATCTCCGCTCGCTTTCGTCGGTGCGACCAACCTGGTTTCGTGCCTTTCGAATCTCGCTTCCGGTTCCGCATTCGCCGCCCTTCCGTTTCCGATCCCGATCCAGAACCGGGCCGTCTGCTCCAATCTGGTCGCAAGCGCGGACGGTTTCCTGAACCTGATGCCGGACGACTGGGACCTGTCCGTTTCCGTGTCCGCGAGTTCCGATATGCCCTTGGTCGTGGAGGCGTTCCACGATTCCGGATTCCAGGCCTATCCGGACGAACTGGGTTCGGAGCTGAACCTCGGCTGCACGGGGCAGCCCGGCTCCCGTTTCGCCGTTCTGGAGTATCGTTCGTTCGGATTCTCCGGGCTCGATCCGACCCCGACCAACGCGGTTTCGTTCCAAGTTGTCTTTTCCGAGGCGGACCCCGGCGAAGTGCAGGTGGTCTTCTTCCGCGCGGACGGCGATCCGTCGATCCCCATGCCGGGTCGGGCGCTCGGCTCCTCGGCGACGATCCGGACGGAAACGCAGCCGACCGAGGTTGTCTTTTCCGACCGTCGCCCCGTCGCCGCCCCGGGCACCGCGATCCGGTTCCGAATCGGAACGGGGACCGACCCGCTTCGCCCCGACACGGATTCCGACGGCATCGAGGACGGCGCGGAAATATCCGCAGGGACCGATCCCCGCTCCTTCGACACCGACGGGGACGCAATGCCGGACGGGTGGGAGGAGAACAACGGGCTCGATCCCCTCGATCCCTCCGACGGCGCTTCCGATCCGGACGGCGACGACCTCGCCAACGAGGAGGAATACCGCAACGGAACCGACCCGAGCGCTTCCGACACCGACGGCGACGGCGTGTCGGACGGCGACGAGGCGGAGCAAGGTTCCGATCCGAACGACCCTTCCGACGGCGGGCTTCCGCCGGAGTCGGAGGATGTCGTCGAGCTGCCGTTCCGCATCTACGGAGACTATGCCGCCTGGCGGATGAACGTCGCCGGGCTCGGTGCGGACGGACGGACGTTCCGGTTCCACACGGACGCGCCGGGAGATTCCGAGTCCAGAACCCTGCGCCTCCTTCGCGGCAACGCCTACCGCATCACGATGGACTGGCTCGGCTCCGGCGAGCATCGGAATCCCTATTGGTACTGCTGGGAGGCGCAGTTCGGCGATCCGCTCGCGCCCGGCGAGGTAACATTCAAGGACTACAACCCGTCGCGTCTGCCTGGCAGCCGCTGGATCTGGGGCGAAGGCTGGTTCGCCGACAACCGGGACGGGCTGCTGACATCGCATGTCCACATGCATGACGGCGACGGCGGAAACGTCGCGGAGGGCAAGGAGGCGATTCTCTACATCCCCAAGGCGGATCTGTCGATCTGCCGACTCGGCGCGAATACGCCGGTTTCCGCGGAGCTGGAAGGAACGGAGGGAAGCATCGTCCGCATCCTCGACCCGAACCGCGGCGAGACGCCCGGCTCCGGTCGAGACCGCGGGCTCGCGCTCCGCATCGATTCGGTCTACTCGACCGCCGGCCTCACGAACGCGACGGCGTTTCTCCGTCTCCGCAAGGTGGCGAACGATCCGTGCCCGGGGCTCGTCCGGCTCTATCGCGAGACGACCGGAGGAGCGCTCGCGCTCGTCATCGCCAACTCGGATGCCGCACCGGAGGTGCAGACTGCGTGGCAGCCGAGCGAAGAGACGCTCTGGCTCGAATTCGACCGCGCCGGCGTCATCGACGTATCCCTCGACATCCGCATGGGCGCGACGCTCGTCTACCGCGACACCGTCCGCGCAACGGGCATCCCGGCAGATCCGAATCCCGGGCGCATCCTGTTCGTCAATCCACTCACTGCGCGGACCTCGCCCTGCTGGGACTTTGCGTGCGGGGCGAACTCTATCTCGGCCGCCGTTTCAGCCGCACGCGACGGCGACAACATCGTCCTTGCGGCGGGCGATGTCCGAGGATTCGGCTCCCCCCTCCATTCCGGAATCGTCCTGGCCGGGCTGGGGGGGCGTTTTTCCGACAGCCTTTCGGATCATCCCGTCGGGTTCGATTTTTCGCGCGCGACCCGAGTCGTCTGCTATTGCGACGCCTCCGCGATTCAGGGCGACGATGTCGCAGACACGACCCTCGCCGGATTCATAGCGCACCGCTTCGTCCCCTGCGCGAAGAGCGGCGGCGCCGTCCTGCTGGAGAACTGCGAGGACGTCTCGCTCGAGCGCATCGACTTCAGGGCCAACGCCGCGACAGAATTCGGCGGCGCCGTCTGCCTGTCGCTCTCCTCCAACGTCGTGATGACGTGCTGCATTGCCAGCAACAACATCGTCGACTACGACGACCGCGGTCGCATGGTCTACGACCGCGGCATGGGCGGCGCCGTCGCCGTCCTTGAATCCGACCTCTTCGTCACCAACTGCCTCTTCCGCTCCAACGTCGCGCAGGTGACGAAGAACGGCGTGGAACCGACTCCGGGCTCGGCCGGCGGCGGAGGTGATGTCTATTTGAGGAACGGAACGTTGAATCTTGGTAATTCCACGTTTGAGAAGTCAAGGGCTGGTTGCGAAATTGCTGCAAATGCCGAAATAGGAACGGGAAGTTTTACCGGAGATGGCGGCAGCATCCTTGTTCACGGAACGGATTCCGACACCGTTTTCAATGCCTCTTCCTGCGACTTTGCAGAAACAAAATCATTCGGCAATGGTGGTGCTGTGTCGTTTTCTAAAGACAGTTCCGCCAAGGCCCGAGCGTATTTTATTAAGATTCCGGATCATCTTTCTCTAGATCCTGTATGGCCTTTGATTTTGACTGTTTTGGAACCACGTCCTGAACGTCTTGGCGGAGGAGGAACAATCGTTTTCGACAATTGCAAATTCGAACAATGCCGTGGTGGATGGCAGGGCGGTGCGGTTTCAATTAATGGCAGACACTATTCCGCCCTTTTCGGCGATTGCCGGTTTCTTACATGCGTAGGTGGCTCTGTCCATCTCCGCGATGGAAAAGGTGGAGCCATCGCCGTTGGTGGCGGATTGCAACGCGCTTATGCCCCCGAAAACTACGTTGTCGTTTCCAATTGCCTGATGTCGGGTTGTTCCGCCACAGGCAACGGAGGCGCATTGTATGTCACGATCCGGGGATTCCTTGACGTCATCGATTCCGAAATTGCGGGTTGCAGCGCACTGAATTCGGGAACGACCTTTGACCACGACTGGCGGAAGGTCGCGGGGATGGGGGGGGCGATCCATGTTTCCGCCGGCGGATTCTGCAGATTGTCGTCCACGGCGAACGGACTCGTCGCAATGACGAACAACACCGCGAACACAAGCGGAGGGGCCCTGTCCGTCAAGTCGGGACGATTGTATCTGGACGGAAACGTTCTTCTTTCCGGCAATTCTGCGGTTGGAGAGGCCGTCGATGGCTACGGAAACGGCGGAGCCTTCTTTGTGACGACCTCCTTCTTCGACGATCTCTTTCCGGCGGCCGGCAGCGCGGCCGCGTTGCTTTACGACGAACACGGATTTCTCTCCCGGGTTTCGGGACAAGTGCAAGTTCACGACAACCGCGCAACCCGCTGGGGAGGAGCACTGTATGCCGGCGTTTCCGATCCGTGGATCAAGCAGGAAATCGTCGAGAACCCATCGGAACGGTGCGCTTCGCACGTGTCTTTGACCGACGCCGAATTGGTGAGCAATTCCGCCGGAATGGCCATTCTTCCGACTCTTCCCGTTCCAGCCCACGTCGCGTTCGAATACGTGAACGGACCTTTGGATCTTTCGGGTTCTTCCATTGTCGGAAACGGCACAAACGACATTGGCGTTCTCGAGATGGGGGCGTCCCACGCCAACACGAACGGAATGTCGTTCACGAACGTTCTCGTTCCCCACTACGAACACTAAGCGAACATGAATAGGAAATTTCGTTGTTTCTACTTAGTTCTCGCGCTGCCGGCAATCCTGATGCTCAAGTGGAACTGCATCGACGGGCGGCATCCACCGGAGATCGTGGAGAAGGACAATGATTCCGGGCGATCCGCGAACGCCCCGGACGGAACGACGAATGCCGTTTCCGACGTCAGCGCCGGGCCGGTCTTGGACGGATCCAACGGAAAGAAGACCCGAAGGACATATCGTGGAATTTCACTGACCGAATTGGTCTCGCTGCCGTGGACGCCGCAAAAGGCGCTTGAGGCGCAGCACGAGCCGTGGTGGGGGCAACCCTTCGATTCCGCAGCTTTCTGGGAAGGAAGGCCGATCTGGTTGGACTACGAAACGAAATCTCTTGCCATGCGCCGCGGACGGCGCCATCCTCCCGTTCCTCCGCAATTCGCATCTGGCAAGAAGCAACGCGTGTTGGTTTCCGATTCTTCGACAATCGAATGCAGAATGCCGAGAATGTATTATACCGAAGAAGAGTCGCGTTTCTGGAACGCGTTTTCCCGAACGCATCCGCAACCGCCGGAAGAAATCGAAAGGTGGTTGCAGCATTGGTCGGAGTTGCGTGTTCGCGCGGAAAAGTTCGGAATTCCCCCTCTTCCATCCGGAAAAGAGTTGAAAACGCCCGGATATTTGAATCGAAAAGAGCCTCGTGATACCGTTGACTTCGCCCGAAGCGAAGCTTCATCCGTTTCGATGCCCGCAGAGGCCGTCACGGAGGATGCTTTGTACTGGGAATACGTTCGCGGGAAACGAATCGAATACGAGAAGGAGGTTGAAAACAGAAGGACGAACGGAACCGGTGTAAAATTGGAATCGTTTTTCCATCGTCTTGAATGTCCGTCTGAACTGGTTCGAAAACCTCCATCCGATGAGGAAATCCGCGTCACGATCGGCTGGCGGATCGCCTACATTCGCCGCCTCCGTCGCGAAGGAACGGACGAATCCTACATCGAGGCCTACAAGAAGGCGTGGAACCTATCGGAGGACGATCTGAGGGAGAAGCCGGAATGAACGAACAATCCCCTTCCCGTTCCCGCGCATACAGCGTGATGAAGCGGTTGTCTCTCGGCGTTCTCTTCACAGGAACGATAGGATTGTTCGAGGCGATCTGGTTCTCGAAGTTCGGCAAACCATGGAAGCTCTATTTGGAGTTGTTTGTCATCCTCCAACTTGCACTCATGCCTGTGGTCATGATTGCGTGGGGCTTGATTTCCCCTAGGCCGTTTCCCCGGCGACCGTCCATCTGGCTTGTGTTCGCATGGGTTCCTCTTTTGGTTCTCGGATTGTATCTGTCGCTGGAGTTCACGTTGACCGTCGCCGGTTGGGACATTTGGGCGACTCCATTCTCGGGGTAATTAATCAAGAAGGATGCTCGATGAGAGAAACGGAATCCAATGTTCCAGAAAAAGAACGGAACTCGTATTGGGACGGAAGTCCGGCGTTCCTGAAGAAATGGATGTCGAGAGGTCTTTTCGCCTTGCTGATCCTTTACTACGGCGGGGGCGTGGCTCTCCATCTCCGGGCGGGAACCGCTCCAAACCTTTTCACGTTCGTTTTCGCACTGCTGCCGTTCTCGTGGCCGCTCGGGCTCTGTTCCTTCGTGGAACTCAATCTGTATTTCACGCCGCTTGTCCTGGCTTCCTTCGCTGCACTCGGGTGGTCCGTCTTCCAAATCGCCAGAGCGGAAACGCGGCGGGTGTTCGTTCTTGCGGCCTCGGTTCTTTTGGTCTTGTTCCTGACGGCCATCGGCGGATGCGTCATCCATGCGAATTCCATGTCCGGGTGGAGTCCGTGAGATGAAACGAACGATCGTAGCCATCATCGCCGTGTCGCTCGTCGGATACTTCGCCGTCCGGATTCCGGGAACGGGCTACACGCTTTTCGAACTGGAGAGGTCGGGCCGTGTGCCGGATGGGGCGAACGAGCGGACCTGGCGGGCGTGCGAGTCGACGTTCTGGTGGGGGAGGCGGCTCGACCCCGACGCCTTTTGGTCGAACAGGGTCGTCTGGCCGTCGCGTGAAGTCGAAATAGCCGCCAATCGGCAGGGCCGGCGCTTTCCTCCGATTCCATCGGGCGACAACCGATTTTCGGAACGAAGCGATAGGGACCACGCCCCCCTCGTGACATGGGATGGCATCATTCGTGCATATCATTCGACAGAACGGGAAAGCGCATATTGGGACTGGTTCGGCAAACACATGCCACGACCGCCGGATAAAATCGACCGGGTGCTTGAACAGGCCGTCGTTTCGGAGCCATCCGACGAGGAAATCCGCGTCACGACCGGCTGGCGCGTCGATTACCTCCGCCGCCTGCGTCGCGAAGGAACGGACGAATCCTACATCGAGGCATACAAGAAGGCGTGGAACATATCCGAGGATGATTTGAAGGAGGCGGCGGAATGAACGCACCCGGGGCATCGCGGTTGCATTCGATTTGCAAGCGCCTTTCTTGGAGCCTCGTTATCAACGGAGGTCTCGTCCTCTTCGAATTGTCCCATTTCGAAAACTGGTTCGGAATCGGCGAGAAGACGCTCGGGCGATGGGCCGTCGTTCAGGTCTTTCTGGTCCCTGTTGCAGCACTCGCTTGGGGAGTCTTCGCTCCGCGCAAATATACGGAACGGCCCCATTGGCTGGAGTTGTTTCTCTTCGTTCCCGTGTTCGCCATAGGTTTCTTTTTGTCCGAAGCGGCGTTCGTGTTTTCCTGGTGGAACATCTTTCCACCTCAATTCGCCCGGTGAGATGGAGTAGTCCCGATGATACAAACCGAATCCAACGTTCCGGAAAAGGGACGGAACCTGGGCGAACGGCTCGATGTCGTGGCCGAAAACATCGAGGTGAAACCATGAACAACAAATGGTGGATTGCCTTGTCCTTTGCACTGACAATTCTCGGCGTCTCGGGCGTCATTTGGGCGATGTCGCTGAAACACGGGAAGCGATCGTCTTCGGTTGCGAAGACCAGTCCTCCGGTTTTGCCACAGGCATTGTCGGGGTTGGAACAGGACGGCAATCGCGGAGAGGCTGCGGTTTTGTCGGCCGCGGAAAAAGCGCCCGAACTGGTGTGGAACGACGATCCCGCCGTGTTTTGGTCGAACCGCGTGGTCTGGCTCGACCGCGAAGTCATGAAAGCCGCCGCCGATCACGGACGTGCCTATCCGCCGATGCCCTACATCGATCCGGAGGCGATGGCTATCGCGCCGACGCCCCTTGGTCATCACGTGGAGAGTCTGGACATCGTTGTTCCCCGTTTGAAGGGAAACAACCGTGAACGATGGTTCTGGGACAAATTTTCGCGGACGCATCCCCATCCACCGGATTACCTCGACGCCCTCTTCGTCTCCGAATCCGTATCTTGCGGCGATTCCCTTTTGACCGCGAAAATCAACAGTGATCCAAGATGGACCGGCAAGACTCCTGGCGGGCTCGGTCGCCTCCGGCGCGATTATCCGAAGATGGGCATCCCGATCGAAATGCTCGACGCGGAATCGTTGGCCGCCTGCTGCCATCTCATCAAAGGAGACAAGCCATGGAATGCTTCGTCATTCAGGCTTTCGCAGCAGTTGGCTACGGGAACCATTCCCGCCGTCGAAGAGTTTCTCGAGAGGGGATTCGAGGATGCGTCGGAAGTCGAAAGCGAACTGAAGACGGCGTATGCGTGGCGGACGAAATACCTCCGCCGCCTGCGTCGCGAAGGAACGGACGAGTCCTACATCGAGGCCTACAAGAAGGCGTGGAACCTTTCGGAGGACGACTTGCGGGAGGAGGAGGAATGAACGACGCCTCCTCCAATCGTCGGCCGAAATCGGAGTTCCATTCCAGATCTACACAGAAGGTGAGTTCTGAACCTCAAAACAGCTGAATACACCGGCGCATCACACTCCAGAAATCAGAGGTGACTTCCGGGGGGCGCTCGGCTATACTTGGGGCATGGACGGAAACCTTGAATTCCCCTCCCTCGCCAACGCCGAGGGAGGAACCCGATCGGATACCCCCTCTCGGGCGGACGGTCTTCCCGCGGACTCTTCCGCGCCGCCGAAGACATGGCGCCGACGCATCGACTTCGTCGGTTGCGCCGTCCTGCTCCTGCTGGCCGTCTGGGCCGCGCCGCTCGCGTGGCGGAGCCTGGCGGGCGCACTCGACATCCCCTTGCCCGGAGAAGTGCTCTTCACCGGGCTCGACGACTCCGCCCAGTCGATGCTCGCCCGCTCGATCGCGCGCGGCGCGCCGCTCGTCTTCCATGACGACGCCTTCGCCGCCGTTCCTCCCGAGGTCCGCCCCGCGCTGCTCTACCGCCCCGGCCTGCCGCGCAAGACGCGCGACCTGGCGCATCAGCTGGACCCCGCCACGCTCGCGGCGCGCCCGTTCTTCCAGCCGTTCCTCCCGTGGCAGCGCGCGCACCTGCCGCTCCTGCCGCTCGCGCTCGGCTTCGCCGTCTTCCTGATCCTCTCGTTCTACGCGATCGCCACGACGTACTGGAGCCGCATGACGCTCTTCGCGCTCCTGCAGATGATCGCGATCCTCACCGCGGCGATCTTCCTTGTCCCGTGGGTTCCGCGCTTCGCCTTCGGTCCCTTCGCGGAGGGTCCGGCCACGGTCTTCGCCGCGTTCGCCCTCGCCCTCGCGTTCGTCGCGGGCGGCTCCGCCGCCGCCGGCGCGGCGGTCGGCATCAGCCTCGGCCTCGCCGCGACGTTCCATCCGACGCTCGCCGTCTTCGCCGCGCCGATTGCGCTCTTCGCGGTCCTGCGCCGCGGCGCCTGGCGCCACACGCTCGCCCTCGCGCTCGGCGCGCTCGCCGGGCTCGCGCCGCTCGTCTGGTCGACGCTCCGCGTCACGGCTCCCTACGGCAACTTCCTCTCCCCCGCCACGCTCCGCGCGATGATCGCGGCGAGCCCCGACATCCGCGCGCTCGCCGTCGCGCTCGCCGCGGCGGTCGCGCTCGGGATCGTCGGCCTTGCGCTGGCCCACGCCCCGCGCCTTCGCGCCGCGATGGCGCGTCCTCGCGTCCGTACCGCGGCCGCGGCCGCCTGCGGCGCCGCGGTCGCGCTCGCCGTCGCCGCCGCTCTCCGGCACCCCGCCGCGCGGCTCGCGCTTTCGCGCGACCTCGACGGCATCGCCCTCGCGCTCCCGC
>Ga0310691_10008117_pt1 | contig 10837 bp, 8 predicted proteins | sample 176DNAGHGlowgp2_FD_203887 | JGI IMG/M metagenome (GOLD analysis project Ga0310691, IMG submission 203887) | Sheep rumen microbial communities from Palmerston North, Manawatu-Wanganui, New Zealand - 1766 DNA GHGlow gp2 (v2) (version 2) | ecosystem: Host-associated > Mammals > Digestive system >... | reverse complement strand
CTTGACGAATCTCTTAAGTATGTTCTTTTCTTCGAGTTCCTCCTCGTCCTCGTCGAAGTATTCTTGAGTATAGTTGTGGTACTCGTCTTTCTTCATGTAGTATGAGCGTCTTCCGTACTCATGGTAGTTAGAGTAGTTGACCTTCTTCTCGTCCACGTCGTTGAGCACGATGAACACGTTCTGTACATTGTCTGATTTCAACTGTTGCAGTATGCTCTCGAAGAATGTCTTGTTGGTCTTGTCGCTTCTGGCGATGAAGATGTTTGTGTCAACATTGAACATCATTGCGTATGCGTCAGCCACCAGTCCGATAGGCGAGGTGTCTATCACAATATGGTCGTATGTCTCCTTGAACTTGTTTATCAAGTCTCTGAGCGCTTCGGATCTTATGAGCTCGCCTGGGTTAGGTGGCACAGAACCTCCTGAAATTATGTCGAAGTTGTATTTCTCGTTTGTTATTATGAGGTCATGGTAATCCTCTATTTGTCCAATCAAATAGTTCGAGATTCCTATTCGCTTGTCGTTCGGAAGATTCAGACGGTCAATGACACTCGGCTTTCTTAAGTCAAGGTCTATGAGCAGTGTCTTTCTCTTGGTATGCGCATACATGGCGGCGAAGTTCAGAGCGAAAGTCGTCTTACCGTCGCCAGACTCTGTAGATGTGATGAGCACTGTCGTTGGAGCCTGTCTCTTTACAAGGAACTCGATTCTTGTCCTTATCACACGGTAAGACTCGGCAAGTCCTGAACGAGGGTTGCCCTGAACAGGAATCTTGCTCTTGCTGTTGGTGTGTCTGATAGAACCGAAGTATGGATATGGAGAGTATTTCTCAACATCCTTCTTGTCAACGATTTTTGTGTTAAGGAATACCTTAAGCAGCACGAAAATCAGTGGCAGGAGAATACCCACAGCGAGATAGAATGTCTTGGTCTTGCCCTTTACGTCGCCGTTTGTCATTCCTGTGACTCTTGCCTTCTCCAGGATTATGTTGTCGGCAGAGTTTGAGGCCTTCTGCACTTGCGCTTCCGCTCTTTTCTGCAGCAGGAATGTGTAGTAATCGTCCTGTATCTTGAATCGTCTCTGGTAGTTGCTCAGTGTGCTTTCTTTGTCAGGAAGCGTGCTTATTTGTCCGTAAGTCTTGTTGTTTCTTTCCTGCAGATCTCTCTTCTCGATGTTCATTGAGCTGCGCATATTCTTTGTCACAGCCAGCATGTTCTCTTTCAGTTGGTTGATCTGCTGAGTGTACTTAGCGTAGTACGGATTCTTCTCTCCGACTTCGTTTCTCTTAGTGACAAGCTCGTTGTATTTGCCGACGAACTGGTTGAGCGTACCGTCGGAAATGCCAAGAGTTGCAGGCAGTGCGATGATGTCGTCGCCTACATTGGATTTCAGGTAGTTGGTCAGATAGTCGAAATAGTTCTCTTTGAGCTTGAATTCGGCGAACTTGTTTTCGTTGACTCTGTTGTCGGCGATTATCTGTCCTGAATAACTGTTTATATCGACAATCTGGTTGTTTATTCTGTATGATTTGAGCTTGCCTTCAGACACTTGCAAGGAGTCTTCTATCGAGCCCAGCTGTGAGTTTATGAAGTCGATGGTCTTGCTTGCCTCCTCGTTCTTCCTATCGAGTGACTCTTGGATGAATGTCTCGCATAGCATGTCTATGAAGTCGATGTCCTTCTCTGCCACATTGCCTGTCAATTCCACAGAAATCACAGACGAGCCCTTCATTACGAAATCGAAGCTGAGTCTTGAACTGTATGAGTTCACAAGGTCTTCCTTGTTCTCGAAGTTGAAGCTGAATGTGTATTTTGGAAAGTAATTCTCGTTCAAGTCAACTTTTATCTGGAACAGCGATGTCTGCAGCGGAATGCCGTATTTTCCCTTTACTGCATATTCATGCTCGTTTCTGGTCCATGTGATAGTGTAGCTGGTGTTGTCGTTGTTGTCTGAGATTGTGAACACGATTCCTCTCGCGTCTGGCGAAGAGAAACTTTTTGTTATGGTCACAGGCTCGTGCTTGTAGATGTTCTCGTTTCTGTACTTGCCTTTGATAAAGCAGTTGACGTCGAACGGAAGTTTGTCTATGACTTTGCGAATAAGGTCGTGCGAACCGAACATTATTATCTGGTTGTTCACGTTTCTGTAGCCAGCCTGCAGATTGAATCCGTTCATGGCTGTTCCCATGCCATATCCGCCGCCGTTCTTGCCGGCGTCCAGCATCACTTGCGCTTTTGTCTGGTATATCGGCTGCCATTTTCTGTTCTGGTAATGCGCTATCACCAGTGCCACTGTGACTCCTATGACGAAAAGATACCAGTATCTGACAAATCTCATGACCCATACCATCACGTCGAATGAGTTCGTGTCATTGTCTACGACGCCTCTGCTCATGAAATTCTGTGTCTGGGCTGCGTTGGCGTTTGGCTGCTGAGCCTGCTGCTGTGTCTGCTGCGATTGCTGAGACTCGTTGTCCATGGATGTATTCGGATAGAAGTTGTTGCTTTCGTTCATATAGTAATATGCTTATTTCTGTGTCGCGTATTGCACAACGAGCAGAACAAATGTCAGTGATGATGTTATAACTCCGAGGAATGAAGAGAACGACGTGATCTTGAAGAATGAGCCTGGAGTCTGTGGCACATAGATTATGTCGTTTGGCTGTATGTAATAGAATTCGGAATCCAGAATGTCCTTGGAGCGGATGTCGAACTTTATTATCTTCTCTTGCCCGTCCACTTTTCTTATTATTTTGATTCTTCTTCTGTCGGCTTGCGTTGTCAGGTCGCCGCACTGAGCCAAAGCCTCGAAGATATTCAGTTTGTCCTTGTAGAACGGTTTCTCGCCTTTGCCCGATTCGCCTATAACGTAATAAACCTTTCTCGCCATTGTCACTTTCACGAAAAGGTCAGGCGAAGTGTAGTCTCTGAGTTTCTCGGTCAGGAAATTGCTGCACTCTCTTATTGTCATGCCTTCCACCTTTACTTTTTTCAGGTAGGGAAGGTCGATGGTGCCGTCGTCGTAGATTTTGTAGCTCACCATGTTTGCGCCATTGGACTGCGCGCCTCCGTTGAATAGTTTAGAGGCGTCGTTGTCGGTCGTAAACATGCGTATGCTTATCTCGTCCTGAGGCTTCAGCCTATATTCCTCCTCGACGTATGGTCCATAGTCCTTGTCTATCTTCTGGAGATAGCGGGTCGTGTAGTTCGTCACGCATGAGCTCATTGTCAGCGCGAGTATCGAGATCAGTATGTATGTTATATGATGGGTCAGCTTCATGATGCTTTGTTATTACCATTTCTTGGTGCTAAGTGTGTATATGAGCACTCCGAAAGACAATGTCGATGTTATTGTGGACAACAGGCTGGTGAATGACGTTATGCCGAAGAACTGCCCGTTGAACGAAGGCACATATATAATATCGTTTGGTCTTATGTAGTAAAACTCGGAGTTTATTATATCCTTGCTTCTGAGGTCGAATGTTCTGACTTCGCTCTTGTCTCCGCTTCTCCTTATTATGCGCACTTTTTTTCTGTCGGAGAATGGTTTGAGGTCTCCGGATATTGCCAAGGCCTGGTATATGGTCAGTCTTTCGCGCGCGATAGGGTATTTGCCGGTTCCGGCTTGTCCTATGAATGTGAAGTAGCTGTTCGTCAGTCTTAGGTCAACATCGCACTCTGGCACATATTCCTGCAATTTCTCAGTCATCATCAGTTTCGCCTCTCTTGTGGTGAGGCCCGCGAGCTTGATTGTGCCTACGAAAGGAAAATCAATGCAGCTGTCGGCGTAAATGGTGTAGCTGAACATCTCGCTCACGACTTCGGCATTGCCCATTATGTTAGTGGCGCTCGAAGAGAATATCTTGCTGGCTTCCTCGTTAGGGGAGGAGATGTTTATGTAAACCTGATCGCCTACCTGAAGCCTGTATTCCTGTTTCAGCAATGTGCTGTCGAGCTGCTCGTACGACTTGATGCCAAGTTTTGGCGATTGCAGATAATTTGTTTTTCTTGAAGTCACACAAGAATTCAGGGCGAGGGTTAATGCGATAAGAATGTATATATAACGTTGTAAAGCTTTTGCCATTTTTTGATTTTTCGTAAAATCACATAACGATTCACAATAATTGCAAAGTTATGAATTTTATCGATATTGATTTGTGTAATGCGCAAAAAACTGCATGTTGCAATCACGTTGATATTTTATGTCTAAAAATTGTGCGTTTTTTGAGCGGAAGAATGTAACTTTGCGCCACAAATACACATAAATCAAATCCATAAAACAATCAACAAATGAGTACTGCACCAATAAAAGTCTTCTCTGGCACAAAGTCACAGTATTTGGCTGAGAAGATATGTGCTAGTTTGCATTGTGATCTGGGAAAAATGAACATCCAGCACTTTGCAGACGGAGAGTTCGCGGTTTCTTATGAAGAGTCTATCCGTGGCTGTTATGTTTACTTAGTACAATCCACTTTCCCTAACTCCGACAATCTCATGGAGCTTCTCCTGATGATTGACGCAGCGAAGAGAGCTTCTGCCTACAAGATCATCGCGGTGGTTCCTTACTTCGGATGGGCAAGACAGGACAGAAAAGACAAGCCACGTGTCTCTATCGGTGCTAAGCTGATGGCTGATTTGTTGAGTGTTGCCGGCATCGACAGACTCATCACAATGGATCTGCACGCCGACCAGATTCAGGGTTTTTTCAACGTGCCAGTTGACCACCTTTACGCATCTACAATATTCGTGAAGTACATCAAGGAGAATTTCAACCTTGATAACCTCATAATCGCGTCGCCTGACGTCGGCGGTTCTAAGAGAGCCGGCTCATACTCTAAGTATCTCGGCTTGCCTTTGGTTCTTTGCCACAAGAGCCGCGAGCGCGCCAACGTAGTCAGCGAGATGCGTGTCATTGGTGATGTCAGTGGCAAGGATGTGCTTATCATCGACGACATGGTCGATACAGCAGGCACACTTACCAAGGCTGCCGACCTCATGATGCAGAACGGAGCCAAGTCCGTTCGCGCTATGGTCAGCCACGCCATCATGTCCGATCCTGCCAGCCAGAGGGTAGAGGAGTCTGCTTTGACAGAACTCATCACTACCGACTCTAAGCCATACACTGGCAGCTGCAAGAAGGTGCACGTCCTGACTATCGCTGACATGTTCGCCGACACCATCAGACGTGTTTACGAGAACGAGTCAATCAGTTCTCAATTCATATTGTAAAAAGTATCGAGACAAGATAGAAAAGGCGTCGTCCATTTGGGCGACGCTTTTTTGCTTTTTTGTCATTCCGGTCGCTCAGCAACCAACACTCAGTGACCAGATGAAAATCGCTTCGCGAGAAATAGAACAAATAGCAACAAATCAAATAGAATATTCTATTTGAACGATTTGATTCTATTTTGATGGATTTCTGTCCGCATGACACTGAGAAAATCAGAATGCCGCACTTCGGCTCCGCTCAGTGACCAGAATACCGAACCACAGTGACCGGGATTTTTTTTGAAATGTTGCGTATGGACAGGGGTGGGGCAAATAAAAAAGCCAGACTTCAAAAATGAAATCTGGCCTTGTGCGCAGGATGAGAGTCGAACTCACACGAGCTTGCGCCCACTACCCCCTCAAAGTAGCGTGTCTACCATTCCACCACCTGCGCGTGGTGACTTGTAAGTCAATTTCTAATGTGCCCAAGACAGGACTCGAACCTGCACACCTCACGGCACACGCACCTGAAACGTGCGCGTCTACCAATTCCGCCACTTGGGCCTTAAACCAAAATTGGTATTCATGTCTGAATACCAATTATTGACTTTTGGTTGAGCGGAAAACGGGATTTGAACCCGCGACCCCGACCTTGGCAAGGTCGTGCTCTACCACTGAGCTATTTCCGCATTTCTTTAAGAGAACTCTGCATATCGTTCCCGATTGCGAGTGCAAAGATAGATATAATTTTCTTTATTGCAAGCGATATTCTCTTTTTTTTGCCATAAAATTTAATCATCCCATCCTGCTTTCATAGTCGGACGGAGTGAACTGCTTGATTAGCTTGAAGTTGCCTTCTTTTGTCCAAATGCCGAACGAAGGATGCGACACGCCGTTGAACATGGTTGTTTTCACCATAGTGTAGTGTATCATGTCTAAGAAAACGATGCGGTCGCCGGTTTTTAGCGGTTTCTGGAAGTACCAGTCGCCGTAGTAGTCGCCTGAGAGGCATGAGTTTCCGCCTATTCTGTATTTGTATTCGTCGTTTCCGTTGTCAGCAGCGCCGATGATGGCTGGCTTGTATGGCATCTCGAGGCAGTCTGGCATGTGGCAGGCGAATGACGCGTTTATCATGGCTGTCTTTACGCCGTTGTTGCTCACCACGTCCAAGACCGTCGTGACAAGTTCTCCTGTCTGCCACACGAACGCGGCTCCAGGCTCGAGTATCACCTCCAGGTTCTTGTGCCTTTCCTTGAACGCCTTCAGTATGCTTATCAGGTGCTCTGTGTCGTAGTCCTTTCTTGTCATCAGATGTCCGCCGCCCATGTTTATCCATTTGGCTTGGTCGAGCAGTGGCGCGAATTTATCCTCGACGGCGGCAAGTGTCTTCTCAAGGTCGTATGAGCTTGACTCGCACAGTGTGTGGAAGTGTATGCCTTCTATGCCGTTGGGCAGTTTGTCGCCCATCTGAGCGGCAGTCACGCCCAGTCTCGAGCCTTTTGCGCATGGGTTGTAAAGGTCGGTCTCTACTTCCGAGAACTCCGGATTTATTCTTATGCCGGCCGAGATTCTGTGTCCGGCCTTTTTCAGTTCGTCTTTGTAGAATTCGTAATGTGAAATGGAATTGAACGTTATGTGGCTGCTGCATTCCATTATTTTGCCGAACTCGTTTGGGTCGTACACTGGCGCGTAGGTATGCGAGAGCGTGCCCATGTGCTTCTTGGCCAATACGGCTTCTCCGAGCGAGCTTGCAGTCGTCACGCCGATGTATTCTTTTATGATAGGGAACACAGGGAACATGGCGAAAGCCTTCAGAGCCATGATGATTTTCACGCCGGCTCTTTCTTGCACATTCTTTATTATGCTGAGATTGTTTCTAAGCCTCGCCTCGTCGATGACGAAGCAAGGCGATGGAACAATGTTGTAGTCAATCATGCGGGTTGGTTCGTTAGAGTTCTAAGTCACCGTCAAACACTTCGTGCCATGGCAGTCCCTGCTTGTTGAGCTGCTCCATGAATGGATCTGGGTCGAATTCCTCGACGTTCCAAACGCCCGGACGCTTCCACAATCCCTTGAAGAACATCATCGCGCCGATCATAGCAGGCACGCCGGTTGTATAGCTAACGCCCTGCATACCAGTTTCCTTGTATGCCTCCTGATGGCTGCAGTTGTTGTAAACGTAGTAAGTGCGCTCCTTGCCGTCCTTGATACCACGGATGCGGCAGCCGATGCTTGTTTCGCCCTCGTAGTTCTCGCCCAAATCCTGTGGGTTAGGTAGGACAGCCTTCAGGAACTGTAGAGGAACGATTTTCACTTTCACGTTCTTGCCTGAGCCGTCGGCCAGCGGAGCCTCGTACTCCATCTCGTCGATACGGCTCATGCCGATGTTCTGAATAACATCGAGATATGTAAGATACTGCTGTCCGAAGGTCATCCAGAAGCGAGCCTGCTTGATTGTAGGGTAGTTCTTCACAAGGCTCTCAAGCTCCTCGTGGTGCATCAGGTAGCTCTCGCGAGGACCGATGTTCGGATATGTTATAGGCTGATGAACAGACAGCGGGTCTGTCTCTATCCACTCGCCGTCCTTGTAATACAGTCCCTTCTGAGTAATCTCGCGGATGTTTATCTCAGGGTTGAAGTTTGTTGCGAATGCCTTGTGATGGTTTCCGGCATTGCAGTCAACGATATCAAGATGAGTAATCTCGTCGAAGTGGTGCTTTGCTGCGTACGCTGTGTAAACGCCGCTCACGCCTGGGTCGAAACCGCAACCAAGTATGGCTGTCAGGCCTGCATCCTCGAAATGCTTCTTGTAGGCCCACTGCCAGCTGTACTCAAAGTGAGCCTCGTCCTTTGGCTCGTAGTTGGCTGTGTCGAGATAATTCACTCCGCAAGCCAGGCAGGCATCCATTATGGTAAGGTCCTGATAAGGCAGAGCCAAGTTCACGACCAGTTCAGGCTTGAAGTCGTTGAACAGCTTTACCAGTTCATCGACACTATCAGCGTCAACCTGAGCGGTTTTAATATTTGGATTACCGATAGCCTCTACAATCTTGTCGCACTTAGCCTTTGTGCGGCTCGCGATCATAATATCTGTGAACACATCAGGGTTTTGGGCTATTTTGTGGCATGCCACTGTAGCGACGCCGCCGGCACCAATAACTAGAACTCTTGCCATTTTTTTTATAAATTACGTTGTTTGGATTTTTGATTACAATTTACAAATATAGGCATAAACGAGTTAAGCAGTTCGTCCGATTTTGAGTTTTTGTCGTTATATTATTGTATTTTTGCGACGTTTTTAGAAAATAATATGGGACGAGGATTAATCTGTGTTTTGCTTTTGGTGTGCGCTAATATCTTTATGATATTGGCATGGTACGGACACATCGCTCTGAAGAACGTTTCGTGGTTCAAGGCTTTGCCTCTCATCGCAATAATATTGTTGAGCTGGTTTGTGGCGTTGTTTGAGTATTTGCTCCAGGTGCCGGCCAACAGAATCGGAGCGGAGCAGCTTGGCGGTCCGTTCTCGCTTCTTCATCTGAAAGTCATTCAGGAGGTTATAACGCTGATAGTCTTCGTCGCCTTCAATATGATAGTTTTCGATTATCATATCAAGGTGAACCATCTTATAGGGTTCGCTTTTCTGGTTGCTGCTGTTTATTTTATATTTAAAGGTTAGCAGTCGCCTTTCTTCTTCTTTTTGTAATCCAGGATTCTCCAGAGGGTGAACGTGTACGCGATGCCAAGAAGTATGGCCAATCCTCCGAGTTCCCAATTATGAAGGTCTTTGCCGAGCACTCCGAGCAGTATGAATGTCGCATCAACGGAAATCAGTGTGAGTGTGACCTGCCAGTGCTTCATGCCTAATGAGAGCAGAAGGTGGTGAGCATGATTCTTGTCGGCTTTGAATGGCGAGTTGCCTTTCTTGATTCTCGTTATCATCACTCTCAGTGTGTCGAAGAGCGGCACAGCCAGTGCGCAAAGGGCAACAGCAGGTGAGGCGTTTATGAAGAAAGTGTTAGTGTCGCGCACGTTTATGTTGCTCACATTGTATTGGCAGAATGAGATTACGAAAACGTAGATTATTGCGCCGAGCAGCAGTGAACCTGAGTCGCCCATGAATATTTTCCTTCTGAACATTTTCCTTTTTCTATTCTTGCTGCTGCCTCCGAACACGTTGTAAATGAAGAATATGGCGAGTGCTCCAATCAGCGTGTATGCCATTATTGAAAGGTTGGTCAGCGAACTTGCTGTCATCATATGGCTCTGTGTCAGCTCATACTCGCCTGCGCACTGGAAGTATATTCCGAAGAACAGGCTTATGAGTATGCCCATGCCGGTAGCAAGTCCATCGACACCGTCTATCAGGTTTATGCTGTTTGTCAGCAGGACGAAAAGGAATGCCGACGCCAAATAGCTGAGCCAGATGTGGCCGGGGTCGATCTCGGATATGCCGAACAATCCGTGGAAGTGGGTCAGCCTGATGTTTGCCATAACCACAATGATGAATGCTGAGATGAATTCGCCCATGAACTTGCTTTTTGGCGATATGTCAATCATGTCATCAATGAATCCGACTGCGAAGATGCTGAAGAATCCTGCTAAGGCAATCTGGCTGTTAGGGTTGGTGTCTGTGGTTGTGAATGTGGAGAACACAACAGGCGGAATGGCGAATATCAAAAAGGTGATGAAGAATGTGGAGAAGATATTCATGCCTCCGACATTTGGTATTCTGCCTATGTGCGACGACCTTTTGTTTGGTTTTACCACAAGCTGCTTCTTTATCGAGACTTTCATGACGATAGGCATAAGCGAGAAGCCTAAAGCAAAAGAAAAAAACGTCACACACCAAGGGTGGGCGTTTATTATTTGGCTTATCAGGATTCTTGTGGCTTCTATCATTATTTTAGTCTTGATTTCACAAAGATAATAAAATAAAAAAACAAGCCTATGGGCTTAGGCTTGCTTTTTTCTGTCCAATGGATAATTTTTATCCAAGGTATGTTTTGAGCAATTTGCTTCTTGAGTTGTTTCTCAGTCTTCTTATTGCTTTTTCTTTTATTTGTCTTACTCTCTCTCTAGTGAGTCCGAACTTGTCGCCGATCTCCTCGAGTGTCATTTCCTGGTATCCGATGCCGAAGAACATCTTGATGATGTCGCTTTCTCTCTCTGTGAGGGTAGCGAGCGAGCGGTCGATTTCCTTTGCCAATGACTCATCGATGAGCTCTTTGTCTGCGTTTGGTGAGTTTGAGTCCTGAAGCACATCGAGGAGCGAGTTCTCTTCTCCCTCTACGAATGGCGCGTCAACAGAAATGTGTCTTCCGCCGACCTTCAGCGTGTCGGAGATTTTGCCTTCGTCAACACCCAGCTCCTTTGCGAGTTCCTCTGACGATGGTCTTCTCTCGTGTTCCTGCTCGAACTTAGACAAGGCTTTGCTTATTTTGTTCAGCGAGCCGACCTGGTTTAGCGGCAATCTCACGATTCTCGACTGCTCGGCCAGAGCTTGAAGGATGGATTGTCTGATCCACCAAACTGCGTATGAGATGAATTTGAAACCTCTTGTCTCGTCGAATTTCTCAGCGGCTTTTATCAGTCCCACATTGCCTTCGTTTATCAGGTCAGGCAGACTT
>Ga0310691_10008116_pt1 | contig 10837 bp, 6 predicted proteins | sample 176DNAGHGlowgp2_FD_203887 | JGI IMG/M metagenome (GOLD analysis project Ga0310691, IMG submission 203887) | Sheep rumen microbial communities from Palmerston North, Manawatu-Wanganui, New Zealand - 1766 DNA GHGlow gp2 (v2) (version 2) | ecosystem: Host-associated > Mammals > Digestive system >... | reverse complement strand
CAATGATCAGCACCACGGTCATGGGTTCCATCAGCTGACGCATGAAGCGGTGGATCAGAGATTCCCCCGGCTTTTCCGCCAGCTTGTTTTCGCCGTATTTCGCCAGGCGCTCTGCGGCTTCTTTTTCGCTGATTCCGTTTTCACTGGAATGAAGCTCAGTGAGAACAGTATCCTTTTCTTCAAGATAATGTTTCATGGGTCTCCTTCTTCCTTATTATATGCATGCCGGGCTTTATATGGTACCTGCCCGTTTTGCGCTCTGAATCACAGTATACGACACAGGCAAGAATCTGACAAGATACTATATTTAGTATTTTACCGAAAAAAAATATACTAAATATAGTTGACAAGAGCCGCCCTCCCGTCTATAATGATTTTTACGCGCAACAGATTGTTTCTTGATGAAGGGGAGTGGGTATTATGATCTATAATGAGTCTTTGGACGGGAATCTGGAATTTGAAGAGAGAAAGCTTTGTGTCATGAAGCGTTCGGGCGAACGTGTGCCCTTTGACCGGTCTAAGATCGTGAACGCTATTGTAAAGGCAAATAATGAGGAAGGTATCCTCAGCGAACGACTGTCCCGGGAGCAGATCGAAGAGATCGCCAAGGGCATCGAAAAGAACGCCGGCCATGCCGGGCGGGATATGTCCGTGGAGGAGATCCAGGATGAGGTAGAGGACGCCCTCATGGGCAGCGGCAAGACCAAGGTTGCCCGCCTTTACATCACCTATCGTTACAAGCACAACGAGATGCGGAAGATGAGTGACATCGACCAGAAGATCTCCGGTGTGGTGGAGCGTGACAACGAAGAGGTTAAACAGGAAAACTCCAACAAAAATCCGACCGTTCTTTCCGTGCAGCGGGATTACATGGCGGGCGAATGGAGCCGGTATTATACAGGAAAGTATCTGCTGACCGAGGAGATCGTCCGGGCGCATAAGGAAGGCGTGATCCACTTCCATGATTCGGATTACTTTGCCCAGCATATGCATAACTGCGATCTGGTCAATCTGGATGATATGCTGCAGAACGGTACCTGCATCAGCGGAACCCATATCGATACGCCCAAGAGCTTTGCTACGGCATGTACGGTGGCTTCGCAGATCGTAGCGCAGGTTTCGTCCAGCCAGTATGGCGGACAGACCATCACCCTTTCGCATCTGGCTCCCTTTGTGGATGTCAGCCGTCAGAAGATCAGAAAGAGACTGATGGACGAATTGTCGGATGCCGGTGTGGAGCTGGCGGAGGATAAATTTGACGGGCTGGTGGAAAAGGAGCTTCTGAAGGAAGTGGAGTCCGGCTGTCAGACTATCCAGTATCAGCTGATCACCCTGCAGTCCACCAATGGACAGGCCCCCTTTGTTACGGTATTTATGTATCTGAACGAGGTGCCGGAGGGAAGGATCCGGGAGGATCTGGCCCTGGTGATCGAGGTCATGCTGAAGCAGCGTATTCTGGGCGTAAAGGATAAGAGCGGCGTGTATATCACCCCGGCCTTCCCCAAGCTGATCTATGTGCTGCAGAGCGATAATATCACAGAAGACGGCAAGTATTACTACCTCACCCTGCTTGCGGCAAAATGTACGGCAAAGCGTATGGTGCCGGATTATATTTCCGAGAAGAAGGCAATCGAAATGAAGGGAGACGTTTATCCTTGCATGGGCTGCCGCAGCTTCCTGACGCCGGACCGTTTCACCGATGCGGGTGTGGAGAATATCCCCAATGCCATGAATTACGTTCCCGGACGTCACCGGTACTACGGCCGGTTCAATCAGGGCGTGGTGACCATCAACCTGGTGGACGCCGCCTGCTCCTCCGGACGGGATGAGGAAAAATTCTGGGAGATCATGAAGGAAAGGCTGGAGCTCTGCCACAGGGCGCTTCGTCTTCGCCATGAGAGACTCCTGGGTACCCCGTCGGATGTAGCGCCGATTCTTTGGCAGGATGGCGCTCTGGCCCGCCTGAAGCCCGGCGAGACCATCGACAAGCTTCTGTTTGATGGATATTCCACCATTTCTCTGGGCTATGCCGGCCTGGCGGAGTGCGTATATTATATGAAGGGCGTTTCCCATACCAGCGAGGTGGGCAAAGCCTTCGGCCTCAGGGTAATGCAGATGCTGAACGATTTCTGCGCAAAGTGGAAGCAGGCAGAGAATATCGATTATTCCGTTTACGGTACGCCGCTGGAATCCACCACCTATAAATTTGCCAAGTGCCTGCAGAAGCGCTTCGGCAAGATCCCGGGTGTGACGGACAGAAATTACATCACCAACAGCTATCATATTCATGTTACCGAGGAGATTGACGCCTTTTCCAAGCTGACAGAGGAGGCGGAGTTCCAGAAGCTTTCTCCCGGCGGCGCCATCAGCTATGTGGAGGTGCCCAATATGCAGGATAATATTCCTGCCGTTATGGCTCTTCTCCGGCATATTTACAACACCATCCTTTACGCCGAGCTGAACACAAAGAGCGATTTCTGTGAGAAGTGCGGCTTTGATGGTGAGATCCGGATCATAGAGGATGAGACCGGTAAACTGATCTGGGAATGCCCCAACTGCCATAACCGCGACCAGTCCAGCATGCATGTTGCCCGCCGGACCTGCGGCTACATCGGCACCCAGTACTGGAACCAGGGCAGGACCGCCGAGATCAAGGACCGTGTGCTGCATCTGTAGGATTCCCGTTTTCCCGAATGAGTTTTTCAGGAAAAACGAAATAATGAACAATATGATCAACAATAAGGCAGGGAGGTTTCATTCCCTGCCTTATTGTCCGGATGAATGGGGTGAAACAAGAAATGCAAAACAGAGGTAGCGATACATGTTCAACCTGCGATATATCCTTATGCTCCTGGCGCAGCCGGTGAGCTTTGCCGCGATCACCGGGATTGTCCTTTTGGTGAAACGAAAAAGATACATTTTGTATTCTTATCTTATTCATCTTCTTTACATTGCCGTAGTGGAGGTGTTCAGAAGCTATGCAGGAGACAGGGTCTATGCGGTTGCTTTTGTGTTTTTTAATCTGACTGAGGTCGTGCTTCCGCTGATCTTTGCCAGATATTTCGTCCGCAACCTGACCTGGAAGGCGGCCTTTTATTATCTTTTTTTGGGAACTGCGGACAATATGATCTACCAGAGTCTCATTGTCAGGACCGGCGCGGGGAGAGCGGCCTTCGAAGCCTATCTGGACTGCAGATGGAGCGAGATTGCCCTGTCGGGTGCATTGCTCAATGTTTTGGTCATGCTTCTGGTCTATTTCACCGTGGCTCTTTTAGGGCGTTTTTCAGCCAGAAAGGCAGTGGAAGCCATGGAGAGATACTACCGGCCGATCTATATCGTCCTTTCCGCCTTGCTGGTTGCCGGAAATGTGATCATGAGGACCAGTCGGGATTATGCGGATAATCATCCGGAATTCTTCTGGACGATTCTGGTGCCGGTCGTGGATATTTTGGCGATCGCCGGCCTTCTTCTCTTTTTTATCAGCTTTGGTAAGGAAGGGTTAAAGGATATTTGTGAAAAGCTCCGCAGGGTGGAGAAAAGTGAGCGGGGAGATTCCAATAAGGAGATCCGGATCTTTAATGAAGACTGGATCAACCGGTATTTTCAACACCGGACAGATGAGCTGAAACGGAAGGGCCTGGCTGTAGAGATCATTTCTTACATGCCCTGCCGGATATCCGTTTCCCTGGAGGAAAGCCGGTGGATGCCCTGCTTTGAGGATGTTTTACTGTCCCTCAGGGAAAAAAGAACAGTCTATTTTGTCATGGTCTTCCGTCCTCTGGGAGACAGCATCGTGATCAATATGGAGTATGGAGACGGTTCCTTCCATAGAAGAAATATGCTGAACAGAGATCATCTGACGGTTTTTCGTGATCATTATCTGTATGAACAGCAGGAGAGGGGACATGGTTCGGTCACACTTCTTCTGCCGTGCAAAGTTGCAGAAAAATCTGCCGATTATGCAGAAATGATGATATGATCGTCCGAAAAATGGTACAGTAGAAATATACCCGGCGGAAAGGAACCGACAAAATGAAGGTGATCATCTGTGATGATGAGAAGCAGGATGCAGAGGTAACGAAAGAACTCCTTCGGAATTATCGGGGCATAACCGATATTACGATCTGTACACCGGAAGAAACGGTGTTCGATATTGAAGAGGATTTCTTTCAATATGATATTGCCATTCTGGATATTGAATACCATAAGGAAATGAATGGGATCGATGTGGGCCATCTGATCAACCAAAAGCATCCCGCGTGCCAGATCATTTATCTGACCAAGGTGACGGATTATGCTTCCGATGTTTACGAGACGGAGCATGTGTATTTTGTGACAAAACAAAATCAGAGAAAGACCATTTACCGGGCAGTGGATAAGGCGCTGGGGGTGATCAGCAGCAATGAAAAGTATAAATATCTCGAGATCAGGTCCCGCAATAAGAAGACGATGCTCAGCCAGAAAAGCATTATGTATATAGAGCGGGTTGAACGAAAGACCTACGTACACAGTGAGACCGGTGTTCTGGAAACCTACCAGTCCCTTTCGGAGTACATGAGGAGGCTTTCTGAGGATTTTGTGAGATGCTACGGCAGCTTTCTGGTCAATCTGAACTGGGTGGTCAATCTGGGAAGGGAGAAGCTGTTGTTAAAGGACGGCACAGAGATACCGGTCGGACGGACCTACAGAGATAAGCTCGTGCGGGCGTATATGAAATTTATCTCCCGGAGAGTGTGAAGCGCAGCCGGAGGCATCATCTTCGGTAAGGTGGGGAGCTTTGCGGATGCAGCAGGAGGCTTCTTCAGGAGGCAGGGAGCTTTGCGGATGTGCAGGAGGTTCGCCCGGGATCACGAAGTGCTTTGCGGATCCGGCCTGAGGTATCACGCGGGAGCGCGTTGCCGGGAAGGGGTTCTGACCCGGTAAAAGGGGCGCAGCAACGCTGCGGATAATACAAGAAATCCTGAGGATTATGCAAGAATACCCTTGAAAAAGAGGAAGCATGATAAAATGATTGTCGGTGAAAGAAACTCTTTCACCGGCATTTTTTATCATAAGGAGGCAGTAAAAATGGAGCAGGGATATGTTTTTCGACATCTTCAGGCAGGGGATGAGATCGTAGCGCAGGCAAAGATCACCAAGATCTCACTGGTCCCCGGTATTCTTGTGGGTGTGTTTTTCGGATGGGTTTTTTACGGGATTGGCCATTCCATGAGTGACGTGTTCCCCGGAACGAATCTCATCGGCCCGATCATCGGCGCGCTGATCATCCTGTACTGTATTCTCGCAATGAAAAACACGGAGCTTGCGGTAACAAAGAAAAAAGTCGCCGGAAAGACCGGTGTCTTTGGTAATCATAATATGGATGCGCCCCTGGATAAGGTGAACACAGTCTCTGTTCACCGCGGACTTTTCGGAAGCATTTTCGGTTACAGCACACTGGAGATCTCTACCGCCTCAGGCGCTTTCCAGTATAAGGGCGTGGATATGGCGGATGCATTCAAGGATACCGTTATGCGCCAGATCGATGTTTACAATAAGGAAAAGCAGGAAGAAGAATACAAGCGGATGGCAAGCATGATGCAGCAGAATCTGCAGAACCAGCAGAATATGTAGAATTTACAGAATTAGTGCTTCCGTTTTTAATTAACACGACTATTTCTTGCCTGCTTATCCGAATAGCACAGTTCAAAAATCCTCAGCGTAGCCCGCTACGCCTACGTTTTTTGTGCGTAGCCGAGTCATCAGAATTTGCATTTATGCAAAATTCTGTTTGACGAGGCCGCATCATCGAGTATCGATGAACTGCACTCTCGAATAAGCATTCTGCGCAATAGTCGCATTAATTTAAAACATCAGCACTAGGCACTGAAGATCACCGGTCCCGGTTGCCGTGCCGTTTTTAAGCTTTGAAACGGCAATGTCGGTTGACCGGAAAGACGTTTGATCCGGATCGAAGCCGGGAACCGGATATGATCTGACATAAAATGCAAGAAGGAATTAACATTGAGCGTAACGATTTTTATGGGGCTGATGATCCCGTTTTTGGGAACATCCCTGGGATCAGCCACTGTATTTCTCATGAAAAAGGATATGGGCAGGCAGCTGCAGAGAGCACTGACCGGCTTTGCTTCCGGCGTCATGGTGGCGGCTTCGGTCTGGAGCCTTCTGGTCCCGGCCATGGAACAGTCGGCGCATCTTGGCAGATGGGCCTTTATTCCTGCCTTTGCCGGCTTCTGGCTGGGTATACTCTTCCTGCTGCTTCTGGATTCTGTTACGCCGCATCTGCATCTGAATACAGATCAGGCGGAGGGACCTAAAAGCAGGCTGGCAAGAACCACCATGATGGTGCTGGCCGTGACACTGCATAATATCCCCGAGGGGATGGCAGTGGGTGTGGTTTATGCCGGCTATAAGTCCGGCAATGCCAATATCACCGCCGGAGCGGCGCTTGCCCTTGCGCTGGGTATTGCCATCCAGAATTTCCCGGAGGGCGCCATTATCTCTATGCCTTTGGCGGCAGCCGGAAAGGGAAAGATGGGCGCCTTTATTGACGGTGTTCTTTCCGGAGCGGTTGAGCCGATCTTCGGTTTTTTGACGATCCTTGCCGTGGGATTTATCGTTCCGGCCATGCCCTATCTTCTCAGCTTCGCCGCAGGCGCTATGCTTTACGTGGTGGTGGAGGAGCTGATCCCGGAAATGTCGGCCGGTGAACATTCCAATATCGGCGTAGTGATGTTTGCCGTGGGATTCACCCTGATGATGGCACTGGATGTGGCGCTGGGCTGACCCCGGAGATGAAACAGATTCATTTATTATGCATATTTTTATTGTGTGACTTTTGAAAAAATTGTATAATATACACAATGGTAGCTATTGGGAATGCATAAAAAATCCCGGAGAGGGAGTGTGAAGCAGACGAAGCAATCGAATAAATAAACACGAGGAGGATTTCACATGAGGAAAAAACGAAAACTTAAGGGAAGGAAGCTGCTGAGCTTTCTGCTCGCGCTGGCGATGGTATTCAGTACGCTCACCGGAATCGCACCCGGGATGCATCTGACGGCGCGGGCACAAACAAAACCAATAGAGTCAGATCCGGTAATGTTTATGCAAAGAGCATTTGATAAAAGCTTTACCATGAGCTTTTACAACTATGGCCTTTATAATAATGAATATTATCAGGAACTCATAGAAAATGTCGGAGACTGGTATGTTATTGATTATCAGCCGGGTACAAATGGAGATAAAGGAACTGTTACGGTGCTTGCGGAAAGACCACTGGAGCTGGCTCAGTTTGACATGAATGGGAGCACGGCATATAGTGAATCTACCTTGAAACAGCGGTTGGAGGCTTATGTTGCGCCTGAACAGACGGACTTTGAAATGCCGCCGAACTTCTTCTATCAGTTTGCGGATGCGTTCATCGACACCGATACGGATTGGGACGACGTGGGAGATTCAAAACTCTTCCTTCTGAGTGAAGATGATCTGAAGCAAATGTCGAATGTTGTAAATATAGGTGAATTTCTTAAGTTTCAACCCACATTTGACGATAGCAAAGATTTTGCGCTTACAAGTTTTTATTATTACGAGTATGTATGGTGGCTGCGCAGCCGTACAATGGGAATCGGTTACTTCGACAGCGAGAATGGCGAATTCGCTAATCCAATGCATAATTTTCCTATTGGCGAAGAGGGTGGTGTGACCATCTTTGATGAGCATACGATAAACGCTATGGATCAGCTTGGCGTTCGTCCGGCCATGAAGATCGACCTGAACAAGATCAGCTACAGACCTAATGGTGAAAATGTCGGAATCTTTTACATTGTTCCCGTGACGGCTGCATTGCTGGACAAGACAACTGAGCAGACCATTGACATCGGTGATAAGGTGAACTTCAACGCTTTCCTTGCCGGCTGTGATTTTGGAAACGGTATGGAAGCTCCGAGTGACAATACCGTGACGTGGAGCGTCATCGGAACGGATGCTGACAGTGTAAAACTGTATTCCGATGCAGACTGCAAAAATGAAGTTGGCACAGAAGCTATACCCTACAGTGTACCGGTATACGCAAAGGGTGTATCTGAGGGCAGCGTCACAGTCCGCATTACCAGCAATGCAGACAGCACAAAGTTTGCTGAGTGCTCTGTTAAGGTAGAAGCGGCAGCGCCTTCCGTGACTCTGACCGGAGGCGGGAATGCGACCATAAGTGGCGGAGCTGCCACACAGATAGAACTGACCGGCGCGATGACTGACGTCATTTACACGGCGGATAAGGGTTATTATTTTGAAGACTTTGATGATATCACCAACAATGGCATTACTGCAACAAAAACAAGTGATACCGTAGTCACCGTATCGGGTACACCCACGGCTGATGCAGCCATTGCGATTCCTGATGCAGTGGCGAGATCCACCTATTCTCCCTATGAACAAAACTCTGCCAAACCGGTGAAGTTAAACGGAATAGACTGGTATATTATCAAAGATGAATCGACGGCAGCGGATGCGGGGACAGTTACCCTGCTTGCAAAGGATGCGGTCGGCTCCTCATATTTCAATCCAAGGGGAGGCGGAAATGTATACAAAGGATCTGCAATAGAGAAGTATCTGGATGAGATGGTAGAAACAGGTTCTCTCTCAGATATCTATGATGTTATAGTCCCCACGGATCTGCCGGATGTGAATGTCACGGAAGCAAGGCTCTACCTGCTGAGCAAGGATGAGGCAAACGGCCTGGATGCCAGTCTCAGAAAATGCATTTGGGGCAGCGGTGGATGGTCTAATATCTGGTTTACGCGTTCGCCCGGTACCACCGGCGATGCTGCGGCGATGGTCGTATATGAAAGCGAGCAGGCTTCCAATACCGATGTTGGTAATGTGTGCGGTGTTCGTCCTGCACTTCGGCTGGATCTGAGCCTGGTAAGCTTTAATTCCGAAACAGGGGAATTCACACTTAAGCCGGGTGATTCCGCTTATTATGTGATGTTGTCCGGAGGCGACTTTGCAACGGCTTCTCCGGCGGAGGGTACAGTGCAGACTGGTTTGACCGGTGCGATGGACACGGTGACCTATACAGCGAATCAAAATTATCATTTTGAACCGTTCGAAGACATTTCGAAAAACGGGATCACGGTAAAAAGAATAAGCGAGACGGAGATTACTGTTTCGGGTACACCGACAGCCAATACAAGGCTCCGGATCCCCGACGCTGTGACCGCATTCCTCGATTATGTGAATAACCCGGACAAAACAGTGAAGTTTAACGGTATGGAGTGGTACGTTATAGCGGATAACTCCATGGTGCTGGATGATGGAACGCTTACGCTGCTTGCTAAATATCCGATCAGCTCGGAACAATTTAATCCGAAAGGCGGAAATAATAAGTACAGCACCTCTGCAATTAAGAATAAGCTGGATAAAATGACACTGGGCATTGAGGCACCGACGCTCAAGACCTACGGACAGACCGGTGAGGGGATCAGCGCCGAGGCAACTATTCCGTCTGGTTCCTTTATGAGCGTGTCGGATGCGATCGCATCAACCGACCTTGAAGATGTTGGTGTGACGGATGCAAAGCTTTATCTGCTGAGCGAAGAGGAGGCGCTTGCGCTGGATCAGAATATCAGAAAGTGCACCAGGGCAGATGGTTCATCATTCCAGTATTGGTTCCTTCGTACGCCGAATCCATATCAATCACAAATGGCGAAGACCATTATTGCCGGAACCGGTAATGTGTTTGTGCAATATGTAAAGGCTTCTGAAGGGATTCGTCCGGCTATGAAGCTGGATCTGAACAAGGTTAAGTTCAATCCTGAAACGGAAACATTCGATCATACCGGTGCTGAGATGCAGGTGGAAATCAGCTATTACCGTGCCAGCAAGTCCGGGGACACCTATACCAAGACAGGTGATGCACTGAGCGCCGCTCCTGTAAATGCAGGCGATTATATTGCAGAAGCAAAGGTAACGATCGGTGACTACACTGACACAGCGTTCGTTGGCTACACGATCGCCAAGGCTGAGCCGGTTATGAATCTTCCGACCGGGTTGACCGCGAACTATGGTCAGACGTTGGGTGATGTGCCGCTGACCAATCAGGAAGGCAATACACCGGGTACATGGACATGGTATCTGCGTGAAGAAACAAGTGTCGGCGATGTCGGAAACAATACTTTCTATGCAGTGTTCAATCCGGAAGACAAACTGAACTATGCAAGCGGAAAGTTAAAGGAATTAACCATAACCGTCAACAAGATTGACCCGATATTTACCGCACCAACGGGAAAGAGTGTTGCTTATTCCCGGGATGCACAGGAATTAGTGATCGCAGGCGAGACGGACGACGGAACGATGTATTATGCGATTGGTGAAGATGAAACAACGGCACCGAAGTTTGACGGTACATCAGAGGCAGAAAACAAAAAGTGGTCCACAGCCATTCCGTCAAAGGCTGATATCGGAACCTATTATGTATGGTACAAGTTGGTCGGCGATAAGAATCATAACGATTCTGAACCGGATGTGGTCGAAGCAAAGATTGTCGTTCCCTTTGTGGATGTAACAGAGGGCAAGTATTATTATGACGCGGTTGCCTGGGCGATCAGTCAGGATGATCCTATTACAGCCGGCGTGGATGAAACGCACTTTGCACCCAGCAAAAACTGCAACAGAAGCCAGGCAGTTACCTTCCTTTGGAGGGCGGCAGGCTGTGAGACGGTTGATGCGGAGAATCCATTTGCGGATGTGAAGGACGGAAAGTTCTACGCAGCAGCTGTTCTCTGGGCATATGCGAAAGGTATCACCAGCGGAAAGACAGCAGACACCTTCGCACCTA
>Ga0310691_10008115_pt1 | contig 10837 bp, 6 predicted proteins | sample 176DNAGHGlowgp2_FD_203887 | JGI IMG/M metagenome (GOLD analysis project Ga0310691, IMG submission 203887) | Sheep rumen microbial communities from Palmerston North, Manawatu-Wanganui, New Zealand - 1766 DNA GHGlow gp2 (v2) (version 2) | ecosystem: Host-associated > Mammals > Digestive system >... | reverse complement strand
GAACGGCTTCGACAATAGGTTCCAGTTCTTCCGTCAATTTCAAATGGGATTTCCTCATAATATGCTGGAACACCAACGCCACTCTCGCGAAGCAACCGAAAGATGTCCTCTTTCACAAGAACATCTGTATTGTCAAGCAACGGGAACTTATCTAATTTGCCTACCGGGTAGTCTGTGGTTTTTAAGAAAGCAAAGACCACATGATTAAAAAGCTTTATGTCAAAGTCCAACAGGGCATTCAACTTTTTTGAAAAGTAGAAATGCTTTGATATTGGCTTTGAAGCAGTTTCCATAATCTCATCTTTTAAAAAGTTATTGGGACAGAGCAAATCATATAATGATATAAACTGTTCCAGATTGTCATTATTCAACACCTTGTTTATGACATCCAAACTCCAGATATTTTTCCTAAAAGGGAAAACAGCCTGAATGTTGGGCTTAGATGATATGTAACCATCCCTGTCTTCATCACCGCGGATGCCGACGTATGAGATAGCCATGTCATCACCGACATACTTTTCAAATTCTGCCAATTTCATCTTTTGAGTACACCATCGCGCTTGCGGTGATGGAAGAAAACCACCCATCGCTTTGAGGAAATGATGGAATGGGGTCGGTTCTGAACTACCTTCAGCTGCTCTTAACCTTACAATCTTTCCTAAATAGGTTTCAAGACGTCTGATTAAATCTTCGGTTTCTTCCAACTCACACCCTGTATCTGAATTATAGTATTCAATTTTCAATGTTGGATACTTTTGCTTCAGATATATGGAAAGTGCTGCGCTGTCTTTTCCACCTGAAATACCTAATATGTGTCTGACACTATTGTTCATTTGTCATCTTTTTGTTTAATACTTCCAACAACGTGCAAATATCCACATTGCTGTTGCCGGAAAGGATTTCGTTAATTTTCGCTTCCAACTCAGAAACTCGCTTTTTGTCCTTTTCGGGCAAAATGTACGTTTGCGTTCGGATGGTTGTGCCGGTATTCGAGACCATGTCGAAAGAGTAGGCCACATCGTTGTCTGCAATAGTTTTCTTAGAAATGTCGGCATACTTTTCACATTCGCGGAAAAGGTAAACCAGGTCATCTGCCAATTTGTCCTCCTCATCATCACGCAAAGATTCCAATTTGTGGTCCAAAATCGGGTAGCAGATCGACTGATACCATAATGTGCGGTTGTCATATTCCGCCATTACATGATGATAAAACTCTTTCTGCTTGTCGGTCAGCAGATGAAGCTTAACGTTGCTTAGGCGTTGCCGGATTTCTTCAATATACTCATTGTAATCAGCAGACGATAGTTCCAGGCCATCCACAAGACGAATTTCAAGGCGGTCGATAAGTTGTGCATAGCAAGAACGCAATTCTCGAATCGCCTGTTGAATCACAATTCCATATTCTTCAATGTCGGCGTTTCCTTTCAGCTTTTTTGTGAACCCTAAAGCATCTGGCAAGTCTTCGAAGAAGGCCTTTTCAGGATCTTTGGCTGTAGCCAACACATCTCGGAAGCGCATGGTGGATTTGTGCGTGAACTTACGGGTTTGCTTGGTGTAATCGTTCAGCTTCTTATAAAAGAAAAGGAACGGCTTGATGGTTTCAATAAAACTCTGCGTTGTAATGTCAAACTCTTCGCCTAAATTCACAAACCGTCTGTATTGGTTGAAGAAATCGAGCCGTACGCCGTCCACCTCAAACGCTTTGACCGCATAGTCGGCGGGATGCTTCTGCAGCAGTTCAAAAAACAGCATATCAACGTTAGGAATATATGCGCCCCGATTTGCATCATACAAAGCAAAGTCCTGCCGTTTGATAAACAAGAAAGTCGGTATCCAGAAGTCAAGGAAGCCTTGTTTTAGTTTGAACGGTTGGAAGGACAGAATCTTTATCAATTCCGATATTCTCCGTTGCTTCCCGACTGTGCTTTTCAGGAAACGCATACTCGCATCCCACAAAGTGATTATGTCTTCATTTGACGGCGCATCAGCAAAACCGCTGCCGGTATGCAAGCCCGTGTTTTTCAACAACGAATAATAGATGGTTTTCTCGGGCGGGAATTTGTCTTTCTCAAAGCCCAAATCCTCCTCGTTATAGCGTTTAACAAGAGCCTCCAGGTAATTCTTTCGAGCCGATGAAATGGCTCCGCTTAATTTGTGCCGGTTGAACAATTCGTTGTGCATGACAGGCGATTGGCAATAAACCTCGTCACACACCATGGAGAGCAATTTGTTGAAATCTCTGTGTGATGAAACATTTTGCTTTTCACCTTTGAAAATCCAAGTTACGCGGTTTCTGTAGGCAAAAAGATTGTCACTAACAGCTTTGTTCAATAGCGTTTCCTCGTATTCCTTCAATTTCTGTATCTCGCTGTATGCAACACGGTCTGCATTCTTGTCTATCAACACTTTAGTGAGTATATACTCGTATTTCTTGATGTTGTAGAGATGGTCAATAATCTTTTCCGTATTGTTGAAATAAGCGTAAATCACAGCGTGTTCTGTGTTTGCACTTGTTTCCTTGATGGTGTCAAGCGCATTTGCGTTGGCAGAAAAAATCAGTTCTATGTATCCGTCAATGTCTCCTGATGGTGTCATGTCAACCGCGTCTTCACGAATTTCATATTCAAAATAGCGTGGCGTGCCTTTGTGGTAATAGTGAGCCTTGACTGGTGAAATACGACTGTTGATAAATTTTCGAAGGTCGTCGATGAAAGAGACCGGCCTTGCCACTTGAGTGCTTGCTTTTCGGATTTCAAATTCCAAATCAATGTCAGTTCCTTCGAAAAGCAAAAGTCGTTGTTTGTATTCAGCATATCGGATTATTTTGAGCCGATTCAATTTGCCAATGATGTTGTCGGCATCTTGAACAGCCATCGCCAAGCGCGCATATTCGGCCATTTGCTCCGGCGACATGGCGAAACTTGCGATTCCGAACAAGTTTAACAATCCGATTGCCTTCACAATTTTTATCGCGTTTGTCAACTGTTCTCCGGTATCCCAATCCAATCCTTCAACTCTTTCGATGGAAACCTGCATTGAACTCCAACTCATGGAGTCCACATTGGCATCTTTCAAGTATGAATAGAAATTGAATACAATGTAGTCATACACATTGGCCAAATTATATGTCAGATTCGACTTTGTCTGAAATTCCGTAAACGAATTGGAACCACGGGCCGCAAGAAACGAGAAAAGCGATCGTTCATTTTGTCCGTAACGCTGAATGGCGGAAGTGACCGCGTAAGCGGAAAAGGAGTCTAAAGGATACAATTGTTGTGCGGTCTCGACGGAAAATGCGTTTGAAACGAATTTTGTTTCTACGGCAAGTTGATAAAGTTGTTTCGCATTTTCGCACACGTTTCGTGAAAAACTGCTGTATAGTTGTTTCGACGCTAAATACAAAAGTTGTTCAACCGGTTCCACGAATGTGATTTCTTTGAACCGGCCTTTCACCTTGATCCATTCGTTTTTCTGCGTTTCAGTCAGATTTTTGGCGTACGCGCCGAAATTCTGATGTAACGTAGTCAAAAGCAAGATGTCACGAGAAGGAACGTTGACAAACTCCGCAAATTTCTGAAGGAAATACAACTCTCGCTCTGGATTGTTTTTTGCTGCGTGTTCCAGCACTTTGCCAAATTCGTCAATCACGATAAGCAAGAACTTATTATCTGCTTTCATTTGGTTGTAGTAGGCTTTCAGTTCATCCAAAATGCTTTGGGAATGCCCGTCAACGTTCAGTTTTCTGCCCAACAAAGTTGAAAGTTCCGCATAATCGCCTACGATGTTCAGAATCTCAAAATCCGCCGTCTCTGAGAGTTCTTTCGGATTCAGAAGCCTTTTTTCTTTGTTGATGCGGCTCATATCGGTCTCTAAAGCCAACAGGAAAGAAGATTTCCCAGTCCCGTAAGTTCCGATGATGGTAAATGAGTGAATGCCCGAATGAAAGTCATCAATGATGCTTTGAGCCGCCCTTTGTCCATTGGGCGTAACAACATATTGGACATTCGCTGGAAATCCTTCCTCTATATTTGCCGATAAACTAAATCCTTTGTTCATAGTATTTGTCCAACACTTGTTTTTTGTCTATTTGTTGCGAAAACTGCAATTGTCTGATTCCAGCCACGTCACTATATGTCAATGCGTCCGAATATGCTTCGGAAAGATACTTCAACATATCGATTACTTCCAACTCGGTCATGCAAAATATCAGACCCAACTCATGCAAAGTATCGTATGGTATGCTGTTGTCGTTCTCCTCTTTTACCGTAAGCAAAGCAAACAGGAAAATGGCAGGTGTCACTTGTCGTTTGCCCTCGACGTTAAAGAAATAGCGGTTACGTTTGTCCTCCGAACTTTCCGTTTTGTCAGTTTGTCTGAGCAAATCCAAGTCCATCAGCAGAGTGGAGAAATCCTCGTTCGACTGCGGATTCCGTGGCAAACAATAGTTCAACAGCAGAACGCCAACATCCTTTTTAACGGTATTCTCATTAAACAAATTCTCCTTGCCAGCCGCAGCCAATACACGCTTTACAAATCCCACAACTTGCTCTCGGTCAAACTGTCTGCGTTCTTTTTGAAAGTCAACAAAAAACAGTTTATACAATGAAGCTTCATACGCGTTGATTAACAGAAAATGCAATAGCCACAAAGTACCCAAGTCTTCCACATAAGGATCTTTCCCAGTTTCGGAATCAAAGATATAATCGGCAATCCAACTTGTTTCAGTCCCTTTTTTCAGTCCAAAAGACTTATACCAATAGCGTACAGCAGCAACCATGTTCTTCCCAACGCCCAAGGAGACAACAGCCTCTGGTGCATTAAAATCTTGATTCGAGGTTACAAAATCGTAACCTTTTTTCAGCCACAACGTCTTACAGGGAAACGATTCGTGCCCTGAAAAGGTATATTGTTTCTTGTCAACATTTTGCGCCATTATACAATATAACATACTAACCCGCAAAAGTACGTTTTTTTTCATTATGTTTAGTCGATTTATACTCATTATGTATATGGCTGATTATAAGACATTTGTTTAATTAATGTTTTCCCAAAGCATAAGATTTACTATTTCAACAATACCATACCCTCCCCTCATTCTCGCATCAAGCCCTCCCAAGTTCGCGCTCGTACGCCCGCAATTCCTACTGCCAAGAACTTTCACATTGTCGTAGAAGCCCAGAATGAGACGGTGAACACACAACCAGCGAATATCCACCTCCAAGAAGTTGCGGCCACCAGCAAAAACGGATCCTTTCTTCGTAGAAATGCTGCAATTTGCTCAGAATTCTTGGTTGGTTCATTGCTCGGATGTTTTTAATTCGCGGCAAAAATACTAACTTTCGCCGACACCTCGTGTCAGTACTTTATTTTTTCAGTAGTGTCACTCCCTGTGCACCGACTCGTCGTTTCTTTGCACCGTCAAAGTTATTCACCCAAAACAAGAAACGTTATGATGAAAAAAGCAATCGCAATTGTGTGCTGCCTCCTTTGGCAGCCGCCTTCGCCCAGAACATCCCGGCGGATTCGCTGGACACCTACAGGAAAGAGGCCCATCGGATGCTTATCGCCGGCGACACGGCCGGAGCCGTGGATTTCTACAAGCAGCTCGCCCTGAGCGGGGACGCGCTGTCGGGCTACCAACTTTACGAACTCTACTCGGAAGGCAAGGGCGTGCCCAAAGACGAACACGAAGCCGCGAAATGGCAGGAACTGGCCCAGCACAACCTCGCAGCTAAAGCTAAACGGGCGCAAGCCAAGGCCGCCAAAGAGGAGGAAGTCCGGAAATACGGCGAGAAAGGGCCCACCCTCGAGGACCTTTTCCATGAGAGCGGCGCGTTGATCGAACGGGGAGCCAAGGAGAAACTCGCATCCATCATCGTGATCGGCGCCGGCGGAGCGGCCGGTGGAACCCTTCTCGGCGTAGGCCTGGCGACACGGGATGCCGACAGCAGCTTAGGAATCGCCATCGCGGGAGGCGCCATCATGTACGCCTGCGGAGTGGCCGCCGTCGTGCTCAACATCCTCGGCAACGTCCACATCAAGCAGGGCGGCGAACTCATGCACCGCGTCCAAATCAAAGGTAACGGCATCTCCGTCTCCTTCTAACCCCTTAACCCTTAACCCACAAACCATAACCCATAACCCTTAAACCTTAAACCATAACCCATAACCCTTAAACCTTAACCCTTAAACCATAAACCTTAACCCTTAAACCATAACCCTTAAACCTTAACCCCTCCCCCTCTCACTTCATCATCTGCACCCGATACCGCACATGCGACCGGAGATCCTCCCCGCCGAGGATCTCCACGTCGTCGTAGAGACCCAGGATGAAGCGGGTGACACCCTCCAGACGGCAGACCTCCGTCTCCAACAGGTAGCGGCCGCCCTCCTCCGCCTTCAGGAACGACTCCGACAACGGATACTCCTCCGTCAGCAGACTCGCGGCGCGGGTGGAGAGGCGCAGGCGCACCGGATATCGCTGCGTGCCGTGCAGCCGGAAGATATCGACGTAGCCGGTCTCGTGGAGGTCCTCGTAACGCCAGCCCGTCTCCAACACCTCCACCCGCTGGATGCGCGCCACCTTGAAGGTCTTCACCATCTTCGACTCGGGCTCGTAACACCAGACCTGGTCGTGGCCGGAGGTGAACGCGTAGGGCTCCACCAAACGGTCGGTGGTCGTGTTGCTGTGCGCCGACCGATAACCCACCAGCACCGCCTGCCGCCGCCCCTCGATGGCCGTCGTCAGCTCGTGGATGGTGCGCTGCGTGCGCTTGCTCACCCCCATGTCGGTGATCACCTTGTAGTCGTAAACCGCATACAGCTTCTTCTTCAACAGCTCCTTCGACTTGGTGTCCGACTCGATGGAGTCGATGGCCGCCCGCAGGATCAGCTCCTCCTCCTCGCTGAAGTGGAGCAGCTCGCTGAGATGCCGCGACATCTTGTTGGCGGCCGTGTCGATGCGGTAGGCGTCGTAGGCGTTCTTCTTGACGGCGAAACCCGCCTCGCGGAAGGTGTCGATGTAGCGGAAGAAGGTCCGCTCGCAGAAGCCGAAACGCTCGCAGATCTCCTTCTTGTTCATATATCGGTTGTTGGCGAGGAGCATCAGCAGCTGCAGCTCGCGCACGATTCTCGGTTGGTCCATGACAGGGTGCTTTAAAATTCCGCGGCAAAAATACAATGTTCCACTGACACGTCGTGTCAGTAAGATTATTTTTCTGTTGCGACAACAGATGTCACTACGTGCGTGCGAAAAGCGGACACCGCGCATCCCTAATATACCCGTCGGCATACGAGTATATTCTCATCGGCACATGCATATATTCTCGTTGGCATACGAATATATTCTCATCGGCTCACGCATATATTCTCGTTGGCATACGCCCGTACAGGCATCGGTCCTCGAACATAGGTTCATGAGACAGCCCTCTTGACCTCCCGATTTTGGCACACTTTTTGCAACCCTGCCCGCCGTCAAATTAAAAAAACAATCGATTATGCAAACCGGTAAAATCAACGTACAAACCGAAAATATCTTCCCCGTGATCAAGAAGTTCCTCTACTCCGATCACGAGATTTTCCTCAGAGAACTGATTTCCAACGCGGTGGACGCCACCCAGAAACTCAAAACCCTCGTCAGCCTCGGCAAAGCCGACTGCGAACTGGGCGACCTCACCATCCAGGTGAAGGTCAACAAGGACGACAAGACCATCCACGTCATCGACCGCGGCATCGGCATGACCGCCGAGGAGGTGGACCGCTACATCAACCAGATCGCCTTCTCCGGCGCCGAAGACTTCCTCGCCAAATACAAGGGCAACGACGCCACCAGCATCATCGGCCACTTTGGACTCGGATTCTACTCCTCCTTCATGGTCGCCGACCGCGTGGACATCCTCACCAAATCCTACCAGAAGGACGCCCAGGCGGTGAAATGGAGCTGCGACGGCTCGCCCGACTTCACCCTCGAGGAGATCGACAAAGCCGACCGCGGCACCGAAATCGTGCTGCACGTGGAAGACAACGACCTGCAGGAATTCGTCAACGAGGACAAGCTGGTGGCACTGCTCAACAAGTACTGCCGCTTCCTGCCCGTGCCCATCCAATGCGGCATGAAGACCGAGTGGCGAAAACCCGAACCGAAACCCGAAGACGCTGAGAACAAAGACGAGAAGAAGGAAGAACCGAAGGAGGAGGCCGTGCAGGTGCCGCGCATCATCAACGACACCGACCCCATCTGGCAGAAACAACCCTCCACCCTATCCGACGAGGACTATAACAAGTTCTACCACGAACTCTACCCGATGTCGTTCGAGGAGCCGATGTTCCACATCCACCTGAACGTCGATTACCCCTTCAACCTCACCGGCGTGCTCTACTTCCCGAAAATCAAGAACCAGCTCGACCTCAAGAAGAACCGCGTGCAACTCTATTGCAACCAGGTCTTTATCACCGACGAGCTGGAAGGCATCGTGCCCGACTTCATGAACCTGCTGCACGGCGTCATCGACTCGCCCGACATCCCGCTGAACGTCTCCCGCTCCTACCTCCAAAGCGACAACAACGTCAAGAAAATCTCCACCTACATCAGCAAGAAGGTGGCCGAGAAGCTGGAGCAAATGTTCAAGGAGAACCGCGAGGAGTTCGAGAAGAAATGGGACGACCTGAGCATCTTCCTCGAATACGGCTCGCTGACCGACGAGAAGTTCTACGACAAAATCAAGGACTTCTACCTGCTGAAAAACACCGAGGGCAAATACTTCACCATCGAAGAATACCGCAATATGGTGAGCGCGCTGCAGACTGACAAAAACGGAAATATTGTCATGCTGTACGCTGCCAACGCCGACGACCAGCACGTCTATATCGCCAATGCCAAGGAGAAAGGCTACGACGTTTTGCTGATGACCGGCTTCCTCGACACGCACTTCATCAACATGTTGGAGCAGAAGCTCGAGAAGGTGCGCTTCACCCGCGTGGACGCCAACGTCATCGACAAACTCATCGAGAAAGAAGACGATGCGCACGTCTCGAAACTCTCCGAAGACCAGCAGAAGCAGCTGAAGGAGTACTTCGAGAAGCAGGTCGATGCCAAGCTGTTCACCCCGGAGGTCGATTCGTTGAGCGAGACCGACCTGCCCGTGATGGTCACCCAGAACGAGTTCATGCGCCGTTTCAAGGATATGGAGAAGGTCTCCGGCCAGCAGGGCTTCTACGGCGGCTTCGACCACTACAACCTGGTGATCAACGGCAACCACCCGCTCGCCACCCGCATCCTCGACGAAAAGGACGACGACAAGCGCACGAAGCTGGTCCAACAGATGGTCGATTTGGCCATGCTCTCGCAGAACATCCTCACCGGCGAGAAGCTGAGCGAGTTCGTGAAGCGAAGCTACGAACTGCTGTAAGACCCGCGACAATCCGACGGAGACGGATTCGGGGTTCCCCGTCAATCCGACTCTCTTACATTGAAAAAAAATTTCTGAAGTAAATCATACGGATTCGGTTTTTATACTGAATCCGTATTGTTTTTTTATATACTTTTGCCGCGTTTTAATTTCAAAAAATTCAGAAGGATGAAGACCAAGTACATCGACCTGATTTCGCAGACGTATGATTTCCCGCAGGAAGAGTTCAGCGTGGAAGACAACAACCTGATATTCAACGAAGTGCCGTTGATGGACATCATCAAACAGTATGGCACGCCACTGAAAATCACCTATCTGCCGAAAATCTCCGCCAACATCCAGAAGGCGAAGAGATGGTTCAACGTGGCCATCGCAAAGTCCGATTACAAAGGAAGTTACCACTATTGTTACTGCACCAAGAGCAACCATTTCGAGTTTGTGATGTCGGAGGTGTTGAAGAACGACGTGCACATCGAGACTTCCTCCGCATTCGACATCAATCTGATCCAGACGCTGCACGAGCAGGGGCTTTTCGACAAGGAGAACTACATCATCTGCAACGGATTCAAGCGTCAGATTTACATCGACAACATCGTGGAGCTGCTGAACCAGGGATTCATCAACACCATTCCCGTCTTCGACAGCAAGAAGGAGTTCGACTTGATTGCCCAGCAGAAGATCAACACGAAATGCAAGGTCGGCATCCGCATCGCCTCCGAGGAGGAGCCGCGGTTCGAGTTCTACACCTCGCGTCTCGGCATCCGCTACAACGATGTGATTCCTTTCTACAATGAAAAGATCAAGAACAACCCCAACTACGAGCTCAAGATGCTCCATTTCTTCATCAACACGGGCATCCAGGACACGGCCTACTACTGGAACGAGCTCACCAAGTGCGTGAACCTCTACTGCGACCTCAAGAAAATCTGCCCCGAGCTCGACTCCCTGAACATCGGCGGCGGTTTCCCCATCAAGAACTCGCTCTCCTTCGACTACGACTACGAGTATATGGCCGAGGAGATCGTGGCGCAGATCAAGATCATCTGCGACCGCGAGGGGGTGAAGGAGCCCGACATCTTCACTGAGTTCGGCTCGTTCACCGTGGGCGAGGCCAGTGCGGCACTCTTCTCCGTGTTGCAGCAGAAACGGCAGAACGACAGAGAGTTGTGGAATATGATCGACAGCTCGTTCATGACCACCCTGCCCGACACCTGGGCCATCAACCAGCAGTTCATCATCCTGGCCATCAACAACTGGGACAAGGCCTACGAGCGCGTCTTCCTCGGCGGCCTCACCTGCGACAGCCACGACTACTACAACTCCGACTCGCACCTGAACGCCGTCTTCCTCCCGCAAATCGACTCCAAGAACTACCCCGAAGGCGACAGTCCGGAGGACATACAATATATAGGTCTATTCAACACGGGCGC
>Ga0310691_10008114_pt1 | contig 10842 bp, 8 predicted proteins | sample 176DNAGHGlowgp2_FD_203887 | JGI IMG/M metagenome (GOLD analysis project Ga0310691, IMG submission 203887) | Sheep rumen microbial communities from Palmerston North, Manawatu-Wanganui, New Zealand - 1766 DNA GHGlow gp2 (v2) (version 2) | ecosystem: Host-associated > Mammals > Digestive system >... | reverse complement strand
TCAGAAAAGAGGGTTTCTACACCCAGCCTTTCGTCATGGGCGGCGAAGAAGGCCCTGACAAATTCGACCGCAACATCCGCTATCGTGGCAGCTTGCAAAACTACCTCATCGACACCGGCAGCGAGGTGATTCTAGTGGATACAGGACTTCCCGCCGGCACGCCCGAGGAAGCACCCGATGAGAACTCGTTGGCCTTCACCGGCAAGGACATCTGCAGCTACATGGAGGCCTTCGCGGCCCTCGGCTACAAGCCCGAGCAGGTGACCAAGATCCTGCTCACCCACAAACACGCCGACCACAGCGGCGAGCTGAAAAGCTTTCCCAACGCCAAGGTCTATGTCAATGCCGACGAGATGGACGCTGCCGAGCTCCAGGGGCTTGGAAATCTCGTCCCCGTCACCTTCACCGACGGCCCGTATTACAACTTTCCCGAGAGCCAGAAAATCCACGACGGCATCTACCTCATCAAGGCCAAGGGTCACACCAAGGGCAACAGCATTATCGTGGTGGAAAACGACGGCTTGTTCTACATGCTTCATGGCGACATTACTTACGTTGACGAAGCGTTGTATGAGGACAAACTCTCCGTGGTCTTCGACGACCTGCCCGCCGCCCGCGAGACGCAGGACCGCATCTGCGAGTTCATCCGCAACCATCCCACCGTCTATTGCGGCACCCACACCCCACAGGGCTACGAGAACTTGGAGGCCAAGCGTGTGATGGACTTGGACAACCCCGTACCGACCACATTGGCAGAGGTCGATTTCTCCAAGCAGCAGGCCTCCGGCAAGTACGTCTGCTCCATCTGCGGCTACGTCTATGACCCCGCCGAGCACGACGGCGTGGCCTTCGAGGACCTGCCCGACGATTGGAAGTGCCCGAGATGCAGGCAGGGGAAGGAGAAGTTCAATAAAGCCTGACAAGCAGTCGTCCGACACCTTCATGCTCGACGGCATTCCCCACATCAAAATGACATGGATAAAAACGGCAAACAGATAATTACTATGGATTATAGAGAAGAAGCGATAGAGCATTTTATTTATTCTCTCGCAGCTTGAACCGGAAAGCCAATTTGATGTCCGGATTGAGAATACGATTCTTAGGGGGAGCGACCGTTGCACATTCAGAATAACGAGAAATTCCAGTTTGTCAGTGAGTATGGTGTTATAAATAAATTTCGTCAGTGCGTTGACTGAATTTAAGTAAAAATCGTCAGTGGTTTGACTTTTTTTGTATTTTTGCTTATGGAATATATATACCTCATTTTGACATAAATAATTATGTTACATAGATTTATAGCATACAATAATGGGTTGTCCACCAAGATGCTCCTCCGCGACCAGATCTGGTTCACCGAGAAGAACCGGTCGGAGCAGACGGACCTGTACTGTCTGACGGACATTGTGCTTCCCGACGGCACGAAACCCCGCAACGACGCCAACTACGAGAAGAACTACATTGCGGGGAGGTATGGGGCGGTGCCGGGGAATATATGAAGAACAAAACATATTAGCGAGAGAGAGGAAACATGTTAAAGAAATCCATATTTTTTAACACGAAAAGATTTACAAGTTAAGTTCTATCGAAAGTATTAACAAGAGGAATAAAACACAAAAGATATGATAACCATTTCCGAGAGCTGAAATGTAGTAGTAAAAAAATATTTTTGAAATAAAAAAACAAAATCCACGTTATAGAATATTTAATATAATCGATGAAGTATGGCGATTAAAAACTTACATGATCACCCTTTTGACGAAGGTACCATCACGAAGCTTGAGATATTTGAGGCTTATACCAAAGAATGGCTACCCGTTTTCGTTATGAGTCCATATAAGCATATTTGCATGTTCGATTTGTTTGCTGGCCCTGGCCGAGATCAGAATGGAGTGGCGGGAAGTCCTATACGTATCTTGCAACAAGTCAACGGGATGCTCAAATCTATTATCAGTCGTGGTAAACGAGTTTATGTTTGGCTAAATGAGTATGATCAGAATAAGTTTGAAACACTTCAGAACAACTGCAACCAATTCATCAACGACAATGAAGCTCTTAAAAATGCAATAGAAAAAGAGATTGTCAAACTCAAATACACTCGCTGTGATTTTGCTGAATTATTTCCTGAAATCATAACTATTATCAAGAGATTTCCCTCCTTGGTTTTTCTCGACCAAAACGGAATCAAGTTCTTGTCGGACCAATATTTCAAGGAACTTGTCACCACTTCAACCGTTGATTTCTTGTATTACGTTTCGTCTTCCTATTTCTTCCGATTTGGTGAGAGACCTGAGTTCTCGATGAACGTACAAATTGACATGCAACGGGCAAAGGAGAATCCCTACAAGTTTATTCACCGCAGTCTATTGGAGCAATTCAGAGAAAAACTACCCGCGGATTCAAACATGAAGCTGTATCCGTTCTCCATAAAGAAAGGGGCAAATGTTTACGGCATTATCTTTGGCGCGAGCCATCCATTAGCAGTGGATAAATTCTTGAATGTGGCATGGAAAAAGAACACAATCAACGGAGAAGCCAACTTCGATATTGATGAGGATATGAAGAAGTTGCAGCTTCTGATTTTTGAAGACAAGAAACCGACAAAGATAGAAGCTTTTGCCGCCTTGCTAAGAGAAAAAATCTTGAATCAAGAACTCCGGACGAATGAAGATGTCTATCTTTTTACGCTTGACCAAGGGCATATACCTGCTCACGCCTCCGATGTGCTGAAACAAATGAAGAAAGAAGGCTTGATTGATTACGCCGAAAAATCACCTTTGGTCAATTATGAGCAAGTTTACAAGAACTATCGAATAATCTCGTTTCAAGTAATAATGAAGAAATGAAAACCACCAAGATAGAATGGACTGATAAAACGTGGAACCCCGTAACGGGTTGCACCAAGATTTCGCAGGGGTGTGCCCATTGTTATGCCGAGGTGATGTCGCGTCGACTGAAGGCTATGGGGCTTGAAAAATACGCCAATGGTTTCCAAGTCACACTGCATGACGAGTGCCTCGATGAGCCTCTCGCTTGGCGGCAGCCTCACACCATTTTTGTCTGCTCCATGAGCGACCTCTTCCATGTGGACGTTCCTTTCTCTTTTGTGGACAAAGTGATGGACACCATCTGCCGCACGCCGCAACATCGGTATCAGTTGCTTACCAAACGTGCCGACCGCATGGCGGAGTATTTTCTCACCCACGATGTGCCGCAGAACGCATGGCTCGGTGTGACCGTGGAAGCACAAACCTCCAAGCCACGCATTGACTGTCTTCGGGTCTTGGACGCGCCCATACGGTTTCTTTCCTGTGAGCCATTAATTGAAGATTTGGGAGAGTTGGACTTGACAAATATCGACTGGGTGATTGTAGGTGGTGAGAGTGGCCCTCAAGCTCGCCCGATGAAAGAGGAGTGGGTGCTCAACATTAAACGTCAGACCGAGGAGCAAGGAGCCGCCTTCTTTTTCAAGCAATGGGGCACTTGGGGAGCCGATGGCGTCAAACGCAATAAACATAAAAACGGAAAAATGATTGAGGGCAAAGTCTTGCAGGCGATGCCGGTATAAATTGCAAAACATGAAACCTATAATAAAATACAGAGGAGGAAAAAGCAAAGAGATACCCTATTTCTTGCAGTATATTCCTGATGATTACGATAGGTATATAGAGCCTTTTGCAGGTGGTGCTGCACTCTTTTTTTATTTGGAACCACGGGCAGGTTTGATTAATGACATTAACTCAAAGCTAATCAATTTTTATTTGTCTGTTCAAACCAACTACGAAGTGTTAAAAAAAGAATTGATAGATTTAGAACAAATTTACCACACAAACCAATGTGAGTATGAAAAACTGAAAGGGAAGGTGTTGCCAACACAATTTGTCGAAAACAAGAATGAGGCCTTGTATTATTGGCTTAGGGATATGTATAATGACAAAATCGAAAAAAAATATCTTGATGCCACATTGTATTTTTTTATAAACAAAACAGCCTATTCCGGTATGCTTAGATTCAATTCAAAAGGAGAATACAATGTACCATTTGGCAGATACAAGAACTTTAACACTCAAATAATAACGGAGAAACATCACGAATTACTTCAAAGATCGGAAATTATTAATGTTGATTATACAGAAGTATTTGGTAGATGTTCTGAAAGAGATTTTATTTTTTTGGATCCCCCTTATGATTGCATATTTACAGATTATGGGAATATTGATCATGATGATTTTACGGAAGAGCATCATATAAAACTATCTCAAGATTTTAAAAATTTGCATTCTAAAACCATGATGGTTATCGGTAAAACAAATCTTACAAAACAATTATATAGACCTTATATTAAGGCAGAATATTCTAAAAAATATGCTGTCAATATAAGAAACAGATTCAAATCAGAAAGTGTACACTTGATAATAACAAATTACTAAATTGATAGTATATGGATTCTATTACACGCATAAAGGAATTTATAAAGAGTAGTTTCCCAAAGTGGGGGAAAGTCGATTTTTCTACATTCGATGACAAGATTGATTTCAGAAAAGATTGGAGCGAACTGTATAAAATAGACAATGAAGAAATAGTTTTAATATCATATACGAACATTAGTATAACGGGGACGGACAGAACAAAGCCTCAACTTAGGGTCTTTTTGGATGAATATAAGAAACCGTTTTACTTCGCGAAGAAACATCAACTTCGATACTATTTATTTTCAATTTTTACAAAAGATGATGAAATGGCAAAGGGATTGGATAATTTCAATCCCAAAGAATACATTATATCTATTGAAACGAACCTTGACACAGAAGGCTCAAGGAGAGATTTGAGAAGTATATATGACTATGCGAACCACCACCTGAATGGCAGGAAGTTCCTCAAATGCTCAAGAGCAAATTACAAAGCCGACATTAATCAAGCATCGTTTATATTCATAGGAACGCCTGACCATCCGGATAAAGAAACATTTGAGAGTTTTATAAACATCTTTGACTCAAGGCCCTACCTTAGTTCAACAATTGAGCCAAAATATCATATAGATAGTTCTGCGGTTTCTTTAACTGATGATAGTATTATTAAGCCTTATCTCACAGCTCTCCGCACCAAGCCCTTTATGCTATTGGCAGGTATCAGCGGCACGGGCAAAAGCCGTATTGTGAGGAAACTGGCGCAAGCTTCCACAACACAAAAATATGAGAATACGGAGGACAGATGGAAAGACAACCGTCCAGAGAATTTTGAACTAATCCAAGTGAAACCTAATTGGCACAACTCAATGGATGTGGTGGGATACTATTCCAATGTTGCCAAAAGATACGAATTCCCGCCTTTCATAGATTTCATAGTGAAAGCTTGGCAAGATTTAGAAACACCTTATTTCCTTTGCTTGGATGAAATGAACCTTGCCCCTGTGGAACAATATTTTGCAGAGTTCCTGAGTGCTATTGAATCACGTTCCTTTGATGCTGATGGTAATTATGTGACCGATCCTATCATCAAACCATTCAAGAAGTTTGGCGAAAAAGAGGGGAAAGCAATGCTTAAACAATTGTTTGGTGAGGCCGACCCCATCGACAAGAATCCGTTGGCTGTGCAGTTCTATGATAAAGGTCTTACTTTACCAAAGAACTTGCTGGTTATGGGCACCGTGAACATGGACGAGACCACCTTCTCGTTCTCGCGCAAGGTGCTCGACCGTGCCATGTCGGTAGTGATGAACGAGGTGGACTATGAAGGGTTCTTCGATGGGAACACCGAAAACGATGTGGCAGAAATGGACGAAGCCACAAGAAACCTGCTCATCAACCGTCCTATTCGTGGCCTTGAAACAGATAATAACGAAGCTGATACAGTTAAAGAGTATTTGACCAACATTAACAAAGTGTTAGAAGATACACCGTTCAAGTTGGGCTACCGTGCCGCCAATGAGGCATTGCTCTATGTGAGTGCCGCCTACAAGTTCAATCCTGATGCCGATATCCATGTTGCCTTGGATGAATTTACAATGATGAAAATCCTCTCCCGCATCGAAGGCGACAAACGGTCGATTGGAAACCTGTTGAATGACTTGAAAGAGGTAATCACCAGCGATTATCCTAAATCAAACGAGAAGCTTGAGAAAATGGCCGAGACACTCAAGAACAAACAATTTGTATCTTACTGGACCTAATGGCAGATTTCATTGAACACCTTGAAATTCGCAACGGCGATGTGACGCTCTGCTTCACCTGTCCCAACTATGGCAGGAGGATAAACGAGTGTGTTCAGAACTTAATGGTGGATGACGAAAAACCAGAAACGTTGGTCCGAAAACAGGCTTTCTTTGGTCAGTCATCAGAAAATGTTCAATTTAGGAAAGGAACAACGTTTGTTGATGAAGATTCGGATTGGGTGGCGGAAGCGGAAACTATAGGTTGGGATGCCTTCTTTTTTGAGAATACCGACTATCCGTTGCATGTAAAAACCAATGCACCTGACATCAAGTTGCTGCGCCTGACCATCGGCAAGGAGCAGAGCCAACATGTGTCGGCAGAAGATACGCTTATCTTCGGGTCGGTCAACTACAAGAACCAAGTGGGGCGCACCGACATCCGGGTGGTCTATGAGAAAGATGGTCACGAAGATTGTCTCGCTTTTACGACAGAGGTGCTGAGCTACAAGATGGACTACCGCACAGATATGCGCAATGTGATACGCGACATTGAGGAAGAGTTTGCCATGCTCAGCTACTCGTTTCTTAAGGAAACCTATCTTACCTTCCATACCTCCGACCATGATTCGACCGACTTGATATGGTGGCAGATTTTCAGGGATTGTTTCGCTAAAATCACCGAGGCCGCCCGATTGATTATCAGCAATCCTAAACGCCGATTACAAACCTCCGTGCGTTATGAAAGAGCGGAACGGATGTCTTACATGTCAGCCGAGTTGGAAAACGAATACGAGGAATTCAAGGACGAGCCAGCACACCTCTATCGTATGGAGGAGATGTACTTGAGCAAAGACACCATCGAAAATCGTTTTCTGAAATACGCCCTCAACAACATTGCCGACCGTTTCAAACGGGTGTTGCGCAATGTCATGAATGTGCTGAAAGCTGACAATTTGGACATCCGAAGCCAAATCGATGGGATGAACGAGGAATTAGCCTCGTTGGTGTCGGACCCGTTTTTCAGGGGGATTGGTACATTCAAGGGATTTACCCAAGACTCGTTAGTGATGAAGCAGGCGGCAGGCTACCGCGATGTATATGAACAGTGGATTATACTTCAATGCGGCTATGACCTACAGGAAGGCGTAATGCAATTGGAGGTGAAGGATATATCGGAACTTTATGAGATATGGTGCTTCATCAAAGTGAAAAACATGGTGCAACACATTTTGCGTGACAAGGCCACGATGCGAACAGTAGGAAGCCAAACAGAAGGTGAGTTTGTCAAATCTTTGATTCAAGGCAGCAAATCTGAAGTCACTTTTTGGGAGAATGAAGACCCTGAAGTGCAGTTGGCATCGGTGATGTATAACGCCACCACGGACGATGAGGAACATCTTACCGATGAGTCGGACACTAACAAGAATACTGACATAGCAGATACGACTTCCAAGACTACAGAACAGCGGCCTGATATTGTGTTGAGATTGAGCAAGAAAGAAGATGCCATACTGTACACCTATCTTTTTGATGCCAAATACCGTATCCGCGACACCACTATACCCTCGCGCAACGGAGTGGAAGTGCCACCGGTTGATGCCATCAACCAAATGCACCGCTATCGCGATGCCATCTTTTACACCCATTCCAGCGATGAGCAACTGAAACGTGAAGTGATAGGTGGTTATGTACTCTATCCGGGCAATCTGACCAAAGAGCAATTTGTGAACTCATATTATCAGCGAAGCGTTGACGAGGTGAATATCGGTGCATTTCCGCTGAAACCAGGTGGCCATTGGCATGAAATGTATAAGGAAAATGGTGAATTCAACGACCTGTTATTAGCCCCGACATCATCGGAGGATGTGTTGTATCACCAAATTGAAACTTGGTTGAATGACAATCACGCTATGCAGACGCTGGTGGAGACAGCCATCCCGCAAAAAGGGCTGGAATATGTGGAGGAAGGTGGCGGAAGAGGTCCGTATTTCCTGTCTTCTGTTGATACACATGTCAACAAGAATGTAGAAGAGATTGTTAATGGAACAGCCACTTGCTTCATTTCGGGCTATTCTACATTATTGGCAGGTATTGATTTCAGCCAAGTCAAATACTTTGCTGCGATAATTGATCACAAGGTTTCGGGTTATTACAAAGTTTCCTCATACGCTGTAATTGATGCCAAAGAACTGCTGGATAAGGATAAAAGAGATAAACGTTATAAAGGCTACGATAAACCTTATCGAGTTAGACTTGAACTTGGGGATTTCATACCGCTGACAACACCTTTCACATACGGTATAGACCAAAATGCCGCCAAAGGCATAGCTATGCCTGCACGAGTGTTTAAGGAGTATTGTAAGGCTGGAATGGAATTATAGATAATCAATGGGCATTATGGCAATGAGATGATATCAGAGAGCAAAAAAACGAATAGAGAGTAATTAAAGAAGCAATGCTATTATGAAAGTAAATGAGTTTATAAGCCAATACAAAAACCATCCGATAGTTTTTATGGGCGCAGGGATGACCCAAAGGTACTATAAGAACGCTTATAATTGGGATCAACTTTTATCAAAGTTGTGTTATGATTTGACTGAAGACGAAGAGAGATATCTTAATCTGAAATATGAGAATAAAAATGATTTACCATTAATTGCATCTGTTCTTGAAAATGAATATGACATAGTACTTAAAAAGGATAGGAATGGGAAGTTTAAACATATAAATGATGTTTTCTTTGAACGGTTGAAAAGCAATAAACCACAATGCAGTAGAATGAAATTGTATTTATCTACAATCATTTCTGAATTGAAAGTGAGGGATGACGTTAAAGAGGAATTGGAGGCTTTCATTGGTGCCAAAAAGAATATATGTTCAATTGTCACAACCAATTATGATTCTCTTGTTGAAGATGTATTGGGCTTTGAACCTTTGGTTGGGAACGATATTATAATGAGCAATCCCTACGGGGCGGTTTAGAAGATACATGGTTCGGTTGATAGGCCAGAAACCATTGTTTTGACTAATGAGGATTATCATTCTTTCGATCTAGGTAGTGAATTGATAAAAGCACAATTGATATCGCTGTTTATACACAATCCGATTGTTTTTATGGGTTATGGTATGAATGACAATGATATAAAATCAATTTTAGAGACGATATTTAAATATGTAGAACCAAATACAGAGTTGTCGGAACGAGTACAAAGGAACTTTTTATTAGTGGATTACGAGAAAGGGTCGGCAAATACAATCGTAGAGGACTATTCAATAACATTACAACAAAACAAGTCTATACGCATTAATAAGTTGCGAACTGATGATTTTATCGGTATATTTAAAGCAATAGCAAGTATCAAATTACCTATTTCCGTAATGGATGTTAGAAAGGTTGAATCAGTTGTTCGAAAAATATGTATTTCAGATACTTCAGATTCAATTCAAGTGAGAATCACCAATGATGTAGATTCGTTGGAAAATAAGGATACAATTTTGGCTATTGGGTCTGAAAAGACAATCAAATATGAATACTTATCCACTGCGGAGATGGTTAAGTTATATTTTGATATAATTGACAAAAAAAGAGTTGGCATATTATCTTTGATTGAAAAACAAAATATACAGGCATCCCAATATTTTCCTATATTTGGTTTTGCAACTATCAATGCAGATATCAGAGTTGCTACTAGATTAAAAACAACTCAAGAAAAAAAATTAAACAATTACATTGCGGGAATAAAACAAAGTCAAAAAAAGAAGTTTTCAAGCATCAGTGAAATAATAGCATCGAAAAATATTGCACTGACATATAAAACCGATTGTATTATATGGAACGTGTCGAATAATAATATTAGCCTAGATGATTTAGAAGGATATTTAAGAACATATGACGATAAAACATCAACTAATTATCGAAAGATGCTGTGCCTTTATGATATGAGAAAGTACAAGAAGTAGTTTTATGGCACTACCTGTCAACATAGAAGACTTGCTGAATAAGCGGAAGATAGAAGGCAACAGGTTTGAGTTCAAAAGTTGAAAATAAAAATGAACCGCTTTCTCTCTTTCGTCACCCCTTTGCTCCTCATCGCAGGCTGCCAAAAGCAGTCCCAAAAGCCGCTATGGAACCTCACCCACACCGCCCCCGCCCAAATTTGGGAGGAGTGCTTTCCCTTGGGCAACGGTCACCTCGGCATGATGCCTGATGGCGGAGTAGATGAGGTCGCATTGGTGCTCCCAATACCCAACAAGACGAATGACGAGGCAAATGATAGGTTAAATGATGGGTTAAATGATAGGTTAAATGGTAGTTTGATGGCCACATATACCATTGTTCGTTCAAATCCGGGTATCCAACGTAAAGACATTTCTGATATTTCAGGGAAGAGCATTCCCACGATTGACCGACATATTGCCATACTTATGAAAAAGGGATTGATTGAACACAGGGATTCAAAGAAAACTGGAGGATATTATGCTAAATGATAAATTGGGCACTGCCCCCAAAAGTGCCCCCAAAGTGCCCCCAAAGTGCCCCCAAAGTGGCCCCAAAAGTACAAATGGATAATTGACAAAAAAGACACTCAATAAATAACAACAATCGGAATTCATGAAAGAGGAATGTTTGATATGCAAGGCTCAGCTGGAATATCTGGAAGTCGATGAACTGATGGAGTGTGCCATCTGCCATA
>Ga0310691_10008113_pt1 | contig 10844 bp, 7 predicted proteins | sample 176DNAGHGlowgp2_FD_203887 | JGI IMG/M metagenome (GOLD analysis project Ga0310691, IMG submission 203887) | Sheep rumen microbial communities from Palmerston North, Manawatu-Wanganui, New Zealand - 1766 DNA GHGlow gp2 (v2) (version 2) | ecosystem: Host-associated > Mammals > Digestive system >... | reverse complement strand
TGCTTCATGTGATGTCTCATTTATATCTCTTTCAAAGATACTTCCGGCGGCCTGTGATATACTCTCATCAGAGGGAGAGATGGTGTGCCTCATAAAGCCCCAGTTCGAAGCCGGGAGAGAAAAGGTGGGTAAACACGGGGTCGTAAGGGATCCCGCTGTACATGAAGAGGTTATAAAAAACGTTTTCCAATATGCCAGGGATTCCGGATTCCGGGTAGCGGGGCTGGATTTTTCGCCTATAAAAGGCCCGGAAGGAAATATTGAGTATCTTATGTACCTGAAGAGGACAGAGGACGGGTTTTCCCCGGATGAAGAGGAAGAGATAATAAAAACCGTGGTGGAAAAAGCACATGGAGAGAATGAATAATTTTTTCATCATAACGAACGAAAAAAAGGATAAGGATCTCCTTGTCACCGCCAAAACCAAGGATTTTCTTGAAAGTAACGGGTGTAATGTAAGCGTGCTTGGCCACGTATTCCTGGAGGACGGACACTACACCATGAGTAAAGACGTCCCGGAGGGAACAGACTGCGTCATAACGATAGGGGGTGACGGCACCCTCATAGCCGCAGCCAGGGATACGGTGGACCTCGCCCTTCCCATACTCGGGATCAATCAGGGGACTCTTGGCTACCTCACGGATATTGAGGTAGATAACATAGAGAATGCATTAAAAAAACTTATGGAGGGGAGCTATTCCGTGGAGGAGAGAATGATGCTCTGCGGAAGAGTCTTAAACGCTAAAGGAGAAGTCAAAGCGGAAGAAAGGGCATTAAACGATATTGTGCTTCACAATACCCGTTTAAGCACATCAGACTACAAACTGTTTGTCAATTCCAGATTTTTAAGTGATTATAAGGCTGACGGTATGATCGTGTGTACGCCCACCGGATCCACTGCCTATTCAATGTCAGCGGGAGGACCTATCATAGAACCCATGGCCAGGATGATGGTCATCACACCGGTATGTCCTCACAAGCTGAATACCAGGAGCATCGTGATATCCGCCGATGATCTGGTGGATGTAGAGGTGATGGATGACGCATCCTCGGTATCTTTTGACGGCTATACGCCCTGTGCCCTTGAAGAAGGGGATACGGTTAATGTCAGGATATCAAGCCGGGTCACCAGGATCGTAAAGATCGAGCAGGACAGCTTCTTAAACGTATTAAGCAGCAAATTACGGTCATGAAAAGAAAAAGACAGGAAAAATTATTATCCCTTATCAGTGAAAGGGATATAGAAACTCAGGAGGAGCTCTGCAGTGCTCTTAGGGACGCGGGATTTGCGGTTACGCAGGCAACCGTTTCAAGGGACATAAGAGAGCTCAGGATCACAAAGATCCCGATGGAGAACGGAGGACAGAGGTACTCTGCGAGAAACAGGGACAGGTCAGGAAATGGAGACAGAAATAAGACCATTCTCCGGGAAGCGGTGGTATCTGTGGATACAGCAGGCAATCTCCTCGTGGTCAAGTGTGTGAGCGGTATGGCAATGGCAGTGGCTGCTGCCATCGACAGTATGGATTTCCAGGAAATAGTGGGTTCCATAGCCGGGGATGACACGGTCATGTGTGCCATCAAAACCGAAAAGAACGCAGAGATCCTCATGAGACGGATCACCAACATATGTTAATAAGTCTTAGTGTTAAAAATCTGGCTCTGATTGAGAACGCGGAGGTGGAATTCGGAGAGGGGCTCAATGTATTTTCCGGTGAGACCGGCGCAGGAAAGTCCCTTGTGATAGGATCCGTGAACCTGGCTCTGGGAGGCAGGGCTAAAACCGATATGATCAGAGACCCCGGGAGTCCTGCAGAGATAGAGATCGTATTTTCCGCAGACAGTGAGAAAGAGAGGGAAGCCTTAAGGGAAGCCGGTATCGATCCGGAGGATGACGGTCTCATTGTCATAAGGAGGAGGATATCCGAGGGAAAGAATATCGCAAAGATCAACGGACATACCGTGACCAATGCAGAGCTAAAGGCAGTGAGTGGTATTCTTATAGATATTCACGGACAGTCCGAGAGCCAGTCACTCCTATCCGAAAAGAACCATCTTTCGCTCCTCGACAGCTTTGCAGGCGGGGAGAGCAGGGATGCTCTTAAGGAATACGGAGAGGTGTACGGGAAGTGGTGTTCCCTTAAGGAAAAGCTCCGGGAGCTTGACACTGATGATGAGGCGAGAAAGAGGGAGAGCGACCTTCTTACATTTGAAGTTTCGGAGATCGAAGAGGCCTCCCTTAAAGAAGGGGAAGACAGTGAACTGGAAGACAGATTCCGGCTCATGAATGATTCACGGAAGATCGCTGAAGCAGTAAGTGAAGCCTACACATCAGTTTCCTCAGAGGAGGGGGCTTCTTCACTGATTTCGCGGGCATTAAGGGCAGTATCGGGTGTTACTCAACTTGATAAAAAGGCAGAGGATCTCTATAACGAGCTGTCAGAGGTGGATTCGCTCATAAATGACCTGAAAAGAGATATGGACAGCTATATTTCCGGCCTTGATTTCTCAGGTGAGGACTATGAAGCCGTGAATTCCAGGCTCAACAGGATAAATGAGCTGAAGATGAAGTACGGACGCACGATACCGGATATTTATGCTGCTCTTAAGGAGAAGAAGGAAAGACTCGAAGTCCTTATTAATTATGATGAGCACCTGTCGGAACTAAAGGATGAGATAGTAAGGACAGAAAGGGAGCTTCGGAATAAGGCTGATATCCTTACGGGGATAAGGAGGAGCGCGGCCCTTACTCTCGGGCTGTCTGTAGAAAACGAGCTTAAAGACCTGAATTTTGAAGAATCCCGGTTTGAGGTGGAGGTAAGTGATTCGGGGTCCTTTGGTCCGAACGGGCAGGACAGGGTTTCATTCAATATCTCCACAAATCCCGGAGAGGGCATGAAACCCTTAAAGGATGTGGCCAGCGGCGGTGAGCTTTCCAGGATAATGCTGGCATTAAAATGTGTTTCCGCGGAAACCGATGATACCGGCACCATGATATTCGATGAGATAGATACAGGCATCAGCGGCAGGACCGCCCAGAAGGTTTCAGAGAGCTTATTAAGGCTGTCGAAAAGGCATCAGGTGATACTGATCACCCATCTGCCCCAGATCGCAGCCATGGCGGACCGGCATTGCCTGATAAGTAAGCACACTGAAGAAGGCAGGACAAAGACTCTCCTTACTACCCTTGACAGGGAGGGCATGATAGATGAGCTCGGGAGAATGCTGTCCGGGGCACTGGTTACGGATAATGTGCTTAATAACGCAAGGGAAATGAAGGACCTTGCCGAAAAGAAGAAGAGTGATATCTATTCATAACGGTCTTAGCTGCATGAAGAGCATAGAGAATGGAAAGGAAGGATAAATCCCATGAAAAATGTGATGTTTGTGGCATCGGAAGCGGTTCCCTTTATAAAAACGGGAGGACTTGCAGATGTGGTGGGATCTCTCCCCGCCTGTTTTGACAGGAAGTACTTTGATGTAAGGGTAATGATCCCAAAGTATAACTGCATGGCCCAGAAATATAAGGACATGCTGGAATACATTACCTGTTTTTACATGGAGTATAACGGCAGAAACACATACGTGGGAGTATTTAAGGCTGAATGGAAGGGAGTTACTTATTATTTTATTGATAACGAGTACTATTTTTCCGGAGATTCCCCCTATACTTCAGACGGCAAGTGGGATCTGGAGAGGTTTATCTTCTTCTCAAAGGCAGCTCTTTCCGTAATGCCCCTTATAGATTTCCATCCGGATATCGTCCACTGTCATGACTGGCAGACAGGGCTTATACCGGTATATCTTCATGACTCCTTCAGGGCCGGAGAATTTTTCAGCAGCATGAAATCCGTGATCACCATACACAATCTGAAGTTCCAGGGCACCTGGGATGTGGAGACGGTGCAGAGGTACAGCGGTCTTTCGTCCTATTATTTCGCACCGGACAAGCTGGAGGCATATAAGGATGCAAATGTGCTTAAAGGCGGTCTCGTATATGCGGATGCCATCACGACGGTGAGCAGGACATATGCGGAGGAGATAAAGACTCCCTTCTATGGAGAGAAGCTGGACGGGCTCCTCCGGGCAAGAGAGCATGATTTGAGGGGGATCGTGAACGGCATCGACTATGACAGCTATAATCCGTCAACGGACAAGATGCTGGATAAGAAATATAACCAGAAGAATTTCAGAAAAGAAAAGATCAAGAATAAGAGGGCCCTTCAGAACCAGCTGGGACTGGAGAGAAGGGATGATGCCTTTATGATAGGCATAGTTTCCCGCCTTACGGACCAGAAGGGATTTGACCTCATAGCCTATATAATGGATGAGCTCTGCCAGGACGACATACAGCTCGTGATCCTGGGAACCGGGGAAGAAAAGTACGAGAACATGTTCCGGCATTTTGACTGGAAATATAACAGCAAGGTCAGGGCTAATATCTACTATTCCGAGGAGCTGTCACATAAGATCTACGGTTCCTGCGACGCTTTTCTGATGCCCTCGCTTTTTGAGCCCTGCGGGCTGTCACAGCTCATGGCATTAAGGTACGGCACTGTGCCCATTGTCCGTGAGACAGGAGGGCTTAAGGACACGGTGGAGCCCTACAACGAATATGAAGGAAAGGGTACGGGCTTCTCCTTTACAAATTACAATGCCCACGAAATGCTGGGAACCATCCACTATGCTCACAATGTTTATGTAAACCGGAGAAGAGAGTGGAATAAGATAATAGACAGGGCAATGCTCGCAGATTTCTCCTGGGAGGTATCGGCGAGGCAGTACCAGGAAATGTACGACTGGCTGATGGGTTAAAAACGCAGATTGAAACGGAGACCTGGAAAACGGAGGCCGGGCCTGCTCTATGAGATATGGTTATGGATAATATGTTGAAAATATGGTATCATTCTGCGTTATAGGGTACAAATCATTTTATTAGGGGCTTTTATAAAGGCCCTAAGGGAAGGATAAAAAATGAGCAAAACAAAGAAAAAAAATGTAATCGTCGGACAGTCCGGAGGGCCTACAGCTGCCATCAATTCATCACTGGCAGGTGTTTACAGGACCGCCAGGGACAGAGGCTATAATAAGGTCTACGGAATGCTCCATGGGGTACAGGGACTTTTGGAAGGACGCTATATTGACCTTTCCGAGCATATCAGGACAGGGCTCGATGCCGAGCTCTTAAAGAGGACACCCTCTGCATATCTTGGCTCATGCAGATATAAGCTTCCGGGTATCAATGAGGATAAGAGTGTTTACGAAAAGATATTCAAGATCCTCGAGGATCTGGAGATAGAGTGCTTTATCTATATCGGCGGAAATGATTCCATGGATACCATCAAGAAGCTTTCCGATTATGCCATTGTTTACGGCTCCGAGATAAGATTTGTAGGATGCCCGAAGACCATAGATAATGACCTTGCCTTAACTGACCACACACCCGGATACGGTTCTGCCGCAAAGTATATCGGAACCTCCGTTAAAGAGATCATCAGGGACGGCTGGAGTCTCGAGACCAGCCACGGCCAGATAATAATAGTTGAGATCATGGGAAGAAACGCAGGATGGCTCACAGGAGCTTCAGCTCTTTCAAAGGGTGAGGACTGTGACGGACCTGATGCCATATATCTTCCTGAGCTGGACTTCGATATCGACGCATTTATAAAGAAGTGCAGGGAACTCTTAAAGAAAAAGGCATCCATCGTCATTGCAGTTTCCGAGGGGATCCATACAAAGGACGGAACATACATAAGCGAAATGGGCAATGCCACGGAATATGTGGATGCTTTCGGACATAAGCAGCTTACCGGAACGGCAAGATATCTCTGCGAGGTACTGGCAAAGGAGATCGGATGCAAGACCAGGGCTATTGAGCTTTCAACCCTTCAGAGAGCTGCCAGCCACTGTGCATCCAGAGTGGATATCCTGGAAGCTTACGAGGTCGGCGGTGCCGCAATGAAGGCAGCCGATGAGGGTGACAGCGGAAAGATGGTAGTCATTAACAGGATTTCCGATGATCCCTATCAGGCAGGTACAGAGGTAAAGGACGTTCATAAGATCGCAAATGATGAGAGACTGGTTCCCAGAGAGTGGATCACCAAGGACGGCACCTATGTTACAAGTGAGTTCATCACCTATGTACGTCCCCTTATCCAGGGCGATGTAGGTCCCATAATGGTGGATGGTATCCCGCGCCACCTCTATGTTCCGGGGTATCAGGAGCTGCTTTGATAAATTTAAGGTTCGATTAAGTTTCAATTCACAATTTAGGGAGGAAGAAGTAGTATTATCTCTCAAGGATAGTTAAAAAACTATCTCCCCCCTCATAAGTAGAGCCTGTAAGTAACCCTTACGGGCTCATCTCCTTTTAAAGGAAAAATGATATGGCATTTGACGGTATTACCACCGCTGCTGTGGCGGACGAAATAAGAATAAGGACACTTAAGGGGCGGATATACAAGATAGCCCAGCCTGAGAAGGACGAAATACTGATCACCGTAAAGACAGGGGAAGGGACTACGGAAAGACTGTTTATATCGGTTTCCGCGTCACTTCCCTTTGTGTATTTTACGGATCAGAATAAGAAAAGCCCGGATAAGGCTCCGAATTTCTGCATGGTCTTAAGGAAACATATGCAGAACGGAAGGATAACGAGCGTAACGCAACCCGGTCTGGAAAGAGTGATTAAGATAGGGGTGGAACACAGGGATGAAATGGGCGATATGAAAGAGAAGTACCTCTGTATAGAGCTCATGGGGAAGTACAGTAAGGTGATAGACAGTATAAAGCATATTTCAGAGTCTGTAAGCTCTGTACGTGCGGTACTTCCTGGAAGAGACTATTTTATCCCGGAGACACTGGATAAGAAGGACCCCCTGACAGCGGAGGACCCGGATGACTTTATGTCAACCATAAAGAAGACCGCCACACCGCTCTTTAAGGCCCTTTACGGTAATTATACGGGAATATCCCCGGTGGAGAGTAATGACCTCTGTTTCAGGGCAGGACTGGACGGAAATATGTCCTCTGCGGCACTCGGTGACAGTGAGGGGGAAAAGCTGTTTTCGTGTTTCAGAGAGCTGATGGAGGATATAAAAAACAGTCGTTTTTCTCCTGAGATCGTATACGATAAGACCATGATACCCGTTGACTTTGCAGCGGTCCACCTCTCAGGCTATGAGGATATGGAGATAAAGAGCTTTGACTCCATTTCTCTCGTGCTGGAGAAATTCTATGCGGAAAAGAACAGGGCGGAAAGGATAAGACAGCGCTCCGCGGACACAAGGAAAATAGTGTCCACCATAATAGAAAGGGATGCAAAGAAGTACGATATCCAGCTCCACCAGCTGGAAAGCACGAAGAAGAAGGATAAATACCGGGTATACGGGGAACTCATAAATACCTACGGGTATTCCTGTGCTGAGGGGGATAAGAGCCTTAAATGCATTAATTTTTACACGAATGAAGAGGTGACTATTCCCTTAGATCCCGATAAGACTCCGCTTGAAAATGCCCAGAGGTATTTTGACCGCTATCAGAAGCTGAAACGCACTGAAGAGGCAGTGACACTTCAGTTAAAGGAGACGAAGGCGGATATGGACCACCTTCAGTCGGTTCAGGCATCCCTTGACCTTATCGAGAATGAGTCGGACTTGAATGAGATCAGAAGAGAGCTCATGGATGCGGGATATATCAGGGGAAAGGGCCTCTCAAAGGGTAAGAAGAAGGAGGAAGCCGGAAAACCCCTTCACTTTGTATCCAGTGACGGATATGACCTCTATGTGGGCAAGAATAATTACCAGAATGACTATATCACCTTCAAGCTGGCTACAGGCAACGACTGGTGGTTCCATTCAAAGAAATTCCCGGGTTCCCACGTGATACTGAAGGTGGGACGGGGAGACCCGGATAAGGTTCCGGACAGGGCATTTAACGAAGCCGGCGCACTCGCAGCTTTTTACAGTAAGGGAAGGGGACAGTCAAAGGTAGAGATAGACTATGTCCTGAAGAAGGAGGTAAAGAAACCGGCAGGCTCAAAACCCGGATTTGTAGTGTATTATACCAATTATTCCATGGCGATCGAGCCCGGGATACAGGGATTGACGGAAGCGGATTAAGAGGGGTATAATTCGTTAAGGATTTAACAAACCAATGGTTCTGATCAAAGGAGGTAGTTATCATAATGGCTAGAAAGGTTGTACTTGCAGGTGCGGTACGTACCGCGATAGGTGTAATGGGAGGAGCTCTCTCCACTACCAGCGCTGCAAAGCTGGGAGAGATTGCCATAAAGGAAGCACTTAACAGAGCAGGAGTGAAGCCTGAACTGGTAGACGAGGTGTATATGGGATGCGTTATCCAGGCAGGTACCGGACAGAATCCCGCAAGGCAGGCCGCCAGAAATGCCGGCATACCCGATGAGACTCCCGCTACTACCATCAATGTTCTCTGCGGATCAGGTATGCACTCTGTGAACCTGGCAGCAAAGCTCATCGGAATGGGCGACGCTGACATCATCGTAGCAGGTGGAATGGAAAATATGTCCATGGCTCCTTATCTCCTTCCCAACGGCAGATACGGCTACAGAATGGGAAGCAATGCCCTCAGCCTTCAGGATTCCATGATAAAGGATGCGCTCACCGATGCTTTCTATGACTATCACATGGGTATGACTGCCGAGAATATCTGCGAACAGTGGAAGCTCACACGTGACGAGCTGGATGAGTTTGCGGCATGGTCGCAGAATAAGGCTGAAAAGGCCATAGCCGAAGGCAGGTTCAAAGATGAGATAGTGCCTGTGGAAGTAAAGAAAAAGAAAGAGACCATCGTATTTGATACCGATGAAGGACCGAGAGCCGGTGTTACAAAAGAGAGCCTTTCAAAGCTAAAGCCCGCATTCAAGAAGGACGGCGGACTGGTTACAGCAGGAAACGCCTCCGGTATCAATGATGCAGCTGCAGCAATGGTGGTATTGAGTGAAGAAAAGGCGAAGGAGCTGGGAGTAAAGCCCATGGCTACATGGATCGCCGGAGAACTGGCAGGATGTGACCCCAGGATCATGGGTATAGGACCCGTACCTGCCACCAGAAAGGTTATGAAAAAGGCAGGATACGAGATCGGAGACTTTGACCTTATCGAGGCAAATGAAGCATTTGCGGCACAGTCTGTGGCTGTTCATAAAGAGCTCAAGTTCTCGAAGGATATACTTAACGTAAACGGCGGCGCCATCGCCCTCGGACATCCTGTAGGATGCTCGGGAGCACGTATCCTCGTTACTCTCATGTATGAGATGGAAAAGAGAAACGTGAAGAAGGGCCTTGCAACCCTCTGTGTAGGCGGCGGAATGGGATGCGCAGCCATCGTGGAAAGACCGTGACTATGATTCTCAAAGAATTATTGAATGATATTGAATACGAGGTTGTCAGCGGTAAAACGGAAGGAGTCGATGTCACTTCGGTGGTATACGACTCCAGAAAGGCCGGTAAAGGCTGTCTCTTTGTATGCATAAGCGGAGCAAATACCGACGGCCATGATTTCGCGTCAGAGGTTGTTGATAACGGCGCCAGGGTGCTTGTGACCGAGAAGGATGTGGTCGTGCCGGAAAACTCCGACATAACCATAATCAGAGTAGAAAACAGCCGTTATGCACTGGCGTATATTTCAGCGGCCTGGTTTTCCCACCCCGCTGACAAGCTTTCCGTTATCGGCGTGACCGGGACAAAGGGAAAGACCACCACCACCTACCTCACCAAGGCAATACTGGAGGAAGCCGGTCATAAAGTGGGGCTCATTGGCACGATAGAAACAGTGATAGATGAGAGGCATATCCCTTCCAAAAACACCACGCCGGAGTCATATATCCTTCAGGAAACCTTCAGGGATATGGCTGACAGCGGCATTGATACGGTTGTGATGGAGGTCAGCTCCCAGGCTCTCATGATGCACAGGACCGCAGGATTTACCTTTGATGTGGGCGTATTCACGAATATAGAGCCTGACCACATAGGACCAAACGAACATAAGGACTTCGAGGATTATCTCCGGTGTAAGGGACTCCTTTTCAGACAGTGCAGAACAGGAATAGTGAACGGCGATGACGAGCATCTTACAGAGCTCCTGAAAGGACATACCTCGGAGATCGTGACCTTCGGGCTGAAGGACATAAACTCACTGGGCAGGGAAAACGACCTCAGAGCCTTAAATGAAGAACTCATAAAAGTACCCGGCGAACTGGGAGTCAGGTTCGATATAGAGGGGAAATACAGCCTGAAACAAGTGGAAGTAGGTACCCCCGGGGATTTCAGTGTGTATAATGCGCTCTGTGCCTCTGCGGTGGCACTTCACTTCGGAGTCAATGAAGACAATATCCGCGCAGCCTTAAAGAACACCAGGGTAAAGGGCAGGATAGAAGCAGTGAAGGTATCGGACAGCTTCAGCCTCATAATCGATTACGCCCATAATGCCATGGCGCTTGAGAGTTTACTAAATTCCTTAAGGAAATATGAGCCGGGGCGCCTCGTAACAGTGTTCGGATGCGGCGGAAACAGGGATAAGAACAGACGTTATGAAATGGGTGAGGTATCGGGAAAGCTCTCGGACTTCACGATCATAACATCGGATAATCCCAGATTTGAGGAACCGGATGATATAATCAACGATATTGAGACCGGTATTAAGAAGACCAGCGGCAAATATATCAAGATCACGGACCGGAAGGAAGCAATAGCATACGCTATTAAAAACGGAAAACCGGGAGATCTCATTATCCTTGCCGGAAAAGGCCATGAGGACTATCAGGAGATCAGGGGAGTGAAACACCCCATGGATGAGAGGGTCCTCATAGA
>Ga0310691_10008111_pt1 | contig 10846 bp, 11 predicted proteins | sample 176DNAGHGlowgp2_FD_203887 | JGI IMG/M metagenome (GOLD analysis project Ga0310691, IMG submission 203887) | Sheep rumen microbial communities from Palmerston North, Manawatu-Wanganui, New Zealand - 1766 DNA GHGlow gp2 (v2) (version 2) | ecosystem: Host-associated > Mammals > Digestive system >... | reverse complement strand
TATAACGTGCAGATCTATGTGGCGGAGATGAACCGGGGACTGATCACCGGCGCAATCGAAAAGGAACTGGCACGGAACGGACAGGTATTCTACCTGTGCAATTCCATTGATCAGATCTACAACACGGCACGGACACTGAAGAACTATGTCCATGACGCAAACGTCGGCATCGTGCACGGAAAGATGGACCGTGACTCCATTGAAGATGTGATGTTCCGGTTCAATCAGAAGGAACTGAACGTGCTCGTATGCACGACGATTATTGAAAACGGCATTGATATTCCCAATGCCAATACGATTCTCATTGAGAATGCGCAGAACTTCGGTCTTTCGCAGATCTATCAGATCAAGGGAAGAGTCGGCCGCAGCGACCGGGTAGCGTATGCATATCTGCTTATCCCGCCGCGCCGGCAGCTGACGGAAGTTGCGTCCAAGCGGCTTCAGGCAGTCAAGGAATTTGCGCGTCTAGGCTCGGGATACAAGATCGCGATGCGTGACCTCACGATCCGCGGTGCCGGCGACATGCTGGGACCGGAACAGTCCGGATTCATTGATACGGTCGGTATCGACATGTATATCGAGATGCTGGAGAAGGCAATCGAAAAGACAAAGGGCATCGTCCGGGAAGAAGAGCCGGAACGGGTTCATGTCATGACTTCTTCCAGCGGCTATATTCCGGAACACTTTGCGCCGGATGACTTCGACAAGATCTCCATGTATCAGAAGATCGACGGTCTGAACGACATGGAATCACTGGAAGAATACCGGGAAGAAGTTACCGACCAGTACGGCAGACTGCCGGAGGAAGTGGCGTCGCTGTTTGAAAAGCGCCGCCTGGATATTGCGGTCAGTGAGCCGCAGGTGGCGTCCTATAAGGAAATCCGCAATAACCATGTCGTGACATTCACGCAGGCGTTCTCCGAGACCCTGGACGGCGTAAAACTCTTCAAGCTGTTCTCCGACATCAGTAAGGACATCCAGCTTCGTTATTCCAACAAACAGATCATCGCTGAGGTTCCCAATACGGCACGCTCGCTTCAGACGGTGATCGAACTGATCGAACGTTCACAGGAGGCTGTTAAACATGCGAATTGATAAATGGCTGAAAGTATCCCGCATTCTGAAGCGGCGTACCATTTCGCAGGAACTGGCAAAAAACGACCGTGTGGAAATCAACGGAAAGATGGTAAAGCCATCGAAGGAAGTACATGTCGGCGATGAAGTCAGCGTCCGGTTCGGAAGCCGCAGGATCACGGTGCGCGTCAATTCCGTCGAAGAAGTGAAGCGCAAGCAGGAAGCTTCCGAGATGTATGAGATCCTGAAAGAGGAATATGTGGAAGTTCCGGAGGAATCTTCGGAACAGCCGCTGATCTGACAATCAGCCATAGCGGATATCACTCAATGATGTCCGCTTTTTGAATGCAAAAAAATCCCGCCATGCAGTCCATGGGCGGGATCAGGGGAGATATACGCCGTCATCTTGAGAAAACCGGCGCAGGCTGTTTTGCGTGGGAACGGACAGGCTTCAGAAGACAGATGACAATCATCAGAAATCCGGAAACAAGCCGTCCGAACATCATCGGGAATGCAAGCTTCGGCGCAAACTGAATCGAGAATGCAAGGAAGTCTCCGATCGTATACGCTGCGGCCATAAGATAGGCTACATTTACGGTTATGCCGTCGTCCTCCAGTTCCTTCAGATTCATCAGCACGGGAATATCGTTGGAAGTAGACAGAATCAGATAGGAGATGCTCTTCGGAGAGAGCTGCACTTTCTCCGCAAGCCGTTCCAGCGGCTTTTTCAGCATGCGCTGAATCAGAGCGAAGATCGGAAGGATTCCTCCGAGGAAAACGCCGATCCGAACGATCACCGGATAAATCTCATCAAGCGGGGTAAGTCCTTCCAGAATGACGGGTCCTCCGGCATCCTGGAAAACCGCAATGGCGAATGAGAGATACGCGGCTGTCCGTACCGCGAAGGCCAGGCCGGAGAAAACAGGAACCATGATCTGCGGCAGAAACAGAAGACCTGCGAGCAGGATCAGCGACAGAATCATGATCGGCCATGTGTTCCGCAGCATCATGTCCATGGGCATCCCGCAGAAGGTGCCGGTAATAAGACAGTTGAGAGGCAGGGTAATAAAGGCGATGGAAAGCCCCTTTACGGCTGCCTTTCGCTGTCTGCCTGCGGTGTTGGAGAGGGAAAGGGGTACAGCACCGGTCACCGCAGTTCCGAAAAAGGACGCAACAATCAGTCCGTTGTACAGACCGGCTGCCGGATCGACGGCAATCTGTTTTGCCAGATATGCACCGCCGGCGTCGCAGCTGAAGAGAATACCTGCCAGCAGTGAGGGGTCGCAGCCGGCGGATTCCAGTAATGGTGTGACATGCGGGGCGATATGAACGGCAATCCACGGAGATAACGCCATAAAGCCCGTCATTAACAGTAATAATTCGACGATGACACCGAGCCCTTCCTTCAGTGCATCGCCAAGTCCGAGATGCCCTCCGGTCAGAAGATCGGCTGCCGCAATTCCGAAGAATACCGCCGCCGCAATACTCATGATCTGCATTGATCAGAACGTACCGCCGCTTATCTGCGGCCGGGCGTATCCTCGCTGAAGGGACTGTTGATATAATTCTCGGATTTTGAGGAAACGTATTTTTCCATCTGACGCTGAAGCGGATGCTTGTTCCAGCGGTCAAGATCATCGGTGAGTTTCCAGGCTGTGAGCTGGAAAAACGGAAGAATGCAAAGCGGAGTCATTTCCTCCGGAACACTGCATGGGATATTGAAGATCTTATCTCCGGTGTAATCCGGATCGGTTGTCACAAGGAATGCATTCGGTGTTGCAATCTTTGTGCCGTCATAGATTTTGCGAATGCGCTCTGTGCCGATGCCGGCCTCAATCAGGAATACCGTATAGCGCGGCGTCATCTGAATGTTCGGACCGTGGATATATTCTTCAACTTCATAGGCGCCTGTAGGGATACTGACGGTTTCGCCGAATTTGAGCGCACCTTCCATCGCTGTGCCGATGTTGGCGCCGACGCCGCATACATATGCATTTGTCAGTCCGGACAGTGCCTGAAAGTTCTTCTCATAGAAGGAACTCCAGTTTTTCTGTGCTGCTTCATTGATATCCGCGCAGCTGCGGAGCTGTTCTTTCAGGGTATCCGCTTCCTCTTTGGTCAGTTTTCCGGATGCCAGTCCTGCTTCAACCGCAAACAGCATGAAGAACAGTGCGAGTGTTGTGACACCGCGGGTGACATAACCGACGGTTTCCCGTCCGACACCGTAATTTGCGGCAACGTCGCATTTTTTCGCGAGATCACTGTTGAGGTCGCCGGTGAGCGCGATGCAGCGGCGTCCTTTGCTTTTAACAACGTCAGCTGCTTCAAGTGCATTCAGGCTGTATCCGCTCTGGGAAACAATTACGACCATGTCGTCTTCACGAATGTCGTTTTCAGAAGTAACAAATGTGAACGGCGCGACGATCTTCACTTCGACGCCGAGATACCGGCGGACAAATGCGCGCGCACATGTGGATCCGTTCATCGATGAACCGCAGGCAATGATCCAGATCGTCCGGAAGCTGCCGCTCATGAATTCTTCTACGACCGGCTTTGTGAGTTCTGCGCTCTGTTCAACATTGGCGCGGATGTATTCCGGGCATGATGCGATGTAGTCCTGCATGGTTTTCCTGTGTTCTGTCATCCTGTTAAATCCTCCAATCTTAATGACTCGGGTACAGAGGAGATGTCATAAAACTCCCTGTAGCAATTACAATATAGCACATGTTTGTAATATTGTAATAACAAATAACAAAAAATTTCGTTTTTGTGTGCAGATCCTGAACGGATCATTCGAAAATGAAGAAAAATGGCTATTTAATAAGGCTTTTTAATAGTTATAAGCAGGCTCTGAAGCAGCGCACAATTTGTGAAAATGCTTATTGACAACAAAATTACAGGTGATTATATTGTAATTACAACATAACAAAATCCTGCGTCAGATGGAGACGGCCGCTCTTCTGGCAACGGATGGTGTCAGATGAAACTGTACAGTTTCAGGAAAGGAGAGATATATGCCGGATATTCTGCTGACAAGAATCGACAACAGACTCGTGCATGGCCAGGTCGGCGTTGCATGGACAAGTTCTCTTGCCGGCTGCAACCTCATCGTAGTTGCGGATGATCTGGTGGCGAAGGATGAAGTACAGCAGTCTCTGATGCGGGCAACCGCACAGAATGCCGGATGCGGAATCCGCTTCTTCACGCTTGAGAAAACCATCAACGTGATTCACAAAGCTTCACCCGCCCAGCACATCTTCCTGGTCGTGCGCAACCCGCAGAGTGCCAGAACTCTCCTCGAGGGGGGCGTGCCGATCGACAAACTCTGCATCGGAAACATGCACGTCGGACCGGGAAAGAGAGTATCCAACGAAACCCATGTCTATGTAGATGACAAAGATCTTGAAGATCTGCGCTTCATCCGCAGCATGGGCACAGACGTTTACATCCAGATTGCTCCGGGTGACCGGAAGTATGACTTCGAAATTTAATTAGAAACATCTTTTACAAAAGAGGAAGGAAAACCAGAAATGCAAATTACGCTTATGCAGGGCATATTGATCATGATCGTGGTCTTCATCTGTGCCTTTGACAAACACATGGAAGCGTTCATGTGGTTCAGACCGCTTGTTGTTGCGTTCTTTACCGGAATCATGCTGGGCGATGTACAGCTCGGCCTGAAGGCAGGCGCAGTTACAGAGCTCTCTTATCTTGGACTTCTCACGGTCGGCGGAACCGTTCCGCCCGATCCTCTGTTCGCCGGTCTTATGACAACCGTTCTTGCCTACACGACCGGTCAGGACGTTACCGCTGCCATGGGTCTTGCGATTCCGTTTGCGCTCATCGGTCAGTGGATCGGTATCGCGACAAACACACTGTATGCAGGTTTCCTGCCGGCAGTTGACAAGGCTGCTCAGGAAGGTGATGAAAAGAAGATCGGACGCATCATGTTCACCGGTCAGTTCATCTACGCGATCGCATTCGCAATTGCGGCATTCCTGTCCGTATATGCATTCCAGAGCGGCATCGCAGCGTTTGTCAATTCATTCCCTGCATGGCTGATTCACGGCTTCGAAGTAGCCGGCGGTCTGATGCCTGCAGTAGGTCTTGCGCTCCTGCTGGTTGTCATGCTGAAGGGTGAGAACATTCCTTACCTGCTCGCAGGATTTGTCATCATGATCATTACCAACTGCCAGAACATTCTCCCGGTTGCGATTCTTGCCGGTGCGATTGCCTGGATCGGTTACACGAATGATGTAAAGAAAAACAAGGAAACTGTTACGGCAGAGCCGGCAGAGGAGGATTATTCCGATGGCATCTGAAAACAAGATTACAAAAAAAGATCTCAATAAAATGGCGTATATGTCGCTGTTTGAACAGTCCTGCTTCAGCTTTGAGCGTATGCAGGCGGTTGGATTCGCCTGGGGTATGTCCGACTGCTTCCGCAAGATCTTCGGAAAGAACAACGAAGAGATGGGAAAAGCGCTTCAGAACAACCTCGACTTTATCAACACAGAGCCGCATATGGCCGCAATCCTGCAGGGTCTCGTTGTTTCGATGGAGGAATCCGGTCAGGACCGCGAACTGATTCACAGCCTCAAGACCGGTCTCTTCGGTCCGCTGGCAGGTCTCGGTGATGCAATCTGGTGGTATACCGCAATGCCGATCGTAGCGGCAATCTGCTGCTCGCTGGCAGGTCAGGGAAGTGTTCTCGGACCGATCATCTACATTGCATTCTGGGCAATCACCGCAATCGTTACCCGTATCTGGTTTGTACACATGGGTTACAACGCAGGCCTTACAGCCGTCAAGTACATCGGCGACAATGCGGCAGCGCTCACTAAAGCTGCAGGCATCCTCGGCGTTATGGTTGTCGGCGGTCTGATTCCGTCCTATGTAACCTTTGCATTCCCGGAGAGCCTTGTGGTAGCCGGCAACGTTTCAATCCAGGGTATCTTCGATTCCATTCTTCCGAGCCTGCTGCCGCTGGTATTCGTATTCGTGCTGTACTGGCTCTTCAAGAAGAAGAACGTCAACACCATGAAGCTCATCATCGCCGTTATCGTATTCTCGATCATCATGGCGGCGATCGGCATCATGTAATCGCATTACATCCTTATTACAGAACATAAAGAACAACCGGGTAAGCCTGCTTGCGCTGTGCAGGCAGGCTTTCTTTGAAACAAAATGAAGACAGAAAGGCGGGAAAAACATGATTAATTTTGATGAAGCACAGATTATTGCCAACGGAGCACTGATCAGCTCTCAGCGGGCAGACATTGAAGCAATTGCCGACCGTATCTATGACAGCGGATTTGATCTTCTGCTGTTTACATCCAGCGGCGGTTCACAGGCAATGCTGGATCCGTTTCCGTTCTATATCCGTCACATGTCCGCGCTGCCGGTCGAAAACATCCTGGCTGCGGATCTGATGCTCGGCGGTTCAAACCGGATCAGTGATAAAACGGTCGCCTTTCTGACTTCCAAATCCGGCGATACCGGTGAAACGGTGAAAGCTGCAAACTGGCTGAAAGAACGGGGTGTCCGGATCGTCAGCGTATGCGGAAAAGCGGATTCCGTACTGGAATCCATCAGTGATGACTGTGTCGTCTACGGCGAGGGACGCCCGCAGGAACTTGTGTTCTATTATCTGATCGGCCGGATCCTGTACCGTAACGGAGACTTTGCGGATTATCCGAAGTTTGCGGATGAGCTGAACGGTCTTGCGTATGCGCTTGCGCAGGTCCGCAAGCAGGCAGATGAAAAGTGCCGTCAGTACGCGCTGGATTACCACAAGGAGCCGTACAATATCTGGGTCGGATCAGGCGACCTCTGGCCGACCGCATATTCTTACAGCATGTGTGTTCTGGAGGAGAGCCAGTGGATCCGCACCAAGAGCGTATCCAGCCCGGAATTCTTCCACGGAACACTGGAGCTTCTGGAAGACGATGTATGCATGACACTGCTTCTTACCGAAGGACCAACACGTGTTCTGGATGAACGGGTAAAGGAATTCGCGCAGCGTCATACAAAGAAACTCACCTGCTTTGACACAAAAGATTATGAGCTTCCCGGAATCAGCGATGAATTCCGGAAGTATCTGAGTCCGGTGGTCATGGCCGCAGTGCTGCAGCGCATCAGTAAGAATATCGAAGAGATCACAGGGCATTCCCTGGATATCCGCCGCTACTACCGGAAAGAGAATTACTGATATGAAACTGATTGCGCTTGGAGACAACTGTGTCGATGTTTACTGCAATAAGAATGAAGTGCATCCCGGCGGGAATGCGGTCAACGTTGCAGTGCATGCGGCGCGCTGCGGAGCACAGTCGGAGTATATCGGCAATCTCGCCGATGATGATTATGCAGCGCATCTGGTCAAAGCACTGAAAAAGAACGGAGTCCGGTATGACCGCTGTCCGGTGATTCCGAATTCCGTCACAAAACAATGCGTCTATGAGGTAACAGACGGCGAACGCAGTTTCGTGGAAGTTGTGACCGGTGATGCATGGGCGGGACCGGTTGCGGTCAGTGAGGAACTGAAGGAAGTTCTTTCGCAGGCGGATGTAATTGTCAGCTCATGCAATGCAAAGATTCCCGAACAGCTGTCTAGTGTGGAGGAGCTTCCGCCGGTATTTGTATTTGATTTCGGCGAGAAGGATAAATACCGCACCGATGAATACTGCGATATGGTCTGCAAAGCGATCGATCTTGCGATGTTTTCCTGCAGCCCGATGTCGGAAGAGGAGTTTGCGGCGTTTGCCCGTCCGTATCATGAACGCGGCGTTATGCATGTTCTTGCGACCATGGGTGGTGAGGGGCAGATCATCTCAAACGGGTCGCAGATTCTCCGCAGGCGGATTCGTCAGGTAACACCTCATGATACAATGGGAGCTGGAGATTCCTTCCTCGCGGGATTTGTCTGCACACTGCAGAAATCCGGCTGGAAAAAGGGCATGCGGATGCCGTCCGGCGCGCTGGAGGAAGCACTTTTGGCAGGCCAGAATGTATCCAGAGAAAATGTTCTTTCTCCCGGAGGATTCGGCGACTGACAGTAACACACTACGGAGATACAGATATGAGCGCAATTAAGGGATTACGACTTGATAAAGGCATTCCGATGCCGTTATATGAACAGCTGCGGCAGGGACTTCTGACCGCAATCATGGACGGCACGCTTCCCGCCGGCAGTAAGATGCCGACGGAAGAGGAACTGTGTGCGGCCTATGGAATCTCGCGGCCGGTTGTCCGGCAGGCGTACAATGCCCTGATTGAGTCCGGCCATGTCGAGCGTAAGCGCGGTGTAGGCACCTTTGTGCTGGCATCCAACAGCCGCGGCCGCTTTATTGACAAGCAGTACAGTTTCGAGAAGGAAATGTCCATTCTCGGTCTTCCTCATGAAACACGGCTTGTCCGTGAAGAGTGGCTTGACGGCGCGGAGGTATTCTTCAAGGATCAGACACCCTATGCGGGGCGAGTCCGTCATATCGTGAGAATGCGCTACGCAGCCGAAAAACCATTTGTGCTTGTGGAAAACTATGTTCCGGAATCTGTATTTCCGGGAATCGATACCTATGACTTTGCCGTACGTTCGCTCTATAACGTCATGGAAACGGAGTACGGCGTGCGTATTGCCCGCTCGCACCGCAGACTCGCTGCGATTCTTGCGGATGAGCGGATTGCGGCAGCGCTCGGAATTGAACAGAACGCACCGGTCATGATGGTTGAAAACCTCGTTTATGACCAGTATGAACGCGCGGTTGATCTCAGCCGCGAATATCTCGACGGTGCCACAAAGACATTTGAATTTCAGGTTTTTAATTCGTAACAGAGAGGCTGACTTCAAAAAAACCGGTCGGCCGATGGAGGCAGAATGATAGGAATTATCATTACCGGACACGGTAATTTCGCAACCGGAATGGAAGCCAATGCAAAACTGCTCGCAGGCAACAGCATTCAGCTGACTGCGATTGACTTCACCGATACATCCACACCGGACGAGCTGGAACAGAAACTTGCGGACGCACTGGATCAGTACAGCAGCTGCCCGGTCACAATCGTTCTTACGGACATCATGGGCGGAACCCCCTATATGAAGGCTGCGGCGCTCAGCGTGAAACGGCCGGACGTGCGGGTTATCTCCGGCGCCAACGCTCCGCTTCTGCTGGATCTTGTCATCAAAAACATGGCGGAAAACGATCCGGGGGATGCTGATGCACTTGCAGAATCGCTTCTTGAAACGGGAAAGGAAGCACTGACGATCTTCCGCATGGAAGCTCCGGTCAATGATGAGCCGGAAGACGGAGACGGAATCTGACACCGTATGATCAAAGCTGTAATCTTTGATATGGACGGTGTGTTGATTGACAGTGAGATTGTTTATCTCCGCTATCAGGCGGAGAAACTTCGGGAGTCCTATCCCTGGATCAAAGACGAACATCTTTATCCGCTGGTGGGTATGGACAACAAGGAAGATAAGATTTATCTTGCCGATCTGCTGGGTCATGACGCAAATGACCCGGCTTTTCTGAAGGAAATGAAGGAACTGTCAGACGGAATCTGTGTGGATTACCGCTCCATCATGCGGGAAGCGGTGCCGGAACTTCTGGAAACACTTCGCCGGAACCGATACCGGATCGGTCTTGCGTCAAGCAGTTCACGTTCCAATATCATGCAGGTGCTTGGTGAATGCGGCATTGGTCCCTACTTTGAATGCGTTGTCAGCGGCGAACAGTTCGCCCGCAGTAAGCCGGATCCGGAAATCTATCGCTTTGCGATGCGTCAGATGGGTATGCAGCCGGACGAATGCCTGGTCGTGGAAGACTCCACTTACGGCGTGCAGGCAGGCTATGCGGCAGGTGTCTATATTGCCGCGCTCAGGGATACCCGCTTTCCCTTTGATCAGTCTCTGGCAGATTTCCACATTGAATCACTGGATGAAATTCCGCATGTTCTGACGAAGCTGCGAACACAGGAATTACACTGAAAACAGGGTGTGCCGGTATATCGGGACACCAATCATTTATGGATCACAAACTTTTCAGTTGAACAGTACAGGGTGTCGTGATAATATACTGAAGAAATCTTTAAATCGATACGAGATATCGGCAAGATCGCACTGCTTCACCTATATAGAAAGAAACGCCCGCAAACGGCGCGTCTTTGAACGGATTGTGACATCGACCTTGCCGTTACGGTAAGGTTTTTTGTTTCAGGAGGTACCTATGGAACAGATGAAACAGAAGGTTATCCCGAATCAGTCAACAGAACAGAGTGCTGTTCGTCTTCCCGGTTTTTGCGATGTACATGTACATCTGCGAGAGCCGGGTTTTTCTTATAAAGAGACGATCAGAACCGGTTCACAGGCAGCCGCGCGGGGCGGCTACACGGCAGTCTGCACGATGCCGAACCTGAACCCGGTGCCCGATTCGCTCGAGCATCTCAAGGTCCAGCAGGACATCATCGATGCGGATGCGGTCATTCACGTATATCCTTACGCCGCAATTACGGTAAAGGAAGAAGGAAAAGAGCTCGCGGATATGGAGGCGCTGGCTGACCATGTCATTGCCTTCTCCGATGACGGACATGGTGTGCAGTCAGACGAGATGATGGAAGAGGCGATGAAGCGGGCAAAGAAACTGAACAGGCTGATCGTCGCACACTGCGAAGACAACCGCCTGTTAAAGGGCGGATACATCCATGACGGACGCTATGCAAAGGAACACGGCCACCGCGGCATCTGCTCGGAAAGCGAGTGGGGCCAGATCGCACG
>Ga0310691_10008110_pt1 | contig 10848 bp, 12 predicted proteins | sample 176DNAGHGlowgp2_FD_203887 | JGI IMG/M metagenome (GOLD analysis project Ga0310691, IMG submission 203887) | Sheep rumen microbial communities from Palmerston North, Manawatu-Wanganui, New Zealand - 1766 DNA GHGlow gp2 (v2) (version 2) | ecosystem: Host-associated > Mammals > Digestive system >... | reverse complement strand
AAGCGGCACAATGATGCTTAGGAGTACAGACAGAAAACGGTTCAGAAAAGGGCTCATATTATTCCCTCCTTATTTTTGTGCTTTTCAGTATATCTCATATTTCTCAGGCCTGCAAGAGGAATATAATAATATTTTATTAAAAAATGGTTTATCGGAAAAAATCTTCCCGGCAAGTTGACAAGAAGCTCGCCGCCGTGTTATTGTTTAAATCAGTAAAACATAATACTGCATCGCAGAAAGGGAGACAAGATGAAAGTTCTTATTATTAACGGCTCGCCCCATAAAAACGGAAACACCGCCATCGCTCTAAATGAGATGGTGAAGGAGTTTGAAAAAGAGGGAGTCGAAACAGAGATTATTAACATCGGAAACAAGGCAATCAGAGGATGCGTCGCCTGCGGCTCATGCGGCAGCACGGGGAAATGCGTCTTTGACGATGAGGTAAATAAAACTGCCGAGCTGCTCACGCAGGCGGACGGTCTCGTTGTCGGAACTCCTGTTTATTACGCTTCCGCGAACGCTACCGTCGTGGCGCTTCTCGACCGCCTGTTTTTCAGCAATCACGCCGATAAAACGATGAAGGTCGGCGCCTGCGTGGCTGTCGCGAGGCGCGGCGGACTTTCGGCCACCTTTGACGAAATAAACAAATATTTCACCATTTCGGGAATGCCCGTGGCGTCAAGCCGTTACTGGAACAGCGTTCACGGCCGCGAGCCCGGAGAAGCGGCTTATGACGCCGAAGGACTGTTCACTGTGCGTGTGCTTGCGAGAAATATGATTTTCCTGATGAAGAGTATCGCTCTCGGAAAAGAAAAATACGGCCTTCCGGAACAGGAAGAACACGCGTGGACCCATTTTATCCGTGACGATTTAAAAAAAGGCGAATAAATAACGTAATATAAACAGACATCCTCCGCATCAGCGGAGGATGTCGTCTTTATCGGATGTTATATTTTTGTCATTATCTCGGTATTATCACTTTCGCGCCGGGAACGGATTCGTCAACATATATGCCCTTTCCGTGAAGACGCGCCCTGAGCTCGATTCTGTCCTCATAGAGAAAAATCACATATCCCTGGGAGTTTTCGCTGAAGTCCCCGTGGTTGACAACTCCGACAGTCGGGAGCGAGAGCGCTTTGAAACAGCCGCAGTCCTCATAGTTATAACGGCTGATTCCGTAATGAAGGTGGCCGGTAATGAAAATAACATTGTTATGGCGCTCGAAAATTTCGAGAAGCTTGTCATTCTGCCAGCCGACCGTGCCGCGCCAGTTGCCCTTGCCGAGCCAGGTCAGCGGAAGTCCGTTGGTGTTTTTCAGAGTCTGATGATTGAAAACGAAGGCGGGCTGACCTTTCTTTTCGGCATCGGAAATCTCGCGGTCAAGCCAGGCGAGCTGACGGCTGTTGAGATAAGCGCCCTCGAAGGTCGCGGCGTCTGTTCCCATCATAATGAACTTGCATCCGTTCATATCACGGGAGAACCAGTATCTTTCATCGCTGCCCGTTACGCCGTTTCTGACGCTTCTGACAAAGCTGTTGAATTTTCTGAGCTGCTTGTGATATCCGCGCATACGCACATCGTGATTTCCGGGAACGGCGAAAAACGTGCTGAATTTGTCTGAAACGGAGTTGAGAAGCTCCGCGGTCATTTCATATTCGCATTCTCTGCCGAATTCCGTGACATCGCCGAGGATGATAAGCGAATCAAGCGTTCCGCGTGTGTTACCTATATCGCGGCAGGCGGCGGAAAGCCGCGCCGTGCGAAGCGGTGAAAGAGAAGAAATCTGAGGGTCGCCCCAGACGGCGAAAACCGCGAGGGCATTTTCATCGCGCTCTATCGGAGTGCCGGCGTCGGGCTCCTCAACGCTTACGGCGGAAAACGCCGTGCGCATGATTTTGCCGGAATATCTGTCAAGAAGGTTGCCCATAATATACCCCTTCCGAAATGCTTAATAAACAAATTTGCTTATGGTGAGGTAGTCAATAAGTTCGGTATTTTCAACGGCGAGATGGAATACGCCGAGAACCTTTGCCGAACCTTTTATGGAAGTTCTGGTAATCTGATGGAACTGAACGATTCTGCCGGTTTCGGGGTTATAAGTGAGCTCAACCACACAGTCGTGATAGGTAAGCTGATAATGAATATCCTTGCCGACTGCGGAAACCACGCTGCCGTTGAGAGTTTCATCGATTTCGGCCTTTGAAACGGGGCTGAGAATACTGCCGGTCTTGCTCTGAGTCTTGTTTGTTCCCGAAATAACGGGCTCGGGATTTGTTTCGCTTTTGAGAACGAGCGTAATCTTGCGGTTGCCGTTTGAAAGTTCCTCGCATTTCGCTGATTTGAGGAAATCCGTATCGGTAAGAAGGCATCCCGAAGGACAGTTGCGGATGGGGAACTCGTTCATATCTCCGCCCTTTTCGGCGACAAAGGGTTCTTTTTCCGCTTTTTCCTTATCGGTCATAAAGTTCGCGGCGACACCGAGCGCGGCGTTGACCGCTCCCTCGCCGTCGGTAACGACTCTGCCTTCCTCGGGGAGCTCCTGATACTCAACCTTCGAGAAACCCGGCTTGTCTTTTTTTGCCTGATTCATGATTTTTGTGTATTCGGCAAGTATTTCCGCCTTTGTGGAGGGAAGCTTGTCTTCTTTTTCATCCGTTTCCGAGGCGACATCCGCTTCTGTCGCGGGTTTGCTTTCGGCGGTTGTGCTTTCTTCCTTTACGGAATCGGGAGTTGCCGCTTCTGTTTCGGCTTCGGTTTCGGAAACTGTTTCCGTGATATCGGCTACGGTTTCGGTTTCTGTCTGTGTTACGGTTTCACCGTCACTGTCGCTGCCGCAGGCGGCAAGAGTGAAAACAAGTGAGAGAGCGAGAATAAGCGCGAATATTTTTTTCATAAATCTGCCTCCGGTTAATTTTTTCTATATATTAACACATATTTCCTGAAAATGAAATAATATTTTTAAAAACTTTTTATGTGAATTATAATCGCCTGTTTCGGCTGATTCGGAATATGCAAAACATTATTAAAAGAGGTAAAAAAATTCCGCCTCACCGTAAGGGCGGATGGTCTTAAAACAGTAATGCCGCAAAAAGCGTAATTTGGCATCTTGTGCAGGCATTCCTCCTCGGAATACAGTCAAGTATTCCTCGTCGTCATAACCTGCAAATATGCTCAAATTCCATCTTTTTGAGGTGCGAAGCAGTTTTCTCGTGAAAAATAAGCCGCAGAGCAAGGAAGATTTGCGAAAGCATACTTTGTGTATGGTAAGCAAATCTGACAAAGCTCTGCGGTTTCAGTTTTCCGCGAAAACCAATACTGTTTTACGACCACCCGCCCAATGAAGCGGGAAATTGTATTAATTATTTATTGTTCCTTCTGGGAGCTCTGCCGCCCTTGGGGCCTCTTGAGTCCCTGCGGCCGCTGTTTTCGGAAGTGCTCTCGATATCAAGGTTGTTTACCTCAATAAGAGCGTCGCGGCGTGAGAAGTTAAGGCGTCCCTGGTCATCCTTCGGGAGAACCTTGACCATAACCTGATCGCCGACATTGACAACGTCCTCAACCTTCTCGGTCCTGTTGATGTCGAGCTGGCTGATGTGGACCATACCCTCAACGCCCGGAGCGATTTCGACGAACGCGCCGAAGCTCATAAGGCGGGTGACGATGCCGTTGTAAATCGCGCCCTCATCGGGACCGTTTGCGATTGTTTCAACTATGAACAGAGCTCTGTTGGCGTTATCGATATCGGTGGAGGAAATGAATACGCTGCCGTCTTCCTCAACGTCAATCTTACAGTCGCACTCGGCGCAGATTTTCTGAATAACCTTACCCTGCTTGCCGATAACATCGCCGATCTTCTCGGGATCGATCTTGGTGGATACCATCTTGGGAGCCCATTTGCTGAGCTCTTTTCTGGGCTCGGCGATAACGGGAGTCATAATCTCGTCGATAATATAGCAGCGCGCCTTGTATGTCTTGTCAAGCGCTTCTCTGATAATCGCGGGAGTCAGTCCGTGAACCTTGAGGTCCATCTGGATTGAGGTGATACCCTTCTTAGTGCCGGCAACCTTGAAGTCCATATCTCCGAAGAAGTCCTCAAGACCCTGGATATCAACCATTGTCATGAAGCGGTCGCCCTCGGTGATAAGTCCGCAGGAGATACCCGCTACGGGCGCCTTGATGGGAACGCCTGCCGCCATAAGCGAAAGAGTGGAGCCGCAGACTGAGCCCTGTGAGGTCGAGCCGTTTGAGGAGAGAACCTCGGAAACGACACGGATGGTGTAGGGGAATTCCTCAACGGAGGGAAGAACGGGAACCAGCGAACGCTCTGCGAGAGCGCCGTGGCCGATTTCACGTCTGCCGGGGCCTCTTGACGGCTTTGTTTCGCCGACAGAGTAGCTCGGGAAATTATAGTGATGAATATATCTCTTGCTGTCTTCCTCGTCAAGACCGTCGAGAGTCTGAGCGTCGCTCATCGGGCCGAGAGTAGTGACGGAAAGCACCTGAGTCTGTCCTCTTGTGAACATGCCGGAGCCGTGAACTCTGTCAAGCAGGTCAATCTCGGCGTTAAGCGGACGGATTTCGTTTATTCCTCTGCCGTCAACACGCTTGCCGTCATCGAGAAGCCAGCGGCGGACAACATATTTCTGAACTTTGTAAAGGCATTCCTCAATCTTGACTTCCATCTCGGGATAGATTTCGTCAAATTTCTCGTGAACCTTTTCATAAACGGGTTTAAGACGCTCGTCACGGATTCTCTTGTCATCGGTGTCGAGAGCGGCTCTGATATCCTCAATCGCGAAGTCCTTGATTGCCTCGTACATTTCGGGGTCGGGATCGTTTGAGGGGAAGTCAACCTTCTCTTTGCCGCATTCCGCCTTGATTTTGTTGATGAATTCAACTATCTTCTGATTTTCCGCGTGGGCAAACATAATGCCGTCATACATGTCGTCATTGCTGACTTCATTCGCGCCCGCCTCAATCATAGCGACGAGGTCGCTTGTGGAAGCGACGGTGACATACATATCGCTCTTCGCTCTCTGCTCAAGAGTCGGATTGATAACATATTTGCCGTCAACAAGGCCGACAACAACGCCTGAAATCGGGCCGTCCCAGGGGATTTCGGAAATGGAGATGGCGATTGAAACGCCGAGCATCGCGGTGATGCCGGGCTCGCAGTCGGGATCAACCGACATAACGGTCGCGACAACGCCGACGTCATTTCTCATATCCTTCGGGAAAAGGGGACGGATGGGTCTGTCGATAACACGGGAGGCGAGAGTCGCCTTTTCGCTCGCCTTGCCTTCACGGCGCTGGAACGAGCCGGGAATTCTGCCTACGGAGTAAAGCTTCTCCTCATAGTCAACGCTGAGAGGGAAGAAATCAACGCCCTCGCGCGGCTTGGGAGCCATTGTGGCTGTGCAGAGCACGTTTGTCTCGCCGTAACGGACAAGACAGGAACCGCCCGCGAGCTGAGCCATTTTACCGACTTCGACTACGAAAGGTCTGCCGGCAATTTCGGTTTCATACTTTTTGAAAGCTTTAAAAAACATTGGGTTACCTCTTTCTGATATATTTCCGCAGGTCGGTCCGGTTTTAGCAATAAATCCGGAGCAAAAACGGCTTTTGCCCTCGATTCACTGCTAAAATTTGCAGACCGCCTGATGGATACGAATACGAGGGGCAGGCGGGAATAGAAATCCTGCCTGCCCTGAATTTGCAATTATTTACGCAGACCGAGTCTTGCAACTATTGAACGGTAACGCTCAATATCAACCTTCTGAAGGTAAGCAAGGAGATTTCTTCTGTGACCGACCATCATAAGAAGTCCTCTGCGGCTGTGATGATCCTTCTTGTGGATTGCAAGGTGCGCGTTGAGGTCATTGATTCTCTTTGTGAGAACCGCGATCTGAACCTCAGGTGAACCTGTGTCGCCGTCGTGTGTTGCGTATTCTGCCATGATTGCCTGTTTTTCTGCCTGTGTCATAGTTTTCACCTCATTAATTAATTTGCCTCGGACTCAGTAAGCGGCAGGTGATTTCCCCATAGGGGCTTACTCCGCAGACCGTGAACCGGGCACAAGCAAGACGCATTATAACACGATATTTTATATTTGTAAAGACTTTTATTTATTATTTTTGTTATTTTCTTCTTTGAGACCCTTCATAAGCCTGTCCGCGAATATCGCGGCGTCGGTAAAAGAGTTGTTTTTCCAGTAGGCGAGAAGGGATGTCAGAACGACGAGAACCGTGCTGACAATCTTTGCCGCAGCGCCGCTTCCGGGCGAAAAATCAATCCCGAATACCGAGAGAATGTTTCCCGCGAGCGCGGCTGTAAGCAGAGCGAGGCGCACCCAGGTTCCTGTTTCAACATTTTTAAGTTTCATACTGTATCCTTTCCTCAAGTGATTTGATTTTCAGCTCGCTGACGGTCATCCGCTCAACGAGATTGTTATGTTTGCTTACCTTTTTCTCAAGCTGCTCAATCCTGTAATTTGTCAGCTTCTGCGAGGCGAGAATTCCCGCGACACAGCCGATTGCGGAGCCGAGAAAAGAGATTATCAGTTCGTAATTCATTTTTCCGCCTTTCCGCTGAGATGTCCGCCGAGTTTTATCCAGCCCCTGCCGTCTTTAAGCCGTCCCCATTTTCCGTCGGACGATGTGACGGTGATGACGATTTTATCGCCCTTGAGCAGTGTGCCTTTAACCTTTGACTCATCCGACGCCTTGCTTTTAATCTGCGTTTCGGTCAGAACGTTGTATTCCGTCATATCGCCGAAAACCTTTTCGAGCGCTTTGCCTATCGCGACTCCGCATTTTCTGCATCCCGCCTCTGTGCGCACCTTTTCAAGGTCATTTTCGCAGTCGATAAAAACGCATTCAATCAGCACGGCGCAGGGATCGGTCAGGCGGATGAAACCGAAATAGTCCTTGCCGTAGGCGTTAAGGCGCACCTTAGGTCCCCTGTTTCTGACTCCGAGATCGGATGAAACCGACTTGCAGATTTCCGCCGCCGCTTTTTTGCCCGTCGGAGAGCCGTGATAATAGTAAACCTCTGTGCCGGTGCCGCCGCCGGCGTTAAGGTGAATGTCAGCGGCGAAGCCGTAATTTCCGGCGTTTACCGCTTTGATTCTTTTGGTCAGGCATTTATCCGAGCCGTAATTCACAAGGTCGCAGCCGAGATAGTCCGCCGCGTATTTCGCGATTTTTCTCGCGAGCTTGTGCTCGTGATATTTTTTGTCTTTGCTCACGGCGCCGGGGTCATAGACACCCTTGGCGTTGCTTCCGTGGCCGATGCATAAACAGATTTTTCTGCTCAAATTTCCACCCCGTTTCTGAGTAATTCAAGTAATTCGTTATCTTTGTATCTGCCGACGGTCACCGCGCCGCCTCTCGCCTTGATGACGCACAGGCAGGCGCCGGAGTTTACACCCGCGGGGATGACCGTCAGTGCGTATTCGGTTTCACCGTAGTCGTAGTTTTCGGTTATCGCGTCAATCAGCGCTTCGGCGTCCTGCGCGGTTTCGGGAAACGACAGCGGAGTTGATGTTTCATCAATATAAAGCAGCCGCGCCGCGGCCGAGGCGCAGAGATAACCGATATCCGGCTGAGGTATTCTCCGCTCAGCCTCTGCGATTCTTCTCTCAAGAGCGTCAATCTCCTCAAAGATACTGCCGCCGAAAGGCGGAAGCGGCTCTGAGTTTCCGCAGAGAGATTCTCCGAATCCGAGGTCCGCGACACTCGATTTCACCTCAATTTCCTCCCCGTTTTCATCGCTCCCGAAAGCGGAAAGCTGGACCGAAAGCGCGCCGCGGCAGGTGAGATACCGCGTCAGCGGACAGTAAATAAAGCCGTTTTTAAGATAAGCGGGAGCGGAGGCCTCATTTTCAATCCTGTTTGATATGAATGTTCCGATTCCCGGAATCCCGAAATTCAGAACATAATAAGAGGGCGCGCCGCCGAATTCTGACAGGTCGATTTTCAGTATGCTGCCGTTGTGCTCGCCGGAATAAACCGCCGGAGTTTCAAACGCGAGAACGCGGTTTTCATCCAGCGAGCCGTTGATATATTTAAGCATTTATTCTCCTCATACAGTATAGTAATTTCTCAGGCGCCTGACTGTTTCAAGCACGTCGCGTCTTTCCGAATAGAGGGTGTTGAGCTCGGATTTCAGTCTGCTTGCCTCACGGGAAAACGGGGCGAAATTCCTGAGTTTTCTTTTCCTTTCATTTATTCTCATTGTGACGGTGTCCGCCGTGCGCGCGTATTCGTCAGCAAGCTCTTCAAGACTTAAGTTCATTCTCTTTCCTTTCATTGTCATAATCAAATATTTCGTTCGGCGTAACACCGTATGCGGCGCAGAGTTCCCCGATTTCAAGAGCGTCCGGCAGCGCTCCTCCCGACTCGAATTTTCTCAGTCTCGAAACGGAAATGCCCGTAATATCCGAGATGAGTTTAACCGGAAACGCTTTTGCCGAGCGGAGCCGGGAAAGTTTCCCGCCGAGATTTGCGGCGCGGGTTTCCCTTGCCCTGATGACGCTGAGCACGTCGCCGGGGAGCAGAGAGGAATCGGTTAAGGGAATTCTGTCGTCAATATAGTATTTCACGTATTTCAGCGCGTGTCTGAGTTTTTCCTCCGCGCGCTTTCTCGCAGAGCGGACCGTTTCCCTTGAAAGGCGGTATTTTTCAGCGGTCTGAGCGTTGCTTTTCCCCTCATAATAAACGCTCCTTATCACCTGCCGCTCACGGGGAGTCAGTTCGTTTTCAACCGCGAGCCCGACGAGGTAAGCCAGATCAATCCGCCTTTTTCTCCAGGCAAACTCAACCGGCGATTCGCAGGCGTCGCAGCATCTTCCGCAGCACAGCTTCACTGCTGTTTCAATTTCTTTTCTGTCGGGATAAGAAAACACCTCACATTCATTTTTAATAGTTAAATTCATTATTCCTCCTCCTGATGTTGTTTGCTTGACGAGTTCCACTATTCATTTTAAACCGAAAAATCGGGAGTGTCAATAGAAATTTTATTTTTTTGGGAAATTCTATTGACATTTTCAATAGAATCGCTCATAATATGAGCAGACAAACCGATGAAAAACGGTCAGGAGGAATCCGGATGAATAAAATCAAGGAATTCAGAAAACAGGCGCATCTTTCCCAGCTTGAGCTTGCGGAGCTCTGCGGAGTGCATCAGACCGCGGTCAGCCAGTGGGAGCAGGGCAGGACAAATCCCGACACCGATACCCTTGTTGCCCTCGCCCATATTTTTCACACCTCGCTCGGCTCCATTCTCGGCCTTGACACACCCGATGACCCCGTTATGGTAGCCGTCAAGGGCTTTGTAAGAGCCGGCGAAATGACATTTATCGAGGATGAGGATGTCTGTGAATTCGCGGCGATTTCACCGGAGCTCGCGAGGCGCGGCGAATACTGCGCCCTCAAGGTCAGGGGAAGCAGTATGTATCCGATGTTTCAGGACGGCGACACCGTGATAGTCCGTATGCAGAATACGGCGGAGGATAACGATATTGTCGTCGCTCTCGAGGGGCGCGAAAACGCGACTCTCAAGCGGCTGAAGATACAGAAAAACGGGATTCTCCTTATGGCGGAAAATCCCGAATACGAATCCCTGTTTTATACAAAAGAGCAGGTCGCGCGCCTGCCGGTAACCTTTTTCGGAAAAGCGGTCGAAATACGGCGCGAAATTCATTGACAAGGCGAGTATTAATGTAATATAATTATATGAAAAGCGGTGAATATGAATTGAAAACAAAAGTCACATTCATTGCCGATACGCATCATTTTTCCCCGACTCTCGCCGACGGCGGCCGCGCATATCAGCTCAGAAGCGGTTCCGATCAGAAATGCCTGCTTGAAACCGGAGCGATTATAGACGCGGTTTTTGATGTCATCGCAAAGAGCGACACCGATGCCGTAATGATAGTCGGCGATATAACCGATGACGGCGAAAGAATCTCACACGAGGAGTTCCGCGAGAAGTGCTATAAACTTCAGAGGAGCAAGCCGGTCTATATCGTCACGGCGACTCACGACTGGTGCTGTGACGGGAATCCGAGATCGTTTTCCGGAGACACCGTTTCAACAGATGTGCCGGTTGTTCCCGTCGAGGAGCTGCGTGAGTTTTACTGCGATTTCGGAATTGACAAGGCAAATGAAGAGTACATCACCCATCTCGGCGAGGTTTCCTATGTTGCCGATATCGGGGAAAATGTCCGTCTGCTCGCGATTAACGATGACCAGAACGGAAAAGGTCATTCGGGTTATACCGAAGCGCACTTTGACTGGATTGAGGAGCAGATAAAGAAAGCGAAAGCCGACGGCAAGGTGCTTCTCGCGATGGAGCACCATCTGATTATGCCGCATATCCATCCCCTTATATCGGGCCACGGTATGTGTGTGGGCGACAGGGAGTATGTCGCTTCCCGTCTTGCCGACGCCGGGCTTAAATATATGTTTACGGGCCATTCCCACGTGTTGAGAGTTTCCGATTTCGTTTCGGAAAAGGGAAACAAAATTTTCCAGGTCAATATCGGCGCGGCGGTAGGTTATCCCTCCCCGATAGTCAACGTGACCGTTGACGGAGAAGACGTTTCAATTGAAACCGTTCACGCTCCTACGTTTGAGTATAACGGCACACAGGATACTCTGAAATATACCGCAAAGCATTTCTTCGAAATGTTTGACAGAGCGCTGACAGGCGCGGCGGGTAAAGACACAAAGGAGTTTGCCGACCGTATGGACGCGCTCGGAATCGACGGCAAAAAGGCGGCGAAAATCCATCCTTTCGTAAAACTCCCCGCAAGGTATCTGCTTAAAGTCAGGGTCCGGGGGGCTT
>Ga0310691_10008109_pt1 | contig 10848 bp, 6 predicted proteins | sample 176DNAGHGlowgp2_FD_203887 | JGI IMG/M metagenome (GOLD analysis project Ga0310691, IMG submission 203887) | Sheep rumen microbial communities from Palmerston North, Manawatu-Wanganui, New Zealand - 1766 DNA GHGlow gp2 (v2) (version 2) | ecosystem: Host-associated > Mammals > Digestive system >... | reverse complement strand
CGTTTTTTAAGTAATAGGGGACAAATTTACTCTTTTTTGTTCACAATAGCAACAGCAAGCGCATCTAAAAAATGGAAAAGATAAGTCTTACCCACTTCTATTAGGCTAAAAAGCAGTACTTTTGCGGCTGTGAAACACCACGGCAAGAATCAGCACAAGACACTTTATGTGAGTGACATGGACGGGACACTGCTGGGCGAGGACTCGCAGCTGTCGCCAGGCACCGTTGCCACGCTCAACCGCGTTATCGGCGAGCTGGGCGGACTGTTCACGGTGGCCACTGCGCGCACGCCGGCCACGGTGGTACCGCTCATGCAGCAGGTGCAGGCCAGGTTGCCCTTTATCGTCATCGGCGGCTCGGCGATGTGGAATCCCGTCACCAGCGCCTATGAGCACACGCGCGGTATCGACGATGACACGGTCAACGCCGTTGCCGATGTGTTTGACCGCCATGGCGGGCATCCGTTCATTTATCGTCGCCATGGCAGCGGACTGCTGCACACCCACCATTATGGCCCACTGTCGCCTCAGGAAGAGCGTTTTGTGGATCAACGGCAGCACCTGCCGTTGAAAAAGTTTTTCCTTGATGACCGTGACTACCGTCACAACAACGACGAGGCGCTGCTCATCTTCTCGATGAACAAGTATGACGTGCTCAAGGAGATAGCCACCGACCTGCAGACCACCGTAAAGACTTGCACGGCAATGGTCTACCACGACATCTTTGACCCCAGCGAGGGCTACCTCGAGATTTTCACCGCCGGCACCAGCAAGGCGGGCGCCATACGCCAGCTGGCCACACAACTGGGTGCCGATAGGGTAGTGGTCTTTGGCGACAACCGTAACGACATCGCCATGATGCAGGCAGCCGACCACAGCATTGCGGTGGGCAATGCCTTTGCCGAGGTCAAGGCCATCGCCAGCGAAGTCATCGGCCCCAACACCCAGGACAGTGTTGCACGCTGGATCGAGCGTGAACTGGTGGCAACTGGTCAAGAATAAAAGGCAGATGCAAACTATTCTATACTCTCACCTCACGATTATTCAAAAAAATCATTACCTTTGCGCACAGCATGGCAAACCTGCGCAACATATATGACTCGCGACGCATCTGGAAGGTGGTCTTTCTCGCCATCTCGCTGCTGCTCGTGGCGCTCTTCCTCTATATCTCTAACAATCTGGTCAAGGACCTGGCCGTGCAGGAGCGCGAGCGCATGGAAATTTGGGCCGATGCCACCCAGGAACTGGCCACGATGGGCAGTGGCAGCGAGGTCGATGCCGAGGGTAATCCGGTGGCATCGAGTGCGACCGATGTCGACTTCCTGCTGAGCATTATCGAGGCCAATCACAACATCCCCGTGTTGCTGGTCGATGACAAGGACAATATACTGCTACATCGCAACTTCCGCTTACCCGAAGCCCAAGATAGCCTCGCCTTTGAAATCTCACCCGTCAATCTGGAATACCTCAACAAGAAGTTGAAGCACCTCAAGACCACCGAGAACAAAATCGACATCCAAATCGACGAAACCACTACCCAATACCTCTATTACGAGGATTCGACACTGCTGCGGCGGTTGTCCTATTTCCCCTACATCCAGCTGGCAGTGCTCATCCTGTTCTTTGCCATCGCCTACTTTGCCCTGATGAGCATCAAGCGCGCCGAGCAGAACAAGGTGTGGGTGGGCTTGTCAAAGGAGACCGCCCACCAGCTGGGCACACCCATCTCGTCGCTCATGGCTTGGACCCAACTGCTTGAGTCGATGGGAGTGGACAAGAGCATCGTCACCGACATGGATAAAGACGTGAAACGTCTCTCGACCATCGCCGACCGCTTCTCCAAAATCGGTTCCATGCCCGACAAGGAACTCGTGTCGATCAACGAGGCGGTGACAAGCAGCCTGGAGTATATGCGTGCACGCATACCCAAACGCGTGAGCCTGTACATCCACACCAACGACGAGACCAACAATGGTGTGATGCTGAGCCAGACGCTGTTTGCATGGGTGATGGAAAACCTGACCAAGAATGCTGTCGATGCCATGGACGGTGAAGGCCGTCTTGACATCACGGTCGAGGATAGCCCCAACAATGTCGTCATCCTGGTCAAGGATACCGGCAAAGGCATTGCCCGCAAAAATTTCAAGAATGTCTTCAATCCCGGCTTCACAACCAAGAAGCGCGGATGGGGCCTCGGTCTGACGCTGGTAAAGCGCATCATCGAGGAATATCACAACGGACAGATCTATATCAAGGAGTCGGAGTTGGGCCGTGGCACCACATTCGGCATTGAGCTTCCAAAAATCAAATCATAATGGCCATGAATAATAGTACCACCACCTCCCGTATCACCATGTTGGGCACCGGCAATGCCATGTGCGTTAACTGCTACAACACGTGTTTCTACCTGCACACCCCCAGGGGGGGGATGCTGGTCGACGGCGGTGGCGGCAATGGCATTTTGCAGCAGCTCATCAAGGCCCGGATCCCCTTCGAGAGCATCCGTCACATGTTTGTCACCCACTGTCACACCGACCACATCCTGGGTGCCATATGGATGATGCGCAAGATTTCTCCCATGATCTTCAAGGGCAAGCACAAGGGCCCGTTGACCATCTACTGCAACGACGTGGTCAAGCATGCCCTTTACACCATGGGCGAATTGATGATTCCGCGCAAAATATTCGATTCCATCGGCCAAACCATCATCCTGAGAGAGGTGGTCGACGGTGAAGAGGTGGAAATTGACGACATGCGTGTCACCTTCTTTGACATAGCGTCAAGCAAGACCAAGCAATATGGATTCAGTGCCAAGTTGCCCGACGGACAGCGACTGGTGTGCCTGGGAGATGAACCCTACGGCATACAGTGCGAGCCCTATGCCCGTGACTGTGACTGGCTGATGTGCGAGGCCTTCTGCCTGTACAAGGACCGCTTCGCCTTCAACCCCTACGAGAAAAGCCATAGCACGGCACTCGACGCCGGCATGCTCGCCCAGGAATTGGGCGTGAAGCACCTCGTTCTTTATCATACCGAGGACACCCACCTCGACACTCGCGCTGCCAATTATAGCGCCGAGGCGGCGCAGTACTTCAAGGGACCCATCATTGTCCCCGATGATTTGGAATCTATTGTCTTGAAATAAGATAATGCGATGGCATGTAGTGCAAGTTTCTAAACAAAGCCGGGCCTTCGACCCGTCCAACCTGCTTTAGAAACTTGAGTTTGAAGAATTGGAAGAAGCTATGACCGCCTAATCAAGACAAACCACTGGTTTTGTCTCATAGAGGGCTTATATGATCATTCAAGTAATATTAATAACATCACTAACATTAAACTCAAATGATTAAAAGATTCTTAACCTTGCTGGCGCTCGTGTGCTGCGGCATTGCTGCCGTTGCCATGCCGGCCAAACCTGGTTGGCAGACATTCAACCAGAGCGATGGCACCACCCTGAAGGTTCAGGCTGTGGGCAATGCCTTTAACAACGCAATTCTCACCAGCGACGGCCTGACGGTGGCCCGAGGTGCCGACGGCGATTTCTATTACACCTCGTCGCTGACCGGGCTCACAGCCATGCGTGCCCATGACGAGGGACAGCGCACACCGGCCGAGATGGCCTTTATCAAGGCCCAGCGCGGCAACTTGACGATGACCTTCAAGTCTTACAAGCCTGTGAGCCAGAAGGGTAAACTGACAGTTGGAGGCAGCAATGCCGAGGCGGGTATCCCCGCCATGGGTCAGCGCCGCATTCCCATCGTCCTGGTCGAGTTCCAGGACAAGAGGTTCAACAACACCCGCCAGGAAATCATCAATGCCATGCTCACCGGCAATGAGAGCGTGGGCCAGTACTTCCGCGACCAGTCCAATGGCTTGTATGAGCCCGATTTTGATGTATATGGCATCTACACTTTGTCACAAAACCGTTCTTACTACGGGGGCAATTCGGGAGGTTCTGATAAGGGCCTGGGCTGGATGGTGACCGAGGCTTGCCAGATGGCAGCTGCCGACGGCGTGTCGTTCAAACCCTATGATACCAACAACGATGACTTCTGCGATGTGGTCATTGTCATCTATGCCGGCGTGGGCGAGGCTCAGGCTTCGACAACCCATCCCGAGTCGGTTTGGCCCTGCAACTGGACGCTCGACGCTGCTGTCTACTACTCTTGTGGCGGCAACGGCTCTTTCAGGCCCTCGACAGGCGATCCCTATGTCAATATGTTTGCTGTGTTCAACGAGTTGCATGGCAGCAACGACGAGGGCAAGACGATTGACGGTATCGGCACGTTTGCCCACGAGTTTGGCCATTGCCTGGGCTTGCCCGACTTCTACGACACGGGCAACGGTGGCAACTATGGCATGGGCGACTGGGACATCATGTGCATGGGTTGCTACAACAACGACGGCTTCACGCCTGCCGGCTACACGGCCTATGAAAAGGTGTTCATGGGTTGGGTTAATTACATCAAGGCTCAGCCCGGCTTCTATTATACCTTGCCCGTGTGGAACCAGAAACAGCAATCTACCGACAAGGCTGTGTGCATTACCAGTGACGTGAACGAGAACGAGTATTTCATCCTCGAGAACCGTAAGCGTCAGGGATGGGACCGCTACATGCCTGGCGAGGGCATCATGATCACTCATGTCACCTACAATGCCGACCGCTGGGTCGAAAACACACCCAATAACCAGAACGTGCAGCTGATGACCATTATTCCCGCCGACAACAGGCTGTCCTACTACAGCGAGAACGCTGACCTGTGGCCCCAGAACGGCAAGACCGAGTTTACCGACAATTCGACACCAGCAGCCCGCCTCAACATGAGGGCCGATGGCTCCATCACAGGCAATGCCGGATATCTGGGCAAGCCTGTGACCGAGATGACCATCAATGCCGATGGCACGGCCAGCTTCTGGTTCATGAAGGGTACCGTGGTTGACCCGCAGATTTCGGTTTCGTCAAGCGATATCGACTTTGGCAACGTGATGATGACTACCAGCGGCACCAGCAACTTGAAGGTTTACGGACTGGCCTTGACAGACAACGTGACCATGACACTCGACGATGCCGACGGTGTGTTCAGCATCAATCCTGCAACGATCACTGCCGACGATGCCGGTAATGGCAAGGACGTGACGGTGACGTTCGCCCCGGCTGCTATTGGTGACTACAGCGCTACCCTGACGCTCAGGAGCAATGGCGCCGAGGATGTGGTGGTTAACCTGACTGGCCATGGCACCATCGAGGGTTATGCCCCCGTGATGCTACCTGCCGACGAGAGCGCCATCAACTTGACCCAATTCCGCGCCGACTGGACCGACCAGACCCCCAAGAGCAATGTGCAGAGCTACACTCTTGAGGTGATGACCAGGCCTCTTGTTGAGCAACTCGAGGATGTCGACTTCAGCGACGTGCCCGATGCCGTGACGGCCGACGGCCAGGGTCTTGACGATGTGTCGGGCAAGTATAGTGATTACTTGCCGGCAGGGTGGACGGCCACGAGCTACCTGGGTGCCTATGACGGCGCGATGATTCTTGCCTTCAATGGCACAATGAAGACCCCGACCTATAGCTTGAATGGCTATGACAAGGTAACGGTTGTCATCAAGGGTGCAGCCTACTACTATGACAACTCGGCCATCACAGTGTCGACCGGCATGAGCTCACAGGAGGTAACACTGAACTCCGAGATGACCGACTATACCATTGTGCTCGACTGTGGTGCCAACGATGCCATTACCTTCCAGTCCAAGAACAACTATACCAGCGTGAAGCACATCACGGTTTATGCCGGTGATTTGACACATGCCAAGTATGGTGCCAATGAGACGGGTGACGCAACCTATCGCTTGATTACCGGCATCACCAGCAAGTTCTATACCGTGCGTGGCCTTGAGGCAGCAGGCTCCTACATCTACAAGGTGAAATCGCTGTTTGCCGATGGCACCGAGAGCGATTGGAGCAATGTGGAGGACGTCACCCTGTTTGAGAACGGTCACGGTTATGAACTGGGCGACGTTAATCACGACAATAGCGTGAACATCGCCGATGTCTCGGTATTGATCGACTATCTGCTGGACAATGCCAATCAGTGCTGCATGATTTGTGCCGACGTGAATATGGACGAAGAAGTCACCATCGCCGATGTCTCGGAGCTTATCGACATGCTTCTCACTGAGAATTAATCCCCTGCCGGTAACTTACTAGACAAGGGACATCTGAACCGTAGTGCCCCCCCGAAGAGTGAGACAAGAACACCACCCTTCAGATGGGGGGCTTCTTTATTGTTTTGGCTTCCGGCCTGATGTGCCATGGCAAGCGGCCAGTTGCTGTAATGTGTGTAACGCGTCACCAATAGTCTGTTCATACCGTTTTTAGTTATTTTCAAGGATAAGAAACAAATAATTTGTTTGCATGAATTTTTATTCCTAATTTTGCCGATGATTCGTGATTTGCTGCGTTTTACGGGGCGATGAGAATGTGACATTTATTATTGTTGGCTTTAATAACCTTTTATATATCAATAACTCAACAACTCACTATTTTCAATGAGAAAAAAGTTTTTTTCCCTATTGACAATCGCATGCTGTGGTCTAATGGCTCTGGCAATGCCTGCCAAGCCGGGTTGGCACACTTTTCAGCAAAGTGATGGCTCGACATTGCAGCTCCAGGCAGTAGGCAATGCCTTTAACAATGCCATCTTGACCAACGACGGCCTGACTGTCGCACGCGGCGCTGATGGCGATTTCTATTACACCTCCTCGCTGACGGGTTTGACGGCCATGCGTGCCCATGAGGTTGGTCAACGCACTGCTGCCGAGAAAGCCTTTGTCGCAGCCCAGCGAGGCAACTTGTCGATGCAGTTCAAGCCCTACAAGCTGCCTGCTCGTCAAGGCAGCTTGAATGCAGTGGGCAGCAACACCTCGGCCGATGTGCCTGCCATGGGTGAGCGCCGCATTCCCATCATTCTGGTCGAGTTCAAAGATAAAAAATTCAACAATACCCGTGAGAAGATCATCGAATCGATGCTTACCGGCCCCGAGAGTGTGGGCCAGTACTTCCGCGACCAGTCCAACGGTTTGTACAAGCCCGAGTTTGACGTGTTTGGCATCTACTGCCTGTCTGAGGACCGTGAATACTATGGCGGCCGCAACGGCAACGTCAAGGACAAGGGCATCGGCTGGTTGGTGACCGAGGCCTGCCAGCTCGCTGCTGCCGACGGCGTGTCGTTCAAGCCCTATGATACCAACAACAACTACTACTGCGACGTGGTCATCATCATCTATGCCGGCGTGGGCGAGGCACAAGCCTCGATGTATCACCCCGAGGCCATCTGGCCCTGCAACTGGACACTCGACGCAGCCAAGTATTATTCCAGGGGAGGCGAGGGCGCCTTCAGCCCCAATGTGGGCGACCCCTATATCAACCACTTTGCCGTGTTCAACGAGCTGCATGGCTCCAACGACAATGGCAAGACGGTTGACGGTATCGGCACCTTTGCCCACGAGTTTGGCCACTGCCTGGGCTTGCCCGACCTCTATGACACGGGCAATAACGACAATTACGGCATGGGCAACTGGGACATCATGTGCCTGGGTTGCTACTGCAACGACGGCTACACTCCGGTGGGCTATTCGGCCTATGAAAAGGCCTTTATGGGATGGATCGATTACATCCAGCCGGTACCCAACACCTACTATACACTCACCAAGTGGAACCAGGTTAACAAGGAGACCGACCAGGCCATTTGCATCAAGAGTGATGTGAACCGTAACGAGTACTTCATCTTTGAGAACCGCGCCCGTGAGGGATGGGACCGCTATTTGCCGGCCCGTGGTCTGCTGGTGACACACATCACTTATAGTGCCAGCTACTGGACCAACAACAAGCCTAACAATGAAAAAATCCAGCTGGTGACCTTGCTGCCTGCCGACAACAAACTGTCGAAGTATAGCGAGAGCGGTGACTTATGGCCCCTGAGCGGCAAAACAGAGGTGTCGGACAATTCCACTCCCGCCACCACGCTCAACATGACTTCCTATGGCGACATCACTGGCAAAGCCGGCAACCTGGGCAAGCCCGTGACCGAGATTGTCTTGAATCGTGACGGAACCGTCAGCTTCTGGTACATGAAGGAGACCCACAACTACCAGCCTGGCGACTTGAACCATAGTGGCTCGTTGACCATCAGTGACGTCAGCGCCTTGATCGACTATCTGCTGGACGCTAATAACGATGGCTGTCCCATTTGTGCCGACGTGAATGGCAAGGATGGTGTCAGCATTGCCGACGTCAGCGCCTTGATCGACCTGCTGCTGGCCAGCAGTTGAAAGCAACCGGACAAAAGAAGATAGGAATACACAGAATAGACCCTGCAATGTAACGTCACTGCGACACATTGCAGGGCCTTTATTTTTTACTATCGACTGGCCGTGGTGACCAGATACACACTGTACCGGCCTTCTCCTGGCTTTATTCCAGTGCGCCGTGCTTGAGGTAGCTGTTGTAAAGGATGGTCTGGATGATGCCGCGCAGGGCCAGGAAACTCAGGTAGGCGATCCACAAGCGGTTGTTGCCCCACCCGTCGGGCGTTATCCAATAGATCACAAAGAACAGCGACCAGGCAATTGAGGCCGAGATGAGCATGCCCATCGAGCGCGTCAGGCTGATGAACACGCCGTCCCACACAAAGGCTGCCATGCCTGCCGCAGGAATCAGCGCGCACCACACGCGGTAATCCATGGCGGCCTCGATGACGCTCTGCTGGTCGGTCAGCAGCCCGAAGGCTACGCGTGGGAACGAGTAAACCAGGGTAAACACGGCGGCGACAGCCAGGCCCCACACAAACAGCAGCCTGACGCAACGGCGCATGCGCCCCATGTCGCCCATGCCATAGTACTTGCCCACGACAGCCTCGCCAGCAAAGGCGATGCCGTCCATGAAGTGGCTGTAGAGGGTAAATAGTTGCAATATCAAGGCGTTGACGGCAAGGATGAGGTCGCCGCTACGCGCTCCAATCGAGACAAACGCCAGACTCACGGTCATCAGCAGGAAACTGCGCACAAAGATGTCGCGGCTCACCTTGAAGTAGCGGCCAGCACCCCTGAACCGCCACACGCGCCTCCAGTCCAGCAGGCCGTTCAGCCGCGGGAACTTGCGCTGTACCGTCAGGGCGGCATAGAGCAGCCCCAGCCATTCACCCGCCAGCGTGCCCACGGCAATGCCCACAAAGCCCATCTTGAACAGATAGACACATACTAGACTGGCCGCAATGTTGAACACGTTGGTCATGATCGAGATCCACATGGCACTCTGCGAGTCCTGCATGCCCAGCAACCACCCCTTGAACGCCATCATCACCAGCACGGGCGGCACGCCCCAGATGCAGATGGTAAAATAGGTGATGGCCAGCGAGGTGACCTCGGGCGAGGGACCGATAATCCACAGCAACAGCAGCCTGATGGGCCATTGCAGCACGATGATGAGGCCCGAGATGACTGCCGCCAGCGCCGTGGACTCGCCCAGCAGCTTGGCGCTCTCCTGGAAGTCGCCGCTGCCGCACGTCTGCGCCGTCATGCCCGATGTGCTCATGCGCAGGAACCCGAAGTTCCAGTACACCAGGTTGAACATCATCGCGCCCACCGCCACGGCACCGATGAACACCTTGTCGCCCAGATGACCGGCGATGGCGGTATCCACCAGTCCCAGCAGCGGCACTGTGATGTTGGCCACAATCGCCGGCAATGCAATCCTCAATATTTCCCTATTCATGCCTGCAAAGGTACATTAAACAACCGAATAATCTGAATTTTCTGATTTTATCCTCGGCTGGACAAAATCAGTTTTTTTCAGATTATTCAGTTGCTGACTAATGCCTGTCGGCGTTTGGTTTTTAGAACGGTTTCTCGTCGGTGCCGGTAAAGGACTGGAACAGCGAGTTGGCCAGGCTGGAGGCTCCGATGCGGAAGTACTGGTTGTCGAGCCACTTCTCGCCCAGAACTTCCTTGACGATGGTGTAATACTTCACGGCATCCTCGGTGGTGCGGATTCCGCCCGATGCCTTGAAGCCCACCATGCGGCCGTGCTGAACAAAGTATTCCTTGATGCACTGGCACATCACATAGGCGGCCTCGAGCGACGCGCCGGGATAAACCTTGCCCGTCGAGGTCTTGATAAAGTCGCAACCCGAGTACATCGACAGGATGCTGGCGTTGCGGATGGCCTCGGCGCTCTTCAACAGGCCTGTTTCCAGGATGACCTTGAGGGGACGCTCGCCCACAACCTGCTTGAGCTCGGCGATTTCGTCACACAGTTCCTCGTAGGCCTCGTCCTTGAAGTAGCCCACGTTGAGCACGATGTCCACCTCGTCGGCACCGTCGGCAATGGCCAGGGCGGTCTCGGCAATCTTGGTCTCGATGTGGGCCTGGCTGGCGGGGAAGCTGGCGCTGCACACGGCCACGTCAACACCCGTCACCTCGAGCGTGCCGCGCACCACAGCGGCAAAGTTGCTATACACGCAGATGGCCGCCACATTCTTGAACTGGGGGTAGTTGTTGTCAAAGTCGTTGACCTTCTGGACAAAGCGGGCAACGCTGCGCTCGCTGTCGTCGGTGGCCAGGGTGGTCAGGTCCACGCAGTTCAGCAGGAACTGCTGCACCTCGGGCGTATTGTTCTCGGCGGCGTGCTTGTCGATGATTTCCTGCACGGCGGCGCTGATGGCGGCATCGTCGGTGCTGACGCTTGACTGGCCGATGGCGGTCATGTACTTGTCCATGGGCTTGTGGTCATGGTCGTGATGCTCGCAGCCACAGCCGCAGTGTTCGTGTTCGTGATTGCTCATAATGATT
>Ga0310691_10008107_pt1 | contig 10849 bp, 9 predicted proteins | sample 176DNAGHGlowgp2_FD_203887 | JGI IMG/M metagenome (GOLD analysis project Ga0310691, IMG submission 203887) | Sheep rumen microbial communities from Palmerston North, Manawatu-Wanganui, New Zealand - 1766 DNA GHGlow gp2 (v2) (version 2) | ecosystem: Host-associated > Mammals > Digestive system >... | reverse complement strand
TACCCGTGGCGTCAACGGCATCCCCGGCATAGGGCAGTGGACGAAGGCCAATTGGAACATGGAGTGGGACCGCCCCGTCAACATGAGCTATATGGATGAGAAGGGAGCGTTCCTGACGACGAAGGACGTCGACATGAAGATTGTGGGCGGATGGAGTCGCGGAGCTGCCATGAAGTCGTTTAAGCTGAAAGGGCGCAAGGAATATGGCGGCGACCGCAACTACGCCTATCCTTTCTTCAAGGCCAAACCCTACTTGCGCAACCGTACTCTTCACATGCGCAACGGCGGCAACGACGAGAAGTGTATGCTGAAAGATGCTGCCCTGGCAACGATCATCCAACTGTCGGGCATCGACCTCGATGTGCAGTCTTACCTGCCCGTCCATCACTTCATCAACGGTGAATACAAGGGACTCATCAATATGCGTGAACCCTCCAACAAGCACTTCGTCTATGCCAACCAGGGATGGGATGATGACGAGATAGACGTCTTCGAAATCAACTGCGACTCGGCATATATTCAGCAGTGCGGGACACGCGAGGGCTTCGAACGGCTCTACGAGTTGGCAAAGAATGCCGCTGACAGGTCGGTATATGCGGAAATTAAGCAGTGGCTCGACATCGACGAATACATCAACTATATGGCGATGAGTCTGTATCTCGGACGGGGGGACTGGCCGCATAACAACCTTAAAGGCTACCGCAAGACCGACGGCGGAAGACTGCGGCTTGTAGCGTTCGACATCGACGCAGCCTTCGAGCAGGCCAATCCGTTCAAATACTTTGAGGGTGAACAGCGCCACACCTTTAACTCACTTCTGAACGGGAAGAAACAGATAACGGCAGAGATAGAACTCGTCACCATCTTTCTGAACCTTCTGAAGAACAGTGAGTTCCGACAGCAGTTCGCAACGGCTTTCTGTCTGATGGGCGGCAGCGTGTTTGAATACCAGCGCACCTGTAACATCGTAGACAGCCTCTATGTGCACATTGAGCCGGCTTTGCAGATGGAAGGAAAAAGCGCGTCGTCGATGGCTGCCACCTTGAAAGGGGCTTTCACGGGAAGAGTCAACAGAATGGCGCAGGTCATGGCGGGCTATAAACCCATGCAGCTTTCTAATACTCCCATGCACGAAGTACACTTGACGACCGATGGAACACCTGGGGCCGTCTTCAGCATCAATGGTCAGGAGACGATGGCGGGTGTCTTCGACGGCACCCTCTTCCAGCCTGCCGCCATTAGAGCCATGGTGCCTGTAGGCTATCGCTTTGTCGGATGGCGTAGGAGCAGCAGCGACTGGTCCCCTGTTATTGCCAAGGATGCGCGGTGGGGATATGACGACAGAGATACTGCCGACCCCGACTGGCTGGACACCGACTATCCGTTCTCCTCTTGGCCAAAGGCCATCTCTACCGTCGTTCCTCCCGGCACCCGTCGGATGCGCTGCACGCCCATGCTGATATTCTATCCGTCGGAGTCTGACCTTTTCATTTTGTCCGTAACAGCCAATAAGCCCTTTGTGTTCTATGTCAATGGAAAAGAGGTGCTGAGACATGAAGAGAATGGGATGAAGGACTTCCACCTGTCTGTTCCCTATACCGATTTTAAGGCAGGAAAGAATGTGCTCGCAGTTGAGTTCCTCGGTGATACCGGTGGCGGGGTCTATTGGACGGGACGCATCGACAGAAACAGCCTCAGTGGTGACGGAAGTCTCTTTTCCGAGAAAGAACAGCTTCATCTGTCATACATTGATGAATACAACCTGATGGCTTGCTATGAACCGCTTGGCGACCATAGCCATTTGCCGCCCGTCCGTATCAATGAGGTGAGTGCCGACAACAACATCTCTGTCAGCGACTACATCAAACGGAGTGACTGGATAGAACTCTATAATACGACGACCGAATCAGTTGACCTGTCAACGCTGAGACTTTCGGGTAAGCCGCTCAACCTGCCCGAGACCATCACTGAGCTGGCGCCACATGGCCATCTCGTCGTGTGGTGCGACCAGCGTGAACCCCTCTCGCAGGTTCATGCCGACATCAAACTGCCCGATGGCGGAGGCACCCTGACGTTGACCAATGACGAAGGAACATGGGAAGACTCCTTTTCTTATGCTGCCCACGACGGAAACAGCAGCGTAGGACGCTATCCCGACGGCGGCTCCCATATCTATGTCATGCACCGGCCGACCATCGGAGCACCCAATAAGTTCGACAGTTATACCAAACTTATCCACGTTGACACAACGACGGACATCGACAGAGCTCGAGAGATGGTTTCGCCTTGGTCTCTCACCTATGCTTCGCAAAGGCTGACGCTGGCAGGACCCAATGCCGATGAGGCTCGTATCGAAGTCTATACTGCCGGTGGCCAGAAGATCATAACGCATTCCGTCGTCGTCCGTAATGATTTTGTCTATGTAGACCTTTTAAACCTGCCCCCAGGCATCTACATAGCAAGAGCCGTTGCTGCGGGCAAGAGCCTGCCTGCAACAACGCTGAAGTTCAAACTATAGGCTGGCAATTTATCCCAAACCCACTTAAAGCAGTCTCTTTATATGGGTTTGGGCTTAATGTCTTCTCAATTGGGAAGAAGGGGGGCTTGTAAAAAAGTGAAGGGAGACTTACAGAAGGGAGCCAATGCGCTCTAACCAACGGCGGTCGGTGTCGTCGAAGGTGGCAAGGTCGGTGCTGTCGATGTCGAGGACACCCCAGACGGCACAGGGAGAGACCATTTCGGAGTGGTGGTTGAAAAGGGGAACGACGATTTCCGAACGACTCAGCGAAGAACAGGCAATGTGTCCGGGAAAGGCTTCTACATCGGGAACGACAAGTGTCTGCCTTTGGGCCCATGCCGAACCGCAGACTCCTTTCCCATAGGGAATGGTATAGCAGGCAACGGTGCCTTGGAAGGGTCCGAGGCGAAGGACATTGGCTTCGGTGTCAACCAGATAGAAGCCCACCCAGAAATACGCTTCAGGGAACAACTCTTTCATGGCGGCCGACACATTGGCCAAGACACCGATGCGGTTGGACTCGCCTTCAACAAGGCTCTCTATCTGTTTGTATAGCAATTCGTAGCGTTCGTCTTTCTTCATGGGAGATAAGGCTCTATTTGGTTGGTTAAATCAATGAATTCATGAATGGAGAGCTGTTCGGGCCGACGCGTCATCACGGGTTGCTCGAAGAAACCGGCTGGCGGTGGGGTGGGGAAGAGCTGGCGCAACGACACACGCAGCATCTTCCGGCGTTGGCCGAAGACCGTCTTGACAATCCGCTTCATCAATGGCCATGAGCAGCCGAGGTCGCTGATGTCGTTGCGTGTCATTCGGATGACGGCGCTTTGCACCTTTGGCGGCGGATTGAAGACAGAAGGCTCGACGGTGAAGAGGTATTCAACGTCGTACCAAGCCTGCATCAGCACAGAGAGGATGCCGTAGGTCTTGCTGCCCGGCTGGGCTGCCATGCGCAGAGCGACCTCCCGTTGTATCATGCCCGTACAGCAAGGAATACGGTCTTTGTTGTCGAGCATCTTGAAGAATATCTGTGAAGAGATGTCGTAGGGGTAGTTGCCGGTCAGGACGAAGGGACGGCCTTCGAAAAGTGTGGAGAGATCCATCTTCAGGAAGTCTTCGCCGATGATGCTGTCGTGCAGCTGAGGAAACGTTGCATGAAGGTATTGCACCGACTCACGGTCTATTTCCACGGCTTTCACCTCGCGTGGTTTCATCACTAAGTATTGTGTGAGCACCCCCATGCCCGGACCTATCTCAAGAACCGGGATGTCAGGACAAGCATCCACCGTGTCGGCAATGCGCCGGGCAATGTCGAGGTCGACAAGGAAATGCTGCCCTAAATTCTTTTTTGGTCTTACCTGCTTCAAATGATCAGCTTTATAATTGTTTCACCTTTTCACCTTTTCACCTTTTATCTCATGTACCAGTTGCCCTCGTGCTGAATCATAGGGACGAGTACCTCTTCGGCAGTAGAGTCGCCGTAGCAGAAGACAAGGAAGACGTTGGCGGCAGTGCCCGTCGAGTCGGCTTCGGCATTGGACGTGCGCACTTCGCGTATGCCACGGTGGTTCACTTGCTGTTGTTCGACAAACATCTTTGCATTGTCGATGAGTTGATCTCGGTAAGAGGCGGGGATAGGGTCGGGTTGCCATGTGCCGTCGACAAAGCTGTCGTAGTCGCCACTGAGCAGTTGCTCGTAATATTGTTTCGCCACTTGTCCAGCCAGTTCTGCCGGGTTACGATGTGAACAGGAGAGGAAAAGAAGTCCCATCAAACCTCCCAAAAGGGGGAGGCTGATGTGGCATGTATTTCTAAAACGACGATGCTTCATTTCTTGAAACGCTGAGTAGTCCAAAAAGTAATTCTGCATTTACTTTTGCCTGATGAAGACATTGATGGGACAGCCGTGCATCGACCAGTTTTCGCGTATTTTGTTCTCGAGGAAACGCCGATAGGGTTCTTTCACATATTGCGGCAGGTTGGCGTAGAACACAAACGAAGGTATCTGTGTGTCGGGCAGTTGTGAGCAATACTTAATCTTGATATATTTGCCCTTCACCGATGGTGGCGGTGTGGCTTCGATGATGGGCAGCATGACTTCATTGAGCTTCGTCGTGCCAATCTTTGCCGTGCGGTTCAGATAGACTTCCTTGGCCATTTCAAGCACCTTGAAGATGCGCTGTTTGGTCAGTGCCGAAGCAAAGATGATGGGGAAGTCGACGAACGGAGCCATACGGTTGCGGATGGCATTCTCGAACGTCTTGATGGCAATCGGCGACTTGTCTTCCACAAGGTCCCATTTGTTGACGACCACGACGAGACTCTTGTTATTCTTCTGAATCAACTGGAAGATGTTCATGTCCTGCGACTCGATGCCGCGTGTGGCATCAATCATGAGGATGCAGACATCGCTGTTCTCGATGGCGCGGATGGCACGCATGACGCTATAGAACTCGAGGTCTTCCGTCACTTTGTTCTTTCGGCGTATGCCGGCGGTGTCGACGAGATAGAAGTCGAAGCCGAACTTATCGTAACGTGTATAGATGGAGTCGCGGGTAGTGCCAGCGATGTCGGTGACAATGTTGCGGTCTTCGCCGATGAAAGCGTTGATGATGCTCGACTTTCCTGCGTTCGGACGGCCCACCACGGCAAAGCGCGGGATGCCCTGCTCGATGTCATCGGCCTTGCCTTCGGGCAGCTTCGAGAGGATGAGGTCGAGCAGGTCACCCGTTCCCGAGCCTGTGGCTGCACTGATACACTGCGGGTCGCCCAATCCGAGCTTATAGAATTCTGCTGCATAGTACTGCTGCCGACCGTCGTCCACCTTGTTGGCGACGAGGATGAGGGGCAGTTTCGACTGGCGCAGTATCTTGGCAACATCCTCGTCCCAGTCGGTCAGTCCGTTCTGCGTGTCGACAAGGAACAAGATGAGGTCGGCCTCTTCTGTGGCAATGAGCACCTGTCGGCGAATGGCATCTTCAAAGATGTCGTCGGAGTTGACGACCCATCCGCCGGTGTCGACGACGGAGAATTCGCGTCCGTTCCATTCGCATTTGCCATACTGGCGGTCGCGTGTTGTTCCTGCCTGATCGCTGACAATAGCGCGGCGCGACTGAGTCAGTCGGTTGAATAAGGTGGACTTGCCCACATTCGGACGTCCAACGATTGCTACGAGATTATTTGCCATGTTCTTGTTGTTCTGTTTGGAAGCGTGGATTAGCAGCTATTACATCTTTTGCAGGGATATGTTCGATGGTCCCCTCTTCGGTGAAGACGACGACGGTCTGGTCGTGGAGGGCTTTCTCCTGAAGCATCCGCTTCTCGGCTAACAGCAGCCCCTGTTCCACCTTTTTCGTAAAATCGTGTATCTCTTTATTTGACATAGTCTTGCATGAGTTGATAAAGCGTGGCGTCTTCGATGACCGACTTGGTGCCTCGTCCGCCATAGGCTATTTTCTTGCGGGCAGCCATGCTGTTGTCGAAGATAGTCCAATAGTCTACTTCGTTCATGAAGATATTGAACAGATTGGCAATGCCTGCCACATAACGTCGTTGGATAACTTTTTGCGGAACGTCGTGCCCACCGTTTGCCACGCGTTCGGCTACGCGCTGTTCGGCGAGTTCAGGCGAGCGCAACCAGAAGAACAACACCCTCACCGTGTAGCCTTCAGCCTGGGCTTTGCGCACAAGGTTGACGTAGGTTCGTGTGGCGAGTGTTGTCTCAACGGAGAAGGTTTCTTCTTTCTCCATGAGTTCATCGATGCGTCGAAGCATGATGCGTCCTGCTTCAATGTTGACGCTTTCGGGGTTGAAGGGTGAAAGGCCACGGGCAATTTCGTCTGCGTTCACGAATTCCTTGCAATGAAGGATTTCGGGAAGCACCGTGTACGATGCCGTTGTCTTTCCGGCACCGTTGCAACCACCGATAATATATAACGTCTTTGATGACATTCGACTGCAAAGTTACAAAGAAAAATGAAGAACGAAGAAAGAAGGGTGAAGAATTTTCCAAAAAAGAACAAAGTTTAACCCGAGAGGGGGCATGGGGCAGTACCGATGCCTTTCTGTCGGATAAAAGAAAAAGAGCATCCGTAGTGGATACTCTTTCTGGTAGGGACGCCCGGGCTCGAACCGGGGACCTCTGCAATGTGACTGCAGCGCTCTAAACCAACTGGGCTACGCCCCTATCTTTCAAATGCGAATGCAAAAGTACGCATTTATTTCTAAACAGCCAAATTTTTCAAACACTTTTTTATCAGCGGTTATAAAAATGTGAGCGTATAGAGGTAGACGACGGCGGCAGGCAGGGCCATGAGCGACGAGTCGAAGCGGTCGAGCATTCCACCGTGGCCCGGCAGGATGTTGCCGGAGTCCTTGATGCCCAGGGTTCGCTTGAAGAGGCTTTCCACCAGGTCGCCCCATGTGCCGAAGAATACTACCACGAGACCGAGGCCAATCCAATGGGGAATGGTGCTCATGACGGTGCTGTAGTTATCCTTGGCATAGTAGCCGATGACTGCGGCGACAATCATCACCAGCAGGGCTCCGCCGATGCTGCCTTCCCACGACTTGCCTGGCGACACTCGGGGGAACAACTTGTGGCGACCCAGCAGCGAGCCCACGCAGTAGGCACCGGTGTCGTTCATCCAGAGGAAGACGAAAATGCAAAGCGGCAGGATGCGGTCGAAGTAGATGGCTCCGTCATCGGGCGATGCTTTGAAGGCCAGCATGTTGATGCAGGCGAGGGGCAGTGCAATGTACATCTGCGAGAGCATCGTGTAGGCCCAGTTGCCGATGGGATCGTCGGCCTTCATATAGAGTTCGCTGACGAACAGATAGATAATGGTGAGCAGATAGGGAATGAAGACCGCCGAGGGTGTCAGCCCCGAGCAGTATCCGGCAAAGGCCAGAAAGAGATAGTTGCCGGCAAGGGTCGTTATGAAGCGGTTGACGCTGGCGCTGCGGTGCTCGTTGACAAGTCCGGTGAATTCCCATACGGCCAGACTTGTGATGAGGGTGAACAGAAAGGTCATAGCCAGTCCGTTGAAGGCCATGCCGGCCACCATCGCTGCGACGAAGATGATGCCGCTGATGGTGCGTGTGATGAAGTTGCTCATAATTTCTGAAACCCCTCCCGACCTCCCACAAGGGGAGGAGGGCCTGCCAGTTTTATTAGAGGGGGATGGCAGGGTTGTCTTTATTTAACTTCCGATAGTTGCAATGACTTACCCTTCGGCATTCTCCTCGTTGTCGGGAATGCTGTGAGTGGCATTCTTCTCGTATTCTTCCTGTGCCTTCTTCACCTCGTCAGACATGTTTTCCAGGCTAAGGGTGGCATTTTCTGCTGCCTCGTTCTCGGCAATAATCTCTTGTGAGCGGCTCACCCACGGGCGTTTTCCGAAGATGCGCTCGACATCTTCGGCATAGATGACCTCGCGTGAGATGAGCAGTTCGGCCAGTTCGTTGTGGCCTTCCTTGTGTTCCGTCAGCAACTGTTTGGCGCGGTCGTACTGTTCATTGATCATCTTCAGTACTTCGTCGTCGATGATTTTTGCCGTTGTCTCTGAGTAGGGGCGTTGGAACGAATACTCCTGGTTGTTATAGTAGCAGATGTTGGGCAGACGGTCGCTCATGCCGGCATACGCAATCATTCCGAAGGCACTCTTTGTTGCTCTTTCGAGGTCGTTCATGGCACCCGTAGAGATATGGCCTGTGAAGAGTTCTTCGGCAGCGCGTCCACCGAGCAAGGCACACATCTCGTCGAGCATCTGCTCTTTGGTCGTGATCTGCCGCTCTTCGGGCAGATACCAGGCGGCACCGAGGGCTTGTCCGCGCGGCACGATAGATACTTTTACCAACGGGTTGGCATGTTCGCAGAACCAAGAGACCGTGGCATGGCCAGCCTCGTGGAGGGCGATGGAACGCTTCTCGGCCTGTGTCATGACCTTCGTCTTCTTCTCCAGTCCGCCAATGATGCGGTCGACGGCATCGAGGAAGTCCTGCTTGCCCACCTTCTCGGCATTGTGACGGGCGGCGATGAGGGCAGCCTCGTTGCACACGTTGGCGATGTCGGCACCCGAGAAGCCTGGTGTCTGTCGGGCCAGGAAATCGATGTCGAGGCCTTCTTCCACTTTCAGCGGCTTCAGGTGGACTTGGAAAATCTCCTTACGTTCGGGCAGGTCTGGCAGGTCGACATGTATCTCACGGTCGAAGCGTCCGGCACGCAACAGGGCAGAGTCGAGCATGTCGACACGGTTGGTGGCAGCCAGCACGATGACACCGGAGTTGGTGCCGAAACCGTCCATCTCGGTCAGCAGGGCGTTCAGGGTGTTCTCACGCTCGTCGTTGCCACCCATGGCAGGGTTCTTTGAACGGGCACGGCCAACGGCATCAATCTCATCAATGAAGATAATGCAGGGCGCCTTGGCCTTGGCCTGTTGGAATACGTCACGCACACGACTGGCACCAACGCCGACGAACATCTCTACGAAGTCGGAACCCGACATCGAGAAGAATGGCACGCCAGCCTCGCCGGCAACGGCCTTGGCCAACAGCGTCTTACCTGTTCCCGGAGGGCCTACGAGCAGGGCACCCTTGGGTATCTTTCCACCGAGTTCGGTATATTTCTGCGGGTTCTTCAGGAACTCCACAATCTCCTGCACTTCCTGCTTGGCACCAGCCTGGCCTGCGACGTCTTTGAAGGTGATGCCCATCTCGCCGCCTTTCTCATAGAGTTTGGCTTTCGACTTGCCCACATTGAAGATGCCGCCGCCCATTCCGCTTCCCATGCGTCCGAAGATAATAACCCACAGGAAGACGAGAAGGAGGATTGGAAGTATGCTGATAAGGAGGCGTTCGAAGATACTCTCGGTCTTCGTTTCAAACTTGCAGTCGGTCAGCCTTCCTTCGGCGATGGCCGTGTCGAGCAGTTTCTGCAGTTCTTCCCCCGTGCCATAGTCTACCAATATATAGGGCTTGTCGCCTAACTCTTTGGCATCCTTTTGGAATACGTCACGGTAGTGCTCGGCGCGAATGAACATGCGCACCTTTCCCGTTCCTTTGTTCACGATGACTTCCGAGCCATATCCGCTGTCAACGTATTGTACGAACTGAGTGTACGACACTTCCTTCTTGAAGCCTTGGCCTGACGCCATTTCGTTGCCTTGGCCGGTGAAGAAGAATAATGCGAGTGTTGCTATTATAAGAATGTATAGCCAGTTCATGTTGAACTTCGGCATCTTTGGCTGATTGTCGTTGTCGCCGTTTGGTTGTGTCGGAGGAGTTTTTTTCTGATTGCTCATACGTCTTCTATTTCAGTGATGGTGGCATCCTGCCACAGGTTTTCTATATCATAAAACTCGCGGGTTTCGGGAAGGAAGATGTGGACGAGTACGTCGACAAAGTCCATCGCTACCCATTGGCTCAGCCCCAGGCCCACGACGTTGGTGGGTTTTTCGGCCAGGTCCTTTCGCATCGTGTCACCCACGGACTCGGCAATGGCTTCCACCTGCGTGGGCGAGCCGCCCTGGCATATGACGAAATATTGTGCGATGGCACCGTCGATGTTACGGAGGTCAATGACCGAGATGCGCTGTCCTTTCTTCTCTTGAATACCCTTGATGATGGTGTCTACTAATTGTTTGCTTGTTGTCATTCTCTGTTATTTTTCCTGCAAAGATACTCTCTTTTATCCGAAAAACCTGCAAAACGGTATGATATTTGATTATTTTTTGCATTCGCAGCCCCCTTTTCGGCCTTAAAAGAGGATTTTTTGAAGATTAAAATGCAAAAAGTTGGAAAAAAGTTTGGCAGTTTCAAAAATATGCCGTAACTTTGCATCCGCAATTCGAAACACAACGATTGCGCAAGGCATTGGGGTATGGTGTAATGGTAACACTACAGATTCTGGTCCTGTCATTCTTGGTTCGAGTCCGAGTACCCCAACTAGTTAATCCGCTAAGTCGCTGAAAATCAGTACTTAGCGGATTTCTTTTATACCAAATTGGCGTGTTTTTGGCGTGATAATTATTGTTTTGGCGTTCCTTGACTCCTGATTTTGCAGTTTGCAATCTCAGAGTTTGCAGATAGAGGCTTTAGTATTTGGGTATTCTGTATTCTCTGAGATTGAGCCAGACCATTAAGCCTATTGAACAAACAAAGAATAATAACACTAATAATGGAAACCACAGTCTCTCCCATAACACATCCCATAGACATCTGTTGAATGCAGCATATATGGCATAACCTACACTGGTTATTGCCATTATAATCATTGCCCAGAAGTTCCACCAAGAAAGATAGATACCCTTGTTGTTAAGCACCTTCTTTAAT
>Ga0310691_10008106_pt1 | contig 10849 bp, 16 predicted proteins | sample 176DNAGHGlowgp2_FD_203887 | JGI IMG/M metagenome (GOLD analysis project Ga0310691, IMG submission 203887) | Sheep rumen microbial communities from Palmerston North, Manawatu-Wanganui, New Zealand - 1766 DNA GHGlow gp2 (v2) (version 2) | ecosystem: Host-associated > Mammals > Digestive system >... | reverse complement strand
ACTTGGTCCTTAATTGGATCTTTAGCAGGAGCAATCCAATTTTCGATTTCTCCACCCCATGTACGTCTACGATAAATTGTTGCATAATGTCCTGTTGCAATAAAATCATAATTCTTTCCAACTTTATCATAGAATGTTCCGAACTTAATAATTGTATTACACATAACATCTGGATTAGGTGTAAACCCACGACTAACCTTATCCATTGTATACTTTACAACATTATCCCAGTACTCTTGATGCAAATCAATAATACTAAACTTACAGTCATACTTCTTGGTTACAGCTTTACACATTTCTACATCTTCATCAGATGTACAACTATATGTATCGTCCTTATCAGGACCAATATGAATATAATAACAATCTGGCTTATAACCTTCACTGCAAAGCACATGTAATGAAACAGATGAATCTACTCCACCAGAAAGAAGCAGTGCAATTTTAATTTTATTCTTATCTATCATGTCTTTTATTTAATAAATCTTCAATGTAAACTAATCCTTCTCTACGACGAGCTTTTAACCATTCAAATATATTTTTTGGTCTTTCCCATATACTTGAAATTTCCTGAGCTGCTTGTTTATATCCAGCCTCATAAGCATTTTGAATATCAAGCATTGTAAATCCTTCGTATGGAGAATACCACGCTTCTTTGTATTTTATATATTTTTTAAATTTTTCATCAATTTTCCTCATATAATAACTTTTAATATTTAAATGAAGAAATAATTTTTCATTGTTGCCCGAAGTGAATTAATATCATCTTCAGTCAAACGTGACTTATTTCCATAAATATAACCCTCAAGCCAAAATGCTGCAATTTGAAGTGCTAATGTGTTCTTTTCTCCCTTAAGAGAATTTACACCAAAATCTACAGCCTTATCAATAATATCTAAAACGTCAAATTCACTTAAGTTATACATATTAATCTGCTAAATTAAAGTCAATATAATTACCTTCTCTACGAATAATCTCCTTAATACGAGGCATAAAATCTCCTCTTTTGTAAACTAACTTGGCATTGAAAACTGCAGTGTCCAAATCATCATAAACATTGCAATTGTTAATATCGCGAGTAAAATCAGAAGCAGCAAAAGCAACAGCATATCCTCTTTCACCAAGCTTGAGACCGAACTCATTTGCTTCATCAATACATTCCAACTCGATTAAATACTGAATTTTGAAATTATTCATAATCATCAATTTTATTAATTACAAATATAATATAGCAATTAAATTAAAAAATTAAATATTATATGAAATTTAATTTCTCTCAGTCATAATAAATCTGAAGTGTGGAATCATTTTCTCAGAGAACTGAGCTGCGAGAACTGAGCGGCAGTACAACTTTTTCTCTCCGTCAGTAATTGTCATCTCGAAGAATTTGGGGTCATTCTTGACATTTGAAACAGTAATCTTCTCGATAATGAACTTCTTGTCAAGCAGTCGGTCAGCAAGTCCGCGGACATTGTATTCAAACTGTTTTGTTGCCTCTTCAACAGTATATTTCTGGAACTCTTCAACAGTAGGATACATTCGGAGGATTCCCTTCAAACGACCAATTTTATTGTCAACCTTTTCCTTCTCTGACCAAATTGACCATGTTGCATTGTAACCTTTCTTCTCCTTTCGAGCGGCATCATATCTGGCTTCAATTGCAAGTCTCTGATTCTTAAGAGCCTCAATATCGGTAGGAATCCTTTCGTAACGCTTTCCAGCAGCCTCGTGAACCTTTTCCAAGTAACGAACCTTAAAATCAGCAAGCTCAGAAGAAAGCTTTGAAACAAGCTCCTCAATATTGTTTTCAAGTTCAGCCTCAGTAGCTTTCTGGTCATCAGTCTTGGTAGCTTCATTCAGCCAAGCAGTAATCTTGTCAAACATATTACAAGCATATTTACCAGCAATTGAATTACCACCGCGCTTTGCACGAGATTCATAATCTGCCTGAAGCATCTTAACAAATGCAATAGGCTCACCGTCAAGATACTGACTCAACTTAGTAACCTTAGGATCCAAACGGAACCAGTCTCTCATATCATCAATATCAAACTCAGTCTGAGTTGAACGAATCTCCTTAAGAATAGAATTAATCTTATCCTGAATATCCTTACCCTTAGCAACAGTACCGTACTTAATGCTAAGATTCTTACGATCATAACCAGCCTCTTGGTAATCTCTACGAAGTTCGTCTTTTGTAAACTGTGTCATATTTAATATTAGTTGATTTACAATATTAATATAGTAAAATATAAATAATATTCAAAAAACAAACATAAATTATATTGATTATTTTTAATTATATAAATTTATAAAAAAATAATTTATAATAATATGAAATATCTTAAAAATTTAAATAATCATAATGATTATACTACATTTATAGGAGGTGCAGATTTTGCTGAAATACAATTAGAAAATGCAGTAGTTAGTTATTGCAGAACAGAAAATCATGTGCATTATAATCCAATTGTTGACCCTTATGCAGGACATGAGTATGTTGAGATTGGTGGTCTTAAGTGGGCAACGATGAACATTGGTGCAAACAGTGTCACTGACACAGGTCTTTATTTCCAATGGGGTGACACTCAAGGTTACATGGCTTCTCAAGTAGGCAGTGGCGAAGGACAGAAATACTTTGGTTGGGCAGACTATAAGTACGGTAATGGTACAAGCTCACCAGGTGCTACAGGAATGACCAAGTATAATGCCACCGATGGCTTAACAACACTTGAGGCTGTTGATGATGCTGCTGTTGCTAATTGGGGTGGCAGTTGGCGTATGCCAACAACTGCTGAATTCAAAGCTCTTGGTGCTGCCGTAAACACTGCATGGACTCAAGTTAACAATGTATATGGTATATTATGCACAGATAAAACAGATAGTTCCAAGACATTATTCTTCCCTGCTGCTGGCAACTGTTTCAATGGCAGTGTCAAAGACGTAGGCAATAGCGGTCGCTATTGGTCTAGTTCTCTTTACACTGATAATAGGCAGGGCGCCTACAACTTGAACGTTAGCAGTTACAGTGCTTACTGGGATTACAACACCAGCCGCTGCTTCGGCTTCGCAGTTCGCCCTGTAGCTGATTAAATACGAAATAAATATTATATTAAAATATGGGAAACATAACCAAAATGTTTCCCATATTATTAATTTAATACGATATGTTTTGGTTCATATTTTCCTGATAGAGGATTACCAAATATAGACGAAAATTGCTTCCATTGAACTTTATTTCTATCTCTCAGTATGCTTATTATAACATCAGCTATTCGTTTATCTGTTGTATAATATCCTTTTTTATAATTAACATAAGCTTCAGATATATAAGTATTTCCGTCACATATTCTTATAGGATTTATTCTACTATCTTGATTAAAGTTAAATTCAACTTCATATTTATTCTTTACTTTATAAGATTCTTTAAGTTCTGAATGAAAATGATAAATATTATATTCAATAACTATTAATTCTGATAAATTAATTTCATATATTTTATCACCATTTTGTAAATCTAAAAATGTTTTATATGGAGTTGAATAATCAGTTTCTTCAACTTGTGACCAATCTACAAATGCCATATTATTCAATATATTTTTTTACATAATCAATATCAACAACCAATTCTTTCATATCCGACGATGGACCTTCAAACATTGCTTTATTCATAACATTTTCCATTGTTCCACGAAGCCCACGAGCACCTAATTTATATTCAATTGTCTTATCAACAATATATTCTAATGCTTCATCAGTAAATGTTAGTTTAATATTGTCAAGTTCAAATAATCTTTGATATTGTTTAATCAATGCATTCTTTGGTTCTTTAAGAATACGAATTAATGAATCCCTGTCAAGTTCATCAGTATATGTAATAACTGGAAGACGACCAATAATTTCAGGAATAAGACCAAACTTCTTTATATCAATAGGATTCAATTTTGACATAAACTCTTCATCAGCCTTCTTAACACCAGGATCCACATTATATCCAATAACTGATTTATTGCATCTATTTTTAATAATTTTATCTAAACCTACAAATGCACCACCACATATAAAAAGAATATTCTTTGTATTAATTTTTACAAGTGGTGTATCAGGGTGTTTACGTCCACCCTTTGGCGGAATAGATACAATACTACCTTCAAGTAATTTAAGCAATGCTTGCTGAACACCTTCTCCCGATACATCTCGAGATATTGATGCACTATCACCCTTACGAGCAATCTTATCTATTTCATCAAGAAAAACAATACCACGTTCAGTTTTCTCAACATCATAATCAGCTGCTTGATATAAATTAACAAGTAATGATTCTACATCTTCACCAACATATCCTGACTCTGTCAATACTGTTGAGTCACCAATTGTAAATGGGACATTAAGAAGCTTTGCAACAGTCTTAGCAATCAATGTTTTTCCACTTCCCGTTGGTCCACATAATAATATATTACTCTTTTCAATTTCTACATCATTAACAACTGGTGTTGAAATTCTTTTATAGTGATTATATACTGCAACTGCAACACGCTCTTTAACACGATCCTGCCCAATTACATATTGATCTAGAAATTCTTTTATTTCTTTCGGTTTAGGAATACCTGTCATCAAATTTTCATTAACTGTTTCTTTGCGTTCCTCAAGCACATTATTTGCATGCGTTACACAATCTGAACAAATAAACCCAAAGTTGCCTTTGAGTAACAAAGGCACTTTACTTTCGGGTCTACCACAGCAAAAACAAATATTTTCTTTATTTTCAGCCATTATAATTATTAATCTAATTCATAAACAACATCAATCTTCTTCTTACCGGAATCCCAGCTGTCCCAATACTCACCATCCTTAATAGTTACCTGATGAGAACGAACATGAAGAATATATGTTCCATAAGGATGAGTCATTGCAAACTCATTAACAGTAATTCTATCCTTAGACTTAACAGTCTTCTTATTATATGTTTCACTAACCTTGCATCCGAAATGCTCCTTCAATACCTTATCTGCAACATACTGAATCATGCTTGAATTCTTCTTAGCAATTTCCGATGCAATATCGAATGCTTCCTCCCATGTAATATTAAATGCAGCACAATATGAACGCAATGTGCAGTCACCAATATTCTTCTTCCCAGGATTAGGGTTATACTCCTTCCAACGATTATCACCACTCATTAGTTTTACAAAGGTCAGACCCTGTGATTTTGCATAATCAACAACATTACCAAAATCATCAAAATGCGCTTCAGGTTGTCCATCCTCGAAATAAATAGTTGACTTCAAATCTCGAATAACAACCGTTGCAACATTCTTAAGCTGATTATTTACCAATGAATAACTTGCATTCTCAGCAACATCAATTGCCGAATTAACATGAAATGTAGTTTCCTGATTCATATTTTATTGTTTATTTTAAATTATTAAATATAATATAAATATAGTTGGAATTCGTAAAAAATTATAATTTTAGAGAAATATATAAGAAAATATTTGGAAAAAAAATACATTTCATTTCTGATTGTGAATTTTTTCCAAATTTTAATGTTATAGTTAATATTAAGGATATTTATATAAAAGGAAATGAAATCATATTCAAAGGAAAAACAAAAAACAATAAGGAATTGCTAATTGGTTCAAATATGCGTAATCTCCAGTTTGAAATAGTTTAACCAAATATTTTATTGACTTCTTCCAATGTCATTTCTTCAATAATGATATCATGTCCAGACCAATCATAATGTTTATCTTCATGTTGCTTTAAGTAATATAAGCAATCAATTAATGAATATTTTCCAACTGCTTCAGTATCATCTTCAGCACCTATGCATATATCTACTTCTTCTCCTTTTTCGTTGAACATTTTATATACGCAAGTATCGCTTACACTTTCAACTGCACAATATATAATAAAATCTTCACGAAAATATCCACATTCACTTATATATTTTGTTTTATATCCACCTGTTTTAAATGCCATAATTAAAGTTTATCTTTATTAAAATCTTTTGGGTTTTTTCTTACTCTATCTTTCCAGTAATTTAAACAACTCATAAATGAGTCTTCATATTCTTGTTTTACTGCTGCATACATTGCAACAACATTTGCAATAACAGTTAATAATTCATTTGATACGACTTGTCCATCAGGAAGCTTTCGGTTACCAGCACATTCTTTATCAAACAGACGAATAAGTTTATCAACACGTTTTTCTGGATCATCTGTTTCACAAGAATGTAATAAACAAGTTGATTCTCCAGTCTTAGGATCTCCAGCTAACATTACAATATTCAAATCTTTATCAACATAATCCATTGTAAGAGCTGTTTCTAATGACCATTGATAAAGTGGTTCTGATTTACATTTTGTAATATTTGCAGTACGAATCTTTTCTAACAACTCCTCATCAATTGGAGCTTGCATATGATTCCAAATCTGTATTGTCTTTGCTTCTCTACCTTCAACTGGCCATGCTGCAGTTTTTCCATCATTAGATATTTTTCCAAGTAATTCGCCTTCCATATTAATTATTTTTTAACTTGTTATAAATATAGTCAATTATAATTCTAAATGTTATATCTCCATTAAATATTGTATCATCTATCATAAAATATTCTCCATTATTAAATTCTTTACCTATTACTCTTTCTAAATCTATGATATATGTTGCAATATCTAAACTATCAAATTTCAATTCTTTATATAAAAGTAAATCTTCACCATCATTAGGTGATGTATTCATCGTAGTCTCAAAATAATCTCCTATTGAAAAATATGCAGTATTAATAACTTTACTTTTAATTTCGTCTCTTATAATTTTCATTATTTAATAAATGTTAAATATATACTTGGTACTTTAATAGTAAATATGTTCATGATGATATCTAGATGTTCTTCTAGCATCCTCTTATATGAAACTAATATAATTATTCAGATATAAAAACTTCCAAGAGCTAGAGGAAAGATTTTCACAATTTATGTTTCTTCAATTGAATTCCTGAATATATGCACCAAATTCCAGCTACAATAAATACAATTAAATTCATTACTTGATATGTCTTATTATCATATTGAAATGAATCAAAAAATATAAATCCAAATATAATGAAACATATAATTGCAATTAAGTGTCTGATAGCTTTATTAATATTATATGATGGCATATTCATTTAATTAAAATCCTATTTTTGTTGTTATTTGTTTAGAGAAATCATTTTCTTCTTTATAATTATATATATCTGCAAGCGACATATCTTCTTTTACTTCCTCACCAAGTATTGCGCTTGCCTTTTCTTTACATAATTTCTTAAATTCATATTTTAATTTTAAGCGGCCTTTACGTAATAATGCTTCATCAACATTTGTTATATTAGTATTAAATGTACATATAATCTTAATACCTAAAACATCACTTATAATGCCATCTGTAAGATTAAGTAATGTAGATATCATTGGATTAGCCCCTTTGTTTCTTGATTGTAACACGCGTTCACAATCTTCAAATATAAATATTGAATTTTGAGAATTAAGAAAATATCCAATTACTTTATCTTGTGGAACTCCTATTAATAAATTTGAATCAAAGAAAACAAAATCTTTCTCTGGATACTTACATATTAAATTTTTTATAACTGATGTTTTTCCAGACCCAGGCACTCCATATAAAAACATTAATGCTCCATTATTATCTTCTTCAATTAATGAGCACATGCGTTCATAAGGTATTTTAAAATCATCATTATAATTCTTATCTATATCAATATGATATGTTTCATAATCATACCATGTAGTATATAATGATCCATTAGAGTCAACTGATGCAATACCAAATGTAATTGTTTCTTCTTTTGTTGATTTTTCAAAATATCCTTTAATTCCATTAAATACTGCTTCAATATTATTTGGATCACAAAAAATCTCTTCATATATATTTGACATTTCACTATCATCAGATAATGTAATGTTCATTAAGAAATTATGAGAATGAAATTCCGTATTATCACAGCCAAGTACTAAATATTCATTAGGTGAATAACAAAATACTTTTGCGTTATATAATGGAATATTCTTATTTGAATCAAAATATTCTTGATCTTTATTATTTAATTCTTTAATTGCATTATCAATATTATGTAAAAATTTTCTAGAGTCAATTTTTGTTTTAACATTTCGTCTAACAGTATGAAAATTTTCTGATGCATCTTTATATTCTAATTCATCATTTTCATTATAATAAACTCTATATGCTCTTGGTAATGAATGATATAAATTTATATACATTGCTCCAAGATAATCATCGGTATATTGATTGAATTTCTTAAAAACATCTACAATATTATCTGTTAAAAGTATCATAAAAATTATTATGCGTGAAAATTAATATTATTAAATATATTATATTATTAAGTCAATGTAAACTTAATATGTATAATATAGTTAAAATTAATCAAGTATTCAACTATGACTAAAAAGGATGTTTTAGAAAAGGAATTTGGAAAGGATAATGAATTAGAAGCAGTATTGAAAGAAATTAAAAAACAATACGGAGAAGGTACCGTTATGCTTTTAGGGGAATCAGACGTGATGAATATTGAAGCTATTCCTTCCGGTTCTTTGTCTTTAGATGTTGCTCTTGGTATAGGTGGATATCCTAAAGGAAGAATCGTTGAAATATATGGACCTGAAAGTTGCGGTAAAACAACACTTGCTATTCATGCTGTTGCTGAAGCACAAAAAATGGGTCTTAAAGCTGCATACATTGATGCAGAAAATGCATTCGATAGAGATTATGCAGCTGCTCTTGGTGTTGATGTAGATACATTATTATTTGCTCAGCCTGACTGTGGTGAAGACTGTTTAGAAATTGCAACAAAATTAATAGGTTCCGGTAAAATAGGAATTTGTGTTATTGACTCTGTTGCTGCATTAATACCTAAAGCCGAATTAGAAGGTGCTATGGGAGATGCAAGAATTGGTCTTCAAGCAAGATTGATGTCACAAGCATTACGTAAGATGGTAGGTATTATCAAAAAGTCAAACTGTTTATGTATATTCATTAATCAGATTAGAGAAAAGATTGGTGTGTTATTCGGTAATCCTGAAACAACAACTGGTGGTAATGCTTTGAAATTCTATGCATCAATAAGATTGGAAGTAAGAAAGTCAACTGCTGTTAAAGATGGAGAAGAAGCAATTGCAAACTTAACAAAAGTAAAGGTTGTAAAAAATAAATGTGCACCTCCATTTAGAAAAGCAGAATTTGAAATTGTGTTTGGCAAAGGTATTAATAGATTTGGAGAAATAATAGACAAATCAATTGAATATGATATCATACACAAATCAGGATCTTGGTTCAGTTATGGAGAAGTAAAACTTGGACAAGGCAAACAAGCTGTTATTGATTTATTGAATGATAATCCTGAATTATTGGAAGAAATAGAGCAAAAAGTAATTGATGTTATTTCAAACAAACCTAAAGATGGCGTTTATGAATTAGATGATATATTAAAATAAAAATAAGATTATATATTTTAAGATTAAATTATATTAAAATAAAAGTTATGTATTTTAAGATTAAATTAAATAGAAATGTTTATCTTCATGGAAGAGATAAACGAATTATTGAAACATATTTTACTGAAGCTCAACATTTTGCCGAAGCAGGAATGAAAGTAATTAAAGGACTTGGAACTGATATTGAAGTTGAAGATGTTTGTTTAATGAAGAATTTCAAACCAGCAGCAAATGAATGTTGTGAAGATAGTAAAATATTTGCAGTTAAAATTGCTGAAGATATATTTCAAGATGATGGTACATTTAAAACAATAAAATATGCATTACCTGTATTTGCAAAAACAAGCGATGAAGTTCATGAAATAATGAAAAACTATATTTCACAAGGTTTAGAAAATATGAGAATTACTACAATCTCCGAAACGAAGTGGATTTGGATATAATATTTTATTTATATATTGCATCACCTTTGTATAAGAGGTTTAATTATTTTAATTATATAAATTTATAAAAATACTTTATAATATGAAACATCTAAAAACATTTGAAAATCATACTAAGTATGAAGAAGCTAAGCAAAGTCTAATTTTGCCTAATGTAAGTCTCTGTGAACAAGAGAATGAAGTACATTATAATCCTTATGTTGAACCGCCACACGATTATTCACAAGATTACTTCACAATGGTAGTAACAAGTGGAGGTGATATTAATTGGAGTGGTTCAACAACATCAAATACACTGTCTTATTCAAAGGATAATGGTGAGAATTGGTCGGCTGTAACAAGTGCAGATACAATATCTGTTGCAGCAGGTGATAAGGTTCTATGGAAAGGAACGACAAAACCACAAGTAAATAAAGGTATTGGTAAGTTCAGTGGCGCTACTGATGTTAAATACTATGTAGAAGGTAATGTAATGTCATTACTGTTTGGTGATAACTTTAAAGGTCAAACAAGTCTTAGTGGTAAGGATTGGGCGTTATATGGTTTATTCACATCTAACACCAATGTAACAAGTGCAGAGAATATGTCATTACCTGCAACAACGTTGGCATATTACTGTTATGCATGGATGTTCCAAGGTTGTACAAGTCTAACAACAGTACCTGAGTTACCTGCAACTACAATGGCTAATGGCGGATATAGCTATATGTTCTATGGTTGTACAAGTCTAACGACAGCACCTGAGTTACCTGCAACAACGTTAGAAGTTAACTGTTATAACTCTATGTTCTCAAATTGTACGAGTTTAACGGCAGCGCCTGAATTACTTGCTACAACATTAGCTAATGATTGCTATGAATATATGTTCTATAATTGTACGAGTTTAACGTC
>Ga0310691_10008104_pt1 | contig 10850 bp, 6 predicted proteins | sample 176DNAGHGlowgp2_FD_203887 | JGI IMG/M metagenome (GOLD analysis project Ga0310691, IMG submission 203887) | Sheep rumen microbial communities from Palmerston North, Manawatu-Wanganui, New Zealand - 1766 DNA GHGlow gp2 (v2) (version 2) | ecosystem: Host-associated > Mammals > Digestive system >... | reverse complement strand
GTTTACCATCGACCGAAAGACTCCGGTTTTCGTCGATTTCACCGATTCCACCCTGCTTCGCACAGTAGCTTTTCTCAACGAGCGTCTGCAGAAGGCGGCAGGTTTCACGCTGGACGTGATCCAGGACGATCCGCTGGACCATGGCGCCGAGAAGGGGATTTTCATCCTCAATGCCGGATGGAAGAAAGAAGCGTATAACCTGCAGGTCAGCCCCAACAGGCTGCTGATCGAATATGTCGACGGTGCGGGCCTGTTCTACGCCATCCAGACCATCTTCCAACTGCTTCCGGACGCTATTTTCGCCGATACCCGCCAGAAGGGTGTCCGCTGGGACGTACCGTGCTGCTCCATCGAAGATGCACCGGCCTTCCCTTACCGCGGAATGCATCTGGACTGCTGTCTCCATTTCTTCAGCATGGACTTCCTCAAGAAGTACATCGACATAATGGCCCTGCACAAGGTGAACCGCTTCCACTGGCATCTTACCGAAGACCAAGGCTGGCGCCTTGAAATCAAGAAATATCCTCTTCTCACCGAGAAGGGGCAGTGGCGCAAGGAAACGGTTGTCGGCAGTCTCTATTCCGGTATTTACGACGGCAAGCCCTACGGTGGCTATTATTCTCAGGAAGAGGTCCGCGAACTCGTGCGCTATGCAGCCGAACGCTACGTGACGATCATTCCCGAAATAGAACTTCCCGGTCATGCGCTTGCAGCCATCGCGTGCTATCCCGAATTGAGCTGCGGACTCGAGGATCATTACGAGACCGCGACCAAATGGGGGATTTTCAAGCAGGTTTACTGCCCCAAGGAGACCACCTTCAAGTTCCTCGAAGATGTCTTCGACGAAGTGATCGAACTCTTCCCTTCGGAACTCATCCACATAGGAGGCGACGAGTGCCCCAAGGCAAGCTGGAAGCAATGTCCTCACTGCCAGGCACTTATCAAGCGTGAAGGACTCAAGGACGAATTCGAGCTCCAGAGCTGGTTCATCCAGCGCATGGAGCGCTACATCAATTCCAAGGGCCGCCAGATCATCGGTTGGGACGAGATTCTCCAAGGAGGACTCGCACCCAATGCAAAGGTGATGTCGTGGCTCGGAGAAGAAGGAGGAATCAGGGCTGCGCAGCAGCATCACGAAGTGGTGATGTCGCCCTATCCCAAATATTACCTCGATTACTGGCAGGCCGATCCCGAAAGCGAGCCCCTCGCGATGGGAGGGCCCACCCTGCTGCGCACCATGTACGAATACAACCCGGTTCCGGAAGTGCTGACTCCGGAAGAGCGCAAGTATATCATAGGTGTAGAAGGCTGCGTATGGACCGAATACATGCCTACTCCAGCCCGCGTCGAATATATGGCCTGGCCGCGCATGTGCGCTATCGCTGAGGCCGGATGGTCGACCGCAGGCAAGGACTGGGACGGTTTCACCCGCAGGCTCGAGAAACATCTCGGCCGCCTCGACCGACTTGACGTAGGCTACTGCAAGGCTTTCTACGACCCTTACATCGACCTTCGCAAAGACACGGAATACAGCAAGGTGGCCGTTATCAGCGTGGATGCGCCCGATGCAGAGATACGCTACACTCTCGACGGAAGCGAACCCACGGCGCAATCTGCCTTGTACACAATACCCTTCGCGATCAACCGCCAGCAGACCATCAAAGCTGCGGCCTTCCGCGACGGAAAAAAGATTGGAACTACGAAATATAAAAATTTTTAATTATTTTTGAAGGATTATGGCATTAAGACTCACTGAGCAACCTTCGCTCTACGATCATCTTGAAAAGAAGTCGGTGGCAGAATTGCTGCGCGACATCAACAACGAAGACAAGAAAGTAGCCCTCGCTGTAGAGGCGGTACTTCCTGATATCGAAAAACTGTGCAACGCCATCGAGGCCCAGTTGCGCGCAGGCGGACGCTTCTTCTGGCTCGGCGCCGGCACTGGCGGAAAGATCGGTGTGCTGGACGTGCTGGAAGTTCCCAACACCTACGGCGTGGACCCCGAGATCTGGCAGGCCGTGCTTGCAGGCGGCAACGAGAATCTCGTGCTCGACCTCGAAGAGGCCGAAGATGACACCGAAGAGGGATGGAGGACGCTCAGCGAAAAGCACCACGTCACTCCCAAAGACATAGTTGTGGGTATTTCCGCCAGCGGCAACACTCCTTACGTGCTCGCAGCCATGAAGGCTTGCAAGGAGCACGGAATCCCTTGCGGGAGCATCTGCAACAACCCCGATTCGCCCATTTCCCACTATGTGGATTATCCTATCGAGGTCGTCATGGGTCCTGAATTCATCACCGGCAGTACCCGCATGAAATCGGGCACCAGCCAGAAACTCCTCTGCGACATGATCAGCACCACCCTCATGGTCCGTCTCGGACGCGTCGAGGGCAATCGCATGGTCTGCGCAAACCTCATCAACAACAAGGTCGTCGACCGTCTCACCCGCACCATGGTGGAACGCAATCCCCAGCTCAGCTACGAGTACTGCGAACAGATCATCAAGAAGACCGGCGGCCTGAAGAAAGCCGAGGAATATCTGAAAGAACAGGGTATCTTAAAATAAAGTGAAATGAAAGTATCACGCATCATCCTTGCTTTTGCCGTTTGCCTTATCCTTGGAGTTTCCTGCCAGGATAAAGAAAAGGAAGATAGCAAAAAGCCCATTGCAGAAGGCTTGATCCTGAATGAGATAGCTCCTCATGAGGATTCGGAAGGCTTCGACACCTGGGTGGAGATTCTCAACACGACCAAGGAGACGATCTCGCTCGAAGGCCTGAGCCTTTTTATTACCGACACCTACTTCAAAGGACAGAGTATTGCCACCCTTTCCGGCTCTTTGGCAGCGGGAGAGCGCAAGGTTTTGTCGGTAGATGACGGTACACTTCGTACAGGCATTGCATCAAATGCAGCTTTTACGCTTGTACTGGGAAGTTCCAACGACAACCCCACCGACAGTTTCGAGCGCAAGGATGATGACCCTTCCCTCGGATACTTCGGCAGTTGGCAGCGCATACCCGATGCAAGCGGGGAATGGCGTCGTGTAACTTATTCCAGCCGTGGCAGCGAGAACAAACTGTTCGACGCTGCGAATTACCGTCCTACGGCCGTCTGGGCCTGGGGTTCGCATCTTTCCGACCTTACAGCCGACAATGGCGCCAAGATGCGTGATCTGAAGAGAAAAGGCTACGATCACATACTGATGAACTTCGCGGGATTCGAGAATAAGAATTATCGCCAGCAGGCAATCAACTTTATCAATCTCTGCGAAGAAATCGACCTCGTTCCCCATGTGTGGCTCCAATGCTTCTACCAGAACGGCAGCTGGGTGAGTCCTATCGATGACACCAGCAAGACTTACAAGGAAGAACTCTTCGAGCTGATACGCAACGATGCTCGCCGCTATGTGGAAACATGGGGTGTGAAGGGTGTACATCTCGATTACATCCGTTTCGGCGGCACTGCATCCAAGCATAATTGGACTACCGAAGTAAATTCTGTGGCTGCCGTGAACCGCTGCTGCCGCGAGATACGCGAGACGACGGATAGTTTCGAAGAAGGGCTGCTTACTTCGGCTGCCCTCATGCCTGAGGCTAATTCCAGCCAGTATTATGGCCAGAAACCTGCCGAGATGGCAAAGTACATCCACATCCTCATGCCGATGAATTACCGTTATGGTTCCTACAACATGACTGACGACACCTTCAAGGGCAACTCCAACTATTATTCCGATCAGGCTGCCAAGAGCGGTGGTGTCTGCTGGACTGGAATTCAGACATACGACTCCGCAACCAAGGGCATGACTGCCGAAGCACTCCGCAAGGATATTGATCTGATTGCAGAAACACGCGCCGCAGGCGTCGTTCTCTTCCGCTATCAGCTCGGTGATTTCCCGGACATAAATGATCTTTGGAAATAAAACCAAAAACCTAAATATTATCTATTAACCAATCAAAACACAGCATTATGAAAAAATTACGTTTTTTTCTGGTGAGCTTCGCTGCTTTTGCACTGACCTTCACCGGCTGTAAGGACAACAAGGAACCTGTACCCGATGATACCACGGGAACCAAGGTGACACTTACAGAAATCGTAGATGCAGCTTCTTCCACTTACAAGTCATGGGAAGAAGGAGAAGGCCTGACCGACTCTTTCAAGGTCGGAAGCAAGGACTTCAATACTCCTGAGTACCAGTTTGCCATCTGCCAGGCACTGGTAAACATCAGCAAAGGCGAGAAGGGCGACATCACAGTGCCTTCCTACAAGCCTGCAGCTCACCCCGAAAGGGATAGCTATGACAAGGAAACCATTGCGGTGACCAACGGCCCCAAGAACGGGGAAGAGACCGAGGACCTTGTGAACGTTGCCAGCAGGATGCTTGCACGTATGGTTGCTGACCTTCAGGTTCCTAACCAGACGAACTTCACCCGCAACGGTTCTGCAATCGCTTTCTCGACCGACCGCGCCACTATCGTCATTTCACGCGCACTCGCAGGATACAAAGCTGACGGCAAACTTGCCGAAAGCGTATCTGCAGATTACAAGGGAGCTGCCGCTACCCTTAAGGCATTCGCTACCGAACTTGTCAAGTATCTTGACGTCTGGGAGAAAACCGTAGGTACCGTTGATGCAGACGGTTCGCACTGTACCTCTAACAAGACTGCATGGCAGAATGTACACTTCATTCCTATCGAGTACTCCGGTGGTTACAAGGATGGCGAAATGTATGATGAGGGCAAGTTCCCCATTTGGCATCCTGTTGTTGACGGCCGCGAATACACTGCAGCTGAATGCTGGAGTGTTGCGGCTCAGGGTATCCTCGACCTCGTTACTGTCGAGGGTTCCAGCCTCATGCAGCCTTCCCGCAATCCTTTTGTTCATACCATGGGCAATGGCAAGAGCCTCTCTGAGCCTATCCCTACTCCTGCTGAATATGCTACAGTAACCGGTTTCAATGCATATCCTTGGTATGAGAACACCAATGATGGCGCTATCATCAACTTCTCGGACAAGAATCCTTGCACCGTTGAGTTCCTCTGCCATGAACTTGGCTGGTACCTCACCCGCTGCACCCAGTTCGACACTCCTGCCATCGGCAACTTCCAGCAGTTCGGCAAGGGAGAGAGCGTTATCAACTATGGTGAGTACGAAGGTATCATCTCCGCAATGCGTACCTTCCTCATCATGATCCGCTTCTACGATTACCTCCTCAAGAACAACATTACCGAAAATGTTTGGGATGCAGTCAAGGATGTTCATCTCGACTATGATCTCTATGGTGTTGACATGCCCGACATCGAGCTCAAGACCATGAAGCTCAACTATGACTGGAAGGAATCTACGAAGGAAGCCAACTTTACTGCCAAGGAAGCTTGGACAGCGACTCCCACCGTTGACTGGATTACCGTTGACCCTGCTTCCGGCGAGGCTGGTGACATCACTATCAAAGTTTCTGTATCACAGAACAGCGGCGAGGCCCGCGACGGCAAGGTCGTTGTCAAGGGCGGCAACGTTACCGAAGGTCTCGAAATCGAGGTAAGCCAGATCGAATACACCGAACCCAACACAGCTACCATCAGGGACTTCGCTCAGGAATACATCAAGGTTATCGACCAATGGGCTACTCATGTCGGAAAGATCAACCGTCTCTCCAACTGGGCTCTTGCTACCGATGCTGATAAGGATGTCGTTGAGGATGCGCACTATGTGCCCAATGACTTTACCATTCTCGTTGGCGGCAAGACCTACAATACTGCAGACATGCTCGAGATCGCTCTCCGCAGCTACCTGCTTCTCCGCGGATGGGATGGCAACGAGACCGAGAAGGCCGGATGGGGCAACTTCCCTGAGGTGACCCCCGTTTCCATGGATGCTACTCTTCCTGATGCTCACGACTTTGCGTTTGGCAGCCCTCTGATCGAGACCAGCAATGGCGGATATCTCTACAAGAAGGTTGACGGCAAGGAAGTTTACGGACAGGTTGATCCTGTTATCCTTGACAACTGGGCGCAGCGCTCCCTCAACTGGGCGTTCACTCATGACAAGGTCATCACCAACCTCTGCGGCTATCCTCGTGATCCTATCACCAACTATGGAGGTTGCTTCAGCTCGGGTCGTGCACTCCTCACCTATGCATTCTTCTTCAAATACATGCTTGAGAATGGCCTTGACTATGCTGACAAACTTGGCGAGGATGTTGTCATACGTTCCGAACTCTTCGGAATCGAGACTGCTACCGAAACCAAGCCTACCATCAGGGAATTTGCAGAGGCTTATTCCAAGATTGTCAATATCTGGGAGAACAGCATCGGAGATGTAAACCGTCTTTCTGCATTCAAGCTCGCTGAACCCGGCGACAAGGATGTCGTAAAGAATGCACACTATGTTCCTGCAACTACCACGATCCTGGTTGGCAGCAAGCTTTACAACATCGCCGACATGCTCGAGGTTGGTCTTCGCAGCTACATGCTTCTCCGTGGATTCGACGGCAATGAGACCGAAAAGGCCGGACTCGGCAACTTCGGCAAGGTAACTCCCGTTACCCTTGATTCTCCTGTTCCCGATTCCCATGGATTCGCATTCGGCAGCCCTCTGATTGAGTCCAGCAATGGCGGATATCTCTACAAGAAGGTTGACGGCAAGGAAGTTTACGGACAGGTTGATCCTGTTATCCTTGACAACTGGGCACAGCGCTCTGTCAACTGGGCGTTCACTCACGACAAGGTCATCACCAACCTCTGCGGCTATCCTCGTGATCCTATCACTAACTACGGTGGCTGCTTCAGTGCGGGCCGTGCTCTCATCACCTATGCATACTTCTTCAAGTACATGCTCGACAACAAGCTCGACAAGGCTGATGGTCTTGGCGCAGACGTTGTTATCCGTTCCGAACTCTTCGGAGTCGAGACCGCTTCGCTCAAGGATTTCGCAAGAGCTTTCGTAAAGGGCCTCAACGTTTGGCAGAACACAGTTGGCAACGTTGATGCAGACGGTGTCCGTAACCAGAAGAGCAAGGATGGAGCTTGGGAGAATGTTCATTTCATCCCTATCGAGGGCAACCCTGACAGCGATTATTATACCTTTGGCAACAACCAGTACGATCCCAAGTACACTCCTTGGGTCCTGAAGGTTCCCGGAAAGGACATCAAGGCCAACGAGGCATGGGAAATCGCTATCCGCGGCCTGCTCAACATGTGCACAGCCGAAGGAGAGGACTTCCTCCCCGGCATGACCGACCGCAACAAGGCTTATACCCTGAAGGACGCCATGGCTCTGTCCGAGGCTCCCATCTCCGCTACACTCCCCGACAACAAGTGGGGCAAGCATCCTTGGTATGAGGGTGGAAACCTCGTCAAGGACGGTGGAAAGGAAGTTACCGCTGTCGATGTCAACTTCGCAATCAAGGTTGGTGCATGGCACATCGTGCGCGGCCTTATCAAGAACGACGGCAACACCAGTCCTCTCGGCATGATTGGCAACTTCCAGGAATTCGGTACCTCCTCCGGCACCCTCAATCTCAATGGTGAGAACGGTGCTTATGTCGGATACATCTCTCCTATGCGCGAAATGCTCGTTATGATGAGGATTTATAAATATTTGCTCGACAATAATGTAGATGCAAATGTTTACAGCGCTCTCAAGGGTCAGAAGTTCGATTTCGATCTCTACGGAGTGAAGTAATTGTCTGTTTTTGACCGTGGGGGCCTGACCGCCCCCGCGGTTCCAATTATAACATTAAATGCTATGAGAAAATTTCTGTTTTCCATTATGGCATGCAGTCTGATTGCAGCTGCCTGCGCATGCAACAAGAACAATGACGACAATAAAAATGAAGACTCTGAAGGCCAGGAGGAGGTCAGCAAGGAATTCTCCGCTACCCGTTTCAACGGATTTATGGTAGAAGAACTTGCAAAAGCTTACGAGTCCTTTGTTGAAAAGGATCTTCTTCCTGCTTCAGTGAATGTCGAGGGTATTCTCTATGGTAAAGGCCAGTACATCGCTGCAGCCTGCCTGCTCCTCAAACAGATTCAGGAGGACCCTGAAAACTGGGAGAAAGAAGAGGTTGACGTTCCTGTCCGCATGACATGGGGTGGAAACTTGCAGAACAATACCTTCGAGCAGGACAGCATCTCGCTGGAAGCTCTTTCATGGGCGGCCGAAAAGGCCTATGCCTATGGTGTAAAGAATGGCTCCATGCCCAATTACGTATCTTTCGGAAAGATCACTGTTCCTTCGCGCGGCGCCGATAGCACCTTTACCTATAACTATGACACTCCTTTTAAGGATGGTGTGAAATATATTGGCAACTTTATCTCCACCGACTATGGTGCAGCCCTCTGCCGCGTGTTTTATTACTATAAGCATAATTCACAATTGCCCGAAAAGGTATGCACCTGGGGCTCTGACTATCTTCGCAAGGTCAACAATTGTGCAATCGACGACCCTGTGGTCATCGCCGCAAAAGATGCTGCTCTTTCCGGACTCCCCGAAAACGCGACCCAGTTCCAGAAACTCAAGGCGATATTTGAATATGCCCGAGATGAGTGGGAGTGGGAGAACTACATGAATACCTCCAAGGGTTCCGTGGGCACAATCAAAGCCAAGGGCGGCAATTGCTGCGACCTTACTCATGCCACTCTTGCAATGTGTCGAGCCGCAGGTATTCCCGCTCGTTACATGCACGGGCAGTGCTATTTCAGCTCTGGTGTCATAGGTCATGTGATTCCCGAGCTCTGGGACGGTCACCGTTGGTGGATATGCGATCCTTCCAATAATTCCGCGACCGTGGGAAATCCTGCCTGGAAAGGTATGGAAACCTTCAACGGACGCTATAAAGAGCTTCCTTTCTGATAATTGGTTAGTAGTTTTATAGTATGAAAAAGATTCTGGCAATCGTATTCCTCGCTGCAGCGCTCTTTGGCTGCAAACAGGCTCCCGAAAACACCAACGGCATCTGGCTCTGGTCGAAGTTCATGAACGAGGTGAACCTCGACGACCTGCATGCCAAGGCCATAGACAACATCATCCTTCACGAAGTAGCTTTCGAAAAGCACGGCGTGGACTCCACCCTGGCATTCATCCATGAGGCTCAGTCCAAGGGGATGAAGGTGCACATCTGGTTCCAGGCCTTCTACAAGGACGGCAAATGGATCAATCCCGTGGACGATTCGCTCAACCGCTACAAGCAGGAGTACTTCGACGAGGTGATCGAGCGTGCGGTCAAATATGTGGGTTATGGCGTAGACGGAATCCATCTCGACTACATCCGTTTCGGCGGCACGGCCCACAAGCACAATCCTTCCGAGGAAATCACCGCCACCGGCTGCGTGACCGAGTTCTGCAGGCAGATCAACAAGGCGACCAAGGCCGCCAATCCCAAGATCATCCTCTCTGCCGCCCTCATGCCCGAACCGGACAGCGAGTATTACTATGGCCAGGATCCCGCCCAGATGGGACAGTACATCGATATCCTCATGCCCATGATCTATTTCCACTGCGATTCCTACCGCAAGGGAGGCAGGCCCTGGGCAAAGATGGTGGCGGATCACTTCGCAACCAAGGGCGCTCCCGCAAAGGTATGGGCCGGCCTCACCACCTACGAGGATACCGAGACCGAGCACGTCGTGCCGATGAACGCCGAGCGCATCCTGCAGGACTGCCGTATGTTTACGGATTCCACCAAGGCTGAGGGCGTAGTACTCTTCCGCTACGGCCTCGGAGAACTTCCTGATTTGAACGAACTATGATACTGATCGCAGACAGCGGGGCTACAAAGACCGAGTGGGGATGTGTTTCCCGCGACGGCGCAACCCGCATAGGCTTTTTCAGCCAGGGGTACAACCCCAATTATATTACCGGCAGCCAGATAGTTGCCGACATCCGGGCGAACCTGCCGGCTTCGCTGGATACTGCTCTCGTTGAGGAGATATACTTTTACGGAGCGGGCGTCACCGAACTCCAGTATCCTTTCATGGAGAAGACGCTGCGCGAGGTGTTCACCAAGGCGGGCAAGGTGTTCATTGCGATGGATACTCTGGCTTCGTGCCGCGCCCTTCTCCAGACGGAGCCCGGCTTTGCGGCCATTCTCGGCACCGGGGCGAATTCCTGCCTCTACGACGGATGCAACGAGGGCCTGAACGTGGACAGCTGCGGCTTCATCCTCGGCGACGAGGGTTCGGGCGGAAACCTTGGCAAGCGCATGATTACCGACTATATCCGCCGCAACATGCCCGCAAATGTGTACGAGCTTGTGGGGCGCGAACTCGGCCGGAACAACGACGAACTCCTGGACGTCATCTATACCAAACCTTTCCCGAACCGCTTCTGCGCGCAGTACGCCAAGTTCATCAACGAGCATCTGGACTTCGATCCTTACTTCCCGGAACTGGTGACCGACGCGTTCAGGCAGTTCTTCCGTCTGATAGTCACCCATTATCCTGACTATCAGAAGTATACCTTCAATGCGGTAGGTTCCGTGGCATATTACTTCCGGCCTCTGCTCGAGAAGGTCGTGACGGAATTCGGAATGAAGATGGGAACCATCCTCAAGGCTCCCATGGAAGGTCTTATCAAGTATCATCTCAACAATTAGAATATGAGCAGCAACAAGTACCTGGTCCCGCTTGCATTCATAGGCATGATGTTCTTCACCGTGGGATTCGCCACGGGCATCAACGGTTACTTCGTGCCTTTCCTCGAAAACAATCTTAACCTGACATCGGCCCAGAGCTATCTGGTGATCGCGGCCACTTTCCTCGCGTTCCTGGTGTTCAGTTTCCCTGCTTCGAGCATCATAAGCAAGATAGGATACAAGCGTACTATGTCGCTGAGTTTCTTCATGTTCGCACTA
>Ga0310691_10008102_pt1 | contig 10850 bp, 8 predicted proteins | sample 176DNAGHGlowgp2_FD_203887 | JGI IMG/M metagenome (GOLD analysis project Ga0310691, IMG submission 203887) | Sheep rumen microbial communities from Palmerston North, Manawatu-Wanganui, New Zealand - 1766 DNA GHGlow gp2 (v2) (version 2) | ecosystem: Host-associated > Mammals > Digestive system >... | reverse complement strand
CGATAACACCTCCAGAGATTCTATGGCTTCACGACAGTATTCCTGTGAACTATCAGATACTGCTGGACATCCGTAACGAGAGTGCCGTAGCAGCCTTGGCGCTGCATGAGTGGCAGCTCTACGAATATAACAACCGCATCTATACACAGTTGTTCAAGGAACTATCTGCCGACTCGTCGCTCGACTCCTATTGTCGTACTATGCAACAGTCGCAGACCAACAAACAGGTGGCTATCATCCTGTTGGTGTTCCTCTTCTTGGCTATCATCGCCGTGGTGGTGTGGCAACTGATGTTGCTCCACAACAGGCGCTACAGCATCTTGCAGGAACGTCGTTCGCAGTTGGAAATGATGGCCGACGATGTCACGCGTCTGAAGATAGAGGAGGGCAACCTGCATATCAGTAATGCTGTGCTCGATAATACGCTCTCTACCCTGAAGCACGAGACGATGTATTACCCCAGTCGTATCCAGCAACTGCTTGATGCTGATGATAGCGCCTCGCTCATCGAGGTCACCGAGTATTATCGCGAACTCTATGGCATCCTGAGTCAACAGGCTATGCGTCAGCTCGACTATACTAAGATGCATCTGAAGGCTTTAGATCACGAGGTGCTGGGTGATGCTATCTTCATTGATTATCTGTTTGATATCCTTCGGAAGCAGTCGGGCGAGAACACGCTCTCTGTAGAATGGACCCCTGTGGATGACCATTATGTGAAGGCCACCGTATCAATGCCTGCTCTGAAATTGACTGATGAGCAGTTGGCCCGACTCTTCATGCCTCAGGACGAGGCCAATATCCCGTTCCTCATCTGTCGTGAGATAGTGCGCCTTCATGGCGAGATCACGAATCGACATGCTTGTGGCATACGGGCAGAACGAAATGACAATCAACAAATTAAGATATTAATAACACTTCCAAGAATATGCAAAACTTCAAAGTCATCATCGTAGAAGATGTGCCCCTGGAACTGAAGGGCACCGTGGGTATTATAAAGAATGATATCCCTGAAGCCGAAATCATAGGTACTGCCGATAACGAGGCCGCCTACTGGCGCTTGCTGAAACAGCAGGTTCCTGATTTGGTGTTGCTCGACCTTGGTCTTGGTGGCTCTACTACTGTTGGTGTAGAACTCTGTCGTCAGACGAAGGAGATGCATCCGCAGGTGCGTGTGCTGATCTTTACGGGCGAGATATTAAATGAGAAACTGTGGGTTGATGTGCTCGATGCTGGTGCTGATGGTATCATCCTGAAGACGGGCGAACTGCTCACGCGTAATGATGTGATGGCTGTCATGAATGGCAAGCAACTGGTGTTCAATCAGCCCATCCTTCAGAAAATAGTGGAACGCTTCAAGCGTAGCGTAGGCTCAGAACTGATGAAACAGGAGGCTATGGTCAACTACGAGATTGACGAGTATGATGAACGTCTGCTCCGTCATCTGGCTTTAGGATATACTAAGGATCAGATAGCACAGCTTCGTGGCATGCCTTTTGGCGTGAAGAGTCTGGAGAAACGTCAGAACGAACTCGTACAGAAACTCTTCCCTGACGGACGTGGTGTCAATGCTACCCGTTTGGTGGTGCGTGCCCTGGAACTGCGTATCATCGATATTGACAACCTGGAAGCGGATGAGGAGTAGTTAAGAGTTAAGAATTAAGAATTAAGAGTTAAGAATTAAGCATTGATGAAGGTGAATCGGATTATAGCTCGACTAGTGTTGCTCTTGCTGATAGCGCAACTGCTATTGGTGTTTTTGTCGTGGTTGCTATCTGCCACGCTAACCGATGCCGTTCACCCGTTGCTGTCGAGCGAGGGTATCCGTTGGTTCTTGGGACAGTTCTCTGTGATGCTGCTCAAGCCCCAACTGATATGGCTTATCCTCCTGTCGATGGCTGGTGGATGCGTGTGGCGTAGTGGTATCTTCCGACCCTCGCAACTCTCTTTCCGTCGTCAGTCAGCCCTGCGTGTCTCTTTCATTGTATTAATCCTGCTCATAACAATAGTAGCACTCCTTGTGATGATGCCACAAGCTGTGCTACTATCTTCTACGGGTATGTTGTGGCCCTCGCCTTTCAGTAGGGCTCTGGTGCCCATCCTCTCGGCTCTGACTATCATCACCTCCTCTTGTTATGGTCTGCTCTCGCGTACGTTCACGTCTTTGTATGATGTCTATGACTCTTTTCGCTTTGGACTCCAGCAGGCGGTGCCTCTGCTGATACTGTACCTTTTCGTCGTGACGTTCTACGAGTCTTGCCTATACGTGTTCCTTTAATTCCTCTTTCAGGAATCTCGGCGTAAAACCTTTCTCGCTCTTGGCCACCTCTTCTGGTGTGCCAACGCTGAGTACCATGCCTCCCTTTCGTCCGCCCTCAGGTCCCATGTCAATGATATAGTCAGCCTGACAAATCACGTCGAGGTTGTGCTCAATGATAATCACCGTGTTCCCTCTGTCCACCAGTTTATGAATCACCTGCATCAGGATGCGGATATCCTCGAAATGCAGACCCGTAGTGGGCTCGTCGAGAATATATAGCGTCTTTCCCGTGTCGCGCTTCGACAGTTCGGTAGCCAGTTTCACGCGCTGACTCTCACCACCCGATAGCGTCGTTGACGACTGTCCCAGTTTGATATAACCCAGTCCCACATCCTGTATCGTCTTGATTTTCCTAAGGATATCAGGCACGTTCTCAAAGAACTCCACAGCCTGATTGATGGTCATATCCAGCACATCGGCAATAGATTTTCCCTTGTAGCGTACCTCCAGCGTCTCACGATTATAACGCTTGCCGTGACATTCTTCGCAAGGCACCTGGATGTCGGGCAGGAAATTCATCTCGATGGTCTTGTAACCATTACCACCACAGGTCTCGCATCGTCCGCCTTTCACGTTAAACGAGAAGCGACCAGGCTTATATCCCCTGATCTTTGCCTCTGGCAGATTCACGAAGAGCGAACGGATATCCGAGAAGACGCCTGTATAGGTGGCAGGGTTAGAACGGGGTGTGCGTCCTAGTGGCGACTGATCCACATTCACCACCTTATCGATATTTTCTATGCCCTCTATCGAATCGTAAGGCATTGGCTTCTTCAACGAGCGATAGAAATGCTGGCTCAGGATTGGTTGCAGCGTCTCGTTGATCAGCGTTGACTTACCAGAGCCGCTGACGCCAGTCACCACAATGAGTTTACCCAAGGGGAAGCTGACATCCACGTTCTTGAGGTTGTTGCCACGGGCACCTTTAATAACTAAAGCCTCACCCCCAACCCCTCTCGCGGGGGAGAGGGGAGTAGATAGTTCTTGCCCTTGAATCTTTCCCTTCTTGGAATTAGATAGTTCTTGCCCTTGAGTGTAATCACTCCCCTCTCCCCCGCGAGAGGGGTTGGGGGTGAGGCTGCCTTTCAGATATTGCGCCGTGAGCGTATTGGCCTTCAGCATCTCCTTGGGCGTACCTTGGAACACCACCTCGCCACCTTTTCTTCCTGCCTTCGGACCTATATCGATGATATAGTCGGCAGCCAGCATCATATCCTTGTCATGCTCTACCACAATCACCGTATTGCCCAGGTCGCGAAGTTCTTTCAGTGAACGGATCAGGCGCTCGTTGTCCCTCTGATGCAAACCAATAGAGGGCTCGTCGAGGATATACAGCACGTTGACCAGTTGCGAGCCAATCTGTGTGGCCAGTCGGATGCGCTGACTCTCACCACCCGATAATGATGCCGACTGACGATTCAAGGCCAGGTAGTCCAGTCCTACATCCAGCAGGAAATCCAGTCGCGTGCGTATCTCCTTCAGTATCTCTGTAGCAATCTGCTGTTGCTGGTTATCCAAGTGCTTCTCGGCTTCATCCAACCATTCGCGCAGTTCGGCGATATCCATCGACGCCAGTTCCGAGATATTCTTGTCCCAGATGCGATAGGATAGGGCCTCACGGTTCAGTCGCTGTCCGTGACACTCAGGACACTCGCATTCTGCCAGGAATTGGTCTGACCATTTCTGACCTGCTGCCGTCTCGTCATTCTCCATCGTGTCGCGCAGATATTTGATGATGCCGTTGAAGGCCACGAAGTAATCGCTTGAGGTATGAACCAGTTCCTTGGCGATGCGCACATCCTCCAGCGTGCCATACAATATCTCGTTCATCGCCTCCTCAGGAATCTCCTCAATAGGCGTCTTGATGTCTAGCTCATACTTCTTTAGTATGGCGTCTATCTGCCAGAATATCAGTTGGTTCTTGTATTTGCCTAAAGGAATGATTCCACCCTCGTGAATACTCTGTTTCTTGTTGGGAATCACCTTGTCAATGTCTATTTCGTTGATCACGCCCAGACCCTTACAACGCGGACAGGCACCCTGTGGCGAGTTGAACGAGAAGTTATTTGGTGCTGGGTCACTATAGGCAATACCCGAGGTGGGACACATCAGTCTCTTGGAGAAATGTTTCACCTCGTTGGTATCCTTGTCGAGAATCATAATCAGACCTTCGCCCTGTTTCATCGCCGTCTGAATACTCTTCTTCAGACGCTCGCTCTCGCCCTCTACCTTCATCTTGTCGATGACCACTTCAATATCGTGGTTCTTGTAGCGGTCCACCTTCATGCCTTGTCTGATCTCCGTGATTTCACCATCTACACGCATGGTGAGATAGCCCTTGCGGCGCATGGCCTCGAAGAGTTCGCGATAATGACCCTTACGACTCCTTACCAATGGGGCCAGAATGAAAATCTTGTGACCCATGTAGTCGCTCTGAATCATCTCCAGCACGCGCTCCTCCGTATATTTCACCATCGGCTCACCCGTCATATAGCTATACGCTTTACCGGCACGTGCAAAGAGCAGTCGCAGGTAGTCGTATATCTCCGTGGTGGTGCCCACCGTAGAACGAGGATTCTTGTTCGTGGTCTTCTGTTCGATACTGATCACAGGCGACAAGCCTGAAATCTTGTCCACGTCAGGACGCTCCATGCCTCCCAAGAAGTTGCGGGCATAGGCCGAGAACGTCTCGATATAACGGCGCTGACCTTCGGCAAAGATGGTGTCGAAAGCCAGTGATGATTTTCCGCTACCACTCAGTCCGGTGATAACAGTCAACGACTGACGGGGTATTGTGACGTCGATATTCTTGAGGTTGTGCACCCTGGCACCATAAACCTCGATATTCCCCTGATTATCAGTTTGTGCCACCAGTGCGTCCTCCTTCTATAAATTTACGTAACAAGTTCACGTCTTTGCGGATATTATATTCCTTGCCGTCGGCACCGCGAGCCTTGCATAGCAGGAAATAGACGCCTTCTTTCACGTCCTTTCCCTTGTATTTGCCGTCCCATCCGCCGTCAGGGTCGGTCCAGTCGTATAGCTTCTGTCCCCACCTATTTATGATGTAGGCATGAAAACTCACCAGACTCTTATGCCTCTTGGCCTTGAAGATATCGTTGAGCTCGTCGCCGTTGTTGGGCGAGAAGGCGTTGGGAAACTCCAGGTAACTGTCGGCTATGAACACGGTGATGCTCTCGTCATCCAGTTGGGTACCTTCGCTGTCCAGAATCGTTTTCAGCGTGATGGTATATGAGCCCGACTCTGTAAACGTATATTGCGTCTCCTCCTCGTAGCGTACAAAGAGTTCCTTGTTGCCACCCTCCGTTCCGTCCCTCTTATAAAAATGCCATTCGTAGCTGGGTGTCAAATCACCCATATCCGATGGGTTGGCATGGAATGTGACGTCTACCGGTGCCTGTCCGTCCTCGATGCAAATCGTGTCGTGCGGATTGCCGTCCTTGTCAATATATGTCAGGGTGGGGGACACCTTCTGAGCCCCTACATTCAGAGCCGTTAAAATGAAGGCGGCTATAAGCCATATCAAGTTCTTTTTCATAATTCTTGTTGTTTTGGTTGCAAAGTTACGAAATAATTTTGTACTTTTGTAGTCGAAAACTGAAAAATAGCGACTTATGAAAAGTTTATTAAGATATTTTCTGATATTTGCATTATTCGCATTTCTGCCGTATGTGTCTATGGCTCAGTCTGTTCGCACGCATAAGGTTGCGAAGAAAGAGACCATGTATGGCATTTCTAAGATGTACGGCATCACCGTTGAACAACTTGTTCAGGCTAACCCTGGCATGGAGAAGCCTGATTATAAGTTGAAAAAAGGCACTTTGATTAATATCCCTGCCGGAAGTGGAAATGTGGCAGTTGCTAATCCTGCCGTTCTGCAGAATTCTAATGCCGATGTGCGTCAGCGTGCCATCCGTGTTGGTGTGATGCTCCCTCTTCATAAGGTCAACAACGACGGCAAACGTATGGTAGAGTATTATCGTGGTCTGCTGATGGCTTGCGACACGTTGAAGAAAGAGGGAATCTCCGTGGATATCCACGCCTGGAACCTGCCAGAGGATGGCGATATCAAGCCCCTGTTGGCCGACCCTGCCGCAGGCCGTTGCGACATTATCTTTGGTCCGTTGTATTCACGTTTTGTGGGTCAGTTGTCTGAGTTCACGGAGAAACATCACAGTCTCTTGGTGATACCTTTTTCTATTTACGCCCCCGAGATTTTTTCCAACAGAGGGATGTTTCAGGTCTATCAGTCGACCAACGACCAGACGGAGAGTACCATCCGCCGTTGCGTCCAGTATTTTAAGGATTATCATCCTGTAGTCATCGACTGTGGCGACACCACTAGTACGAAGGGCAGTTTCACGTTCCCTTATCGTCGTCAGTTGGAGATTGCTGACATACCTTATAGCATCACCAACCTGAAGTCGAGCGACACTTATTTTGCCAAGGCTTTCGTGAAGGACAAACCCAATCTGGTGATTCTCAATACCGCCCGTTCACGCGAATTGATATCTGTCTTTGGACGCCTTAACGATATGAAAGCCAAGAATCCAGGCATCCAGATAGCAATGTTTGGCTATACGGAGTGGATGATGTACACACAGTATCAGCAGGAAAATTTCCATAAGTACAATGTCTATATCCCTGCACCGTTCTATACCAATCTGCAGTCGCCCCAGGTGCAACATATACAGCAGCTTTATCGTCAGTATTTCCGTGAGGATATGATGTCGGCCCTGCCGCGTTTCGCCCTCACAGGCTTCGACCATGCGCTGTTCTTTCTGCGTGGTCTGCATAAATACGGTATGACCTTCGATGGTGCGGCAGGTCGCTTTGGCTATCAGCCCCTTCAGTCACCCCTGAAGTTTGAGCGTATGGGTAATGGCGGACTGCAGAACCGTGCTTTCATGTTCGTTCACTACAAAGACGATCATACTGTAGAAACAGTCAACTACTAATTCTTGAAGATGAACCGACTGTTTCTTACCCTTCTCCTGCCATTCCTGTGTGTTGCGTTGGCTTTAGCCCAAGTGGGTCAGCACCGCAACGATTTCTCCATTGGCTTTAATGGTGGCTTGATGCTGAGTAATGTGGGCTTCATGCCCGAGGTGCCTCAGAATTTGCATCAGGGCCTTACCGGTGGTTTCTCCCTGCGCTATACCTCCGAGAAATATTTCAATAGTGTCTGTGCCATCGTGGCCGAGGTCAACTATGCCCAGGTGGGGTGGAAGGAGCGTATCCAGACACCCAGCGACGAGCCTGTCATCAATGCCACCACAGGACTCGCTGAGGAATATCAGCGCGATATGACCTATCTCCAGATTCCCGTCTTGGCTCGTATGGGGTGGGGACGTGAGCGCCGTGGCGTGCAGTTCTTTGTGCAGGCAGGACCGCAGGTAGGCTTCTTCCTCAAAGAGAAGACGCAGATGAATTTCCCTTGGGATGCCCGTACCCCTGTCTATGCTGATGGCTCTGGTCGCACCTCGTCTGTCATTGCTCAGGACACGATGTCTGTACAGCGTACCGTGGACTATGGTATCGCCGCCGGACTGGGCTTGGAGGTCTCGCTGAAAAACGTAGGTCATTTCCTCATCGAGGGACGTTACTACTACGGACTTGGCGATATCTTCAATAATTCCAAGCGCGACTATTTCGGTAGGTCCAACCTCAACAATATTTGCGTGAAGTTGACTTATCTCTTTGATATTACAAAAACCAAAAATTCTAATATTAAGTAAATTAAAACTATGTTTGAAAACCAACCGAAAGGACTTTATGCGTTGGCTCTGGCCAACACTGGCGAGCGCTTTGGCTACTACACAATGTTGGCCGTCTTTGCGCTTTTCTTGCGTGCTAACTATGGACTGGATGCTGCATGGGCAGGCGAAATCTACAGCGATTTCCTCATGCTCGTCTATTTCCTGCCTATCGTAGGTGGATGGCTGGCTGATAAGTTCGGCTTTGGTCGTATGGTTACCACGGGTATTATCATTATGTTTGCAGGTTATCTGCTGCTGTCTGTGCCCCTTGGAGGCGACACCGTGGCGCTGGTGGTGATGCTGGCTGCTCTGGTACTCATCGGCTTGGGCACGGGTCTGTTCAAGGGTAACCTGCAGGTGATGGTAGGCGACTTGTACAACGACTCCCGCTATGCTGCCCAGCGCGACTCAGGCTTCTCTATCTTCTACATGGCTATTAATATCGGTGCCCTCTTTGCACCTACTGCCGCTGTGAAGATCATGGAGTGGGCACAGACGAATCTGGGCACCTCAGTGAATGATTCTTATCACTTCGCTTTTGCCGTTGCTTGTGCATCACTCATCCTGTCTATCGCTATCTACTACATCTTCCGTCGCACCTTCCGTCATGTAGAGGGTGGCTCAGGCAAGAAGGGCGAGCAGACGCAGGTTGAGGAACTCTCTAAGGAGGATACCAAGGCACGTATCATTGCCCTCTGCCTGGTATTTGCTGTGGTTATCTTCTTCTGGATGGCCTTCCATCAGAATGGTCTGTCGCTGACTTATTTCGCTGACGAGTTCACCTCTCAGACATCTACTGGCGTTGAGGGTATGGCCTTCGACGTATGGAACCTCGTGGCTCTGATTTTCATCGTTTATGGTGGTTTCTCTCTGTTCCAGAGCAAGACAACCAAGGCTCGCAGCATCTCTGCAGCAGTCATCGCCTTGGCTCTGTGCTTCCTCTTCTTCCAGTACGATCGCAACTCTGGCGAGATCGTGGCTGTATCAGCTCCTATCTTCCAGCAGTTCAATCCCTTCTACGTAGTTGCTCTGACACCTGTCAGCCTGGCTATCTTTGGTGCGCTGTCAAAGAGCGGCAAGGAGCCCTCTGCACCTCGTAAGATTGCCTATGGTATGGTGGTGGCTGGTCTGGCTTACTGTCTGATGGCTGTTGCCTCTTTCGGTCTGCCTATGCCTCAGGTCGAGACTGGTGCCGACGGTGAGTCTGTAGCTGTTCATGTGGCTGATGTCACACCTCAGTTGCTGATCTATACTTACCTCATCCTTACCTTCGCCGAGTTGCTTCTGTCGCCCATGGGTATCTCGTTTGTATCTAAGGTGGCTCCTCCAAAGTATAAGGGCTTGATGATGGGTGGCTGGTTCGTGGCTACTGCTATTGGTAACAAACTGGTAGGCGTTGGTGGCTACCTCTGGGGCAATATCCCCTTGTGGGCCGTATGGAGCGTATTCATCGCACTCTGCGTTGTCTCAGCCATCTTTATGTTTGCTATTATGAAACGTCTGGAGAAGGTCTGCTAATCCGATGTTCTTAACCCTACTGTTGTCCTCCTTTCTCACGCTCGTGGAGTTGAACTGTGAAAACCTGTTCGACACGCGCCACGACGTAGGAAAGGAGGACACAGAGTTTCTTCCCGATGGTTCTCGCCATTGGACTTCCACGCGCTATTGGGGGAAGTTGAATCGCATAGGTCAGGAAATCCTTTCTTGTTCTGAGGGATTGGCCGACCTTGTTGCTTTGGTCGAGGTAGAGAATGATTCCGTGCTCAGAGACCTTACGTGCCGTAGCCTGCTTCGCAATGCCGGTTATCAGTACCTGATGACGGCATCGCCTGATCAGCGTGGTGTCGATGTGGCCCTGCTTTATCAGCCTGCCAGCTTCCGTCCTTTGTGCTATGACTATCTGGAGGTACCGCCATTACCAGGCATGCGTCCTACACGTGATATCCTCTATGTGCAAGGCTGTGTCCCTGCTGGCGACACGCTGCATGTCTTCGTGGTACATAGCCCTAGTCGCTATGGTGGTGAGCGTCCGTCACGCCCTAACCGACGTCAGGTTGTCCTCCAACTGCAGCAGAAACTCGCTACGCTTGGTCCCTCTGCTCATGTCATCATCACAGGCGATTTCAATGACTATTCTGATAGTCCTGCCTTACAGGATCTCTGCGCCCTTGGTCTGCAGAATATCACCCGCGATGCCCGTGGTATTCATGGCGAGGCTCGCGGCACCTATCGCTATCGCGGCGAGTGGCATTCCCTGGATCATGTCCTCGTTTCACCTCTTTTATATGATAGGGTAGATGCAGCCTTTATCAACGATGCCCCTTTCCTCCTTGAGGATGAGCCTCAGTATGGCGGCAAGCGTCCTTTCCGCACCTTCCAGAACAACCGTTACCAGCCAGGCTTCAGCGATCATCTCCCGCTAGTAGTCCGCTTCAAATATTAACCCCACCCGAAGCATCGTGCTTCAGGAACATTTAAGAAAACAATATTACTATGACACCACTGGAACCCCTCGGCTATTGATGGTTGTTGATAATAATTGGATGGAAGTAACTCAACATGTTGATACCATAATACATAATAGAGATTATTCCTCGCCTGTCAAGAAAACTGACCCTCACACCCTCACATTCTATTGAAAACCTGTCTTGTCCTTTTCAAAACTGATGTTCTCGTAGAGTTCTTGTGAGCCGTCGTTGCTTTGGGGTAGGAAGTGGAGACGGACGCCACGGATGTGCTTCTTGGCGCGA
>Ga0310691_10008101_pt1 | contig 10850 bp, 4 predicted proteins | sample 176DNAGHGlowgp2_FD_203887 | JGI IMG/M metagenome (GOLD analysis project Ga0310691, IMG submission 203887) | Sheep rumen microbial communities from Palmerston North, Manawatu-Wanganui, New Zealand - 1766 DNA GHGlow gp2 (v2) (version 2) | ecosystem: Host-associated > Mammals > Digestive system >... | reverse complement strand
AGAAGGAGGACAAGGAAGAAGATAATGTGCTGGCACAGAAAGCAGTCGATACGCCTATCACATTCGTGCAAAACAAGATGCTGGCAGAATTCCGTCAGTCGAATCAGTCGGCTGAGTTCGTGAATGGACAGTACGACGAAAACGAACGTGATAAATCGTTGACAACTGGTTTCTCGAACGACTACATCAACCAAGGCTTGCTCTTCCATTATCTGCTCTCGCTGATTCACACGATGGACGATGTGGAGAAAGCATTTCTCCGTGTCAGTCAGGAAGGATTATTCGAAAGCCCAGAGCAGGAGGATGCTATGAGGATGATGCTCCAGCAGGCATTCCAGAACGAGCAAGTGCGAGAGTGGTTCACGACGGGTTGGAACGTGGTGAACGAATGTGCCATCATCGACAAGAATGACGAAGGAGTGATTTATGAAAAGCGCCCCGACCGTGTCATTTCGAAGGAAGGCGAGACCATCGTGATAGACTACAAGACAGGTGACTCGCAGAAGGTCTATCAAAAATACAAGCAACAAGTTGAGGAGTATATCCACTTGTTGCAGCGAGCAGGATATGAGAATGTGAAAGGCTACCTTTGGTATGTTTTTGACAACAAGGTGGTAGCAGTATAAGGGCAAAACAAGTCAAAAGTCAAAGGCGTAATAAGTCTCCTAAAGAACCTTTAGCTCGGCGTAGCCAAATAGACTAAATGTACTAAATTTTTATTCAACCTTAACCCTAACCCTAACCTTAACTTTGGCTACGCCGAGATAAAGGTTCCATCCGAATGGTGGTTATCGTTATGGTTATCGTTATCGTTGAAAAATAATTTTGCCGATTTTGCCGATTTCTTTAGGAGATATACCTCAGACCTAAAACATAAAAAACTCATTAAGAACATGAAAACCTTTCTTGAAATAGTAGCAAAAGACCTGTATCAGAAGTGTAATGGAAATTTTCAGGACTTGACAGTTATTTTCCCGAACAAGCGTGCCAGCCTGTTCTTCAATCAGCACATCTTTGCTATTGCCAACGCACCGCTATGGGCACCCCGATACCAAACCATCACCGAACTGTTCCAGACGCTTTCACCTTTGGAAGTGGCAGACCCGATTGAGTTGGTGTGCCGTCTCTACAAGGCTTACGAAGAAGTGTATCAGCAGAGTGGGGGAGAGATGAACGAAACGCTCGACAGGTTCTACTCCTGGGGCGAACTCATGCTGTCCGATTTCCAGGACATCGACAACAACCACGTCGATGCGCACGAACTCTTTGTCAACATCTCCGACCTGAACGACCTCACCCGTTTCGACTATCTCACTGACGAGCAGGTGAAATCCTTGCAGGAGTATTTCAAGGACTTCAACCCCTCCACACTTCTGAAGGAGAACTACATGAGCCTTTGGAAAATGTTGCCAACCATCTATACCCGCTTTCGCGAACAACTCCGACGTGCAGGACTCTCATACGAAGGAATGCTGAAACGAAACGTAGTAAGTCGTCTGACTCAGGCTGAACTGCCCACCGACGAGACCTTGACTCCAAAGCAAGAAGTAATAGCCCAGCAGAAAGTGGCAGATTTCAAAGAACGCATCCAGCACCAGAAGTTTGCCATCGTTGGATTCAACGTGCTCAACAAGACCGAACAGGAACTGTTCCGATTCCTCAAGGAAAATTCCCAAACGTATTTCTATTGGGATTTCGACGAAGCATATAGATTGAAAGAAGACAAAGGACAAAAACGTGAAGCGTGGAGCGTGAAGAATGAAGAGAAGAACAAAAGGACAAAGGACGAAGAAGATGCTTCATTCTTCAATCTTCAATCTTCGCTTTCAGGGTTTGAGGCAGGGCGATTCATCTACAAAGACATGCTGGACTTTCCCAATGAATTCAAGTTCGGAACCGATATTTACCAACAGGCGTACAACAATTTCACTTCCGACAAGAAGCATATCACCTACATCTCATCACCCACCGAAAACGCACAGACACAATACATCGGCAAATGGATGCAGCAATGCCATCTACAGGCAGAAGGAGAACAGCTCAACCAGTCTGCCATCGTGCTTTGCAACGAAAACCTCTTGCAGTCCGTGCTCCATTCCATCCCCGTTGACGAAGAGTTTGCCAAGCGATTCAAGCTCAATGTCACCATGGGTTATCCCCTCATGCAAACCCCTATCAGCAGCTATCTCATGGCGGTACTCGACCTCCAATTGCATGGCTGTCAGGAGAACCGAGCGAATGGGACAACCTTCTGGCGATACCCACAAGTGGCAGCCGTGCTGAAGCATCCTTACACCATCCGTTTGGGAGGCGACAACGCCCGCAACTTACTCACCACCCTCCACACTTCACCCTTCACCTTTCACTCTTCACTTTCATCGCTCCACGAGAATCAACAAGACAAGGAGAAAAAAGAGCAGGAAAAGCAGCAAAAAGAATTTCTTCTCAAGCTGTTCGTCAAGCAAAACACCATGAAAGACCTGCTCGCCTATTTGCTCCAGCTCATTCAGGCTGTGGGCAACAGCTATCGTCATGAGGAAAAACAGCGAAAAGAAGAACAAAGCGCTAAGGACTCCCTCCCTCACAGGGAGGGTTGGGGAGAGTCTTCTTCACTATCATTCGACCACCAATTGTACGTCGAATCCATTTTCAATGCCTACAAAATCGTGAATCGCCTGTCGAAGTTGGAAGAGTCGGGAATCCTACGTTTTGAGCCATCAACGCCTAATTTTTCACTTTTCACTTTTCACTTTTCACTTCTCTCCCGTCTGCTTTTCCAAATCATCAACGCCCATTCCTTGCCATTCCATGGAGAACCAGCCGTTGGCATCCAGGTGATGGGAGTGCTCGAAACACGCAACCTCGACTTCAAGAACCTCCTCATGCTCAGTGTGAACGAAGGCAAGCTGCCAAAGTCGGAAAACTGCAGTTCCTTCATTCCCTATTTCCTTCGCGAAGAGCACCACCTCACCACCCGCGACAAGCGCAACAGCCTCTACGCCTACTATTTCTATCGACTCCTTCAGCGAGCAGAGAACGTGACACTCATCTACAACAACTCCACCCAGGGTACATCCCGAGGCGAAATGTCGCGATTCATGAAACAAATGCTCGTGGAGCAAGAAGAACTGCAACTGGCAAACAAAATCCAGCTGAAGAACCTCACGGCAACCAACGCCCCACATCTTCCTTCCACGATTGTTGTTCCCAAGACAGAAGAACTGTTACGCAATCTTCGGGCACATTACGTTCAAAGTACAAAGGACAAAGAACAAAGTACAAAGGACAAAGAACAAAGGACAAAGGACAAAGAACAAAGTACAAAGGACAAAGAACAAAGTACAAAGGACTCGCTTCACGCTTCACACTCCACGCTTCACGCTTCACTCTCCACGCTTCACGCTTCACACTCCACGCTTCACGCATTAAGTGCAAAGGACAAAGAACAAAGTACAAGCCCTAAGCTACACTTTCTTTCCCCTTCAGCCATCAACACATTCATCGACTGCCCCCTCAAGTTCTATTTCGAGAAAGTGGCGCATCTCAATCCCGAAGACGAACCGACCGACGACGTGGAGGACAGCACCTTCGGCAGCATCTTCCATTTCTGCATGAAAGAAATCTACGAGCGGCTCGGCGTGGGGAAACCCCTCATGGCTACCGACATCGACACCATCCTCAGCCACGACGAGATTGTCAACCACTTCGTGGACCGCGCCTTCAACAAGGAATTCTTCCACGAAAGCGACTTGGATAAGACACCCACCTACAACGGCGAGCAGTTGCTCAACCGCAGCGTCATCGCCACCTATGCCAAGAACCAGCTCCAGTACGACAGGCAATTCTGTCCGCTCACCATCCTCGAAATGGAAAAGGAGCACACAGCCCTCTTCCCGTTGCCCGATGGCACCAGCGTCAAGCTCGGAGGCATCATCGACCGCATCGACCGAGTGCATCTGCCCGACGGCACCGACCAGCTCCGCATCGTCGACTACAAGACCAGCTCCACCGCAAACACCAGCAAAAGCATCGAAGCGTTGTTCAATCCCAAAGCCCCGAAGCGTTCCCACCACATCATGCAGGCATTCTATTATGCCGACATCTATTCGCGCGAAGAAAGCGTGAAGCAGGCAGTCGGCGTGTCGCTGATGTACGTGAAGCTCACCAACGGCGGCGAGAAAGACGACAAGTCATGCAAGCCGCTCGTCATGCTCGACACAACTGAGGTCCGCGACTTCGCCAACCAGAACGACCCAGCAGACACCGACAAGACCCTTCGACAGGCATATCATGCACAGCTCATCCAAGTCATCCAGCAAATCTTCGACCCACAACAGCCTTTCACACAGGCAACCACCAACCAGCCTTGCATGTACTGCAAGTTTCTGGACATTTGTGGCAGAGAAAAAACTGCGCATTGAAAAAAAATGCGCCTTGCTTTGGTGATGGTATGGACAAAAAATCTTAACTTTGCACACGAAAACCCCGAAAGCACACCAGTTGTGCCGTTCAGGTTTTCATTCATTCATCTTTTTCCAATTCAATTATTAACAAGAAAATCAGTTTCTCTATGGACGACTATCCGGCGAATAGACCATTGCGGCTCTGAGGTTCGACGACTCTGATGCTTTCCCCCCGCCTTTTGAGAGTCAGTAGCAGGAACCTTTGCCGCGACCCACTTTTCATGCGAACATCGTAAAGGTTTAACTCTCAAAAAACGAACAGACAGAGTAAAGATATGCGTTCTTTCTGGAATACTAAGAAAGGTGTAACACCTATCGACGAGTGGCAGCCAGGCTGCTGGGTGCAAATCACTTGTCCCGTGGAGGATGACGTGCGTTTCCTCGTCAACGAGCTCCACATGCCCGACTATTTCATCACCGACGTTGCCGATGCCGACGAGCGTGCCCGTTACGACATGGACGAGGGCTGGCTCATGATTATCTTGCGCATCCCTCATCTGAAGAGTGTCAATTCGCGCACTCCTTACACCACCATCCCGCTCGGTGTGGTGCTCAAGGGCGATGTCGTTGTCACCATCTGCGACCAAGAGGCTCGCATGATGGTGGATTTTGTCAACCACCAGCAGCGTCGAGCCGAGGGTTTCTCCGATGCTGCCGACCTCGTCTTCCGTCTCTTCCTCTCCGCTTCCGTGTGGTATCTGAAGTACCTGAAGCAGGTGAACGGTCTCATCGAGAAGGCGAAGCGCAACCTCGGAGGGCAAATCGACAACGAGGACCTTGTGAGCCTCTCACGATTGCAGGATAGCCTCACTTATTTCGCTACGTCCATCCGTGGCAACGAAACGCTCCTCTCCAAGCTCAAGTTCCGCCTGCCTGTCGATGAACTCGATGCGGAACTCATCGAGGACGTGAACATCGAGATGAACCAGGCTCGGGAAACGACGCAAATCTATTCCAACATCCTCGACTCGACGATGGACACTTACGCCAACGTCATCAACAACAACATGAACAAGGTGATGCGTCTGCTCACTTCGCTCAACATGATTATCATGTTCCCAACGCTCATCGCATCCCTCTTCGGCATGAACCTCATCAACGGCATGGAAAACCTCCGCTTTGGTTTCCCTATCGCCATCATCATCTCCATCCTCTCCACAGTCCTCGGACTCCTATGGTTCAGACGAAAAAAGTGGCTGTGAGAATGAAATGAAGAACCTCAATTAAGTACAAAGTACAATTTACCAAGAACAATCAAGGATTTAAAGGATTTAAAGGATTTTCTATTTCTACGTTGTTCCTTGTCCTTTGTTCTTTGTACTTCTCTTCACTTTTCACTTTATATGCGTATTTTATTGCTCGGTGATTATAGCAATGTACATTGGACACTGTCCGAAGGCTTGCGGGCACTCGGACACGAGGTCTGCGTGGTGAGCGATGGCGACGGGTGGAAGAACTACCGTCGAGACATCGACCTGCGCCGACGCTCCTTAGGGAAAATGGACTCTTTCCGCTATCTTTTCGACATCCTGCGCACCATGCCCAAGTTCAGGGATTACGACATCGTCCAGCTCATCAACCCTGTCTTCTTCGATTTGCGCGGAGATAAAATCAAACCTTTCTACCGCTTCATCCGTCGCCACAACAAGCACGTCGTGCTGGGTGCATTCGGCATGGACCACTATTGGGTGAAAACCTGCCTCGACTGCAAAACTTTCCGCTACTCGGACTTCAACATCGGTTCTCACCAGCGCACCGAAGAGCCTTATAACCAGGAGTTCATCCGCGACTGGCTGCATGGAGAGAAAGCACCTATCAACCTCTACGTGGCTGAAGATGTAGATGCCATTGTCACAGGCCTCTATGAGTACGATTGTTGCTATCGTCCCCATTTTCCCCGAAAAACGCAGTTCATACCTTTTCCCATCAACCTCTCTTCCGTCACTCCCAAGGCACCACGGCAGCCTGGTCAACCCGTTCGTTTCTTCGTCGGCATACAGCGCAGTCGCCATGCCTACAAGGGGACAGACATCATGCTCCGAGCCTTGGAGCGCGTGAAGGCCAAGCACCCCGACGCTTGCGAAATCGTCAAGGTGGAAAATGTGCCGTTCCACGAATACCAGCAGTTGATGAATACCAGCGATGTCATCCTCGACCAGCTCTACAGCTACACGCCTGCCATGAATGCTCTCGTAGCTATGGCGAAGGGACTCATCGTCGTGGGAGGAGGCGAAGAGGAGAACTACGAAATCCTTCACGAAAACCAACTGCGACCCATCATCAATGTCCTGCCCGACGAAGAAGACTGCTTCCAGAAAATGGAGCACCTTGTGTTGCATCCCGAACTCGTTCCCGTCCTTTCCCGTCAGAGCGTTGAATACATCCAACGCCACCACGACCACATCAAGGTGGCTCAGCAATACGAGGCTCTCTATCTATCGCTGCGCTTAAATGAAAAATGAAGAGAAGTACAAAGAACAAAGGACAAGGAACAACTTGGTAAGTTAAAAATTAAAAGTTAAAAATTAAAAAAGTCAAAGGTCGAAAGTCAAAGGTCAAAGGCGTAAAAAGTCTCCTAAAGAAATAGACTAAATGTACTAAATTTTTATTCAACCTTAACCCTAACCCTAACCTTAACTTTGGCTACGCCGAGATAAAGGTTCCATCCGAATGGTGGTTATCGTTATGGTTATCGTTATCGTTGAAAAATAATTTTGCCGATTTTGCCGATTTCTTTAGGAGATATACCTCAGACTTTAGTCCTTAGACCTCAGACCTTAGACATAAAACTTATTAACTTTTAACTCTCTAATAATCCTTTAAATCCTTTAAATCCTTGATTGTTCTTGGTAAATTGTACTTTGTACTTAATTGAGGTTCTTCATTTTTTCCTCGCATTTTTTGTTTGTTCTGTCTTTTTCGCATATCTTTGCAAAAAAGTATAATTATATGAAACCTTATTCCTTACTACTTTCATGTCTTTGTGCTTCCATGCTTTCACTTCCCATGCAGGCACAGACCGCAGTAACCGCTGCCGAGATGGCTCAGTTGAGCCGAAACAAGAGTCACAGCCGAGTGAGTGTTCACGACCCTTCCATTGTCGATACAGGCACAGGCACTTACTACATCTTCGGTTCTCACCATGCCGTTGCACGTACCACTGACCTCATGAACTGGACTGGCGTGAACAACAGTGGACTGTATGGCATTGTCAACAGCAGTGGACGTGTGGTCACTGCCAGTTTCAACGATGCTTTTGAGACCAATCAAACCAAGAAAGTGACGATTCTCCGCAATGGTGTGGAAACCGAAGTGGATTTTGGCAATTTCAATGCCGAAGAATGGATGACTGCTCACGGCACCACCGTCAATGGCTACGTTTGGGCTCCCGACGTGATTTGGAACGACTCCATGAAGAAGTGGTGCATGTACCTCAGCTTGGATGGCGACAACTGGAGCAGCGTCATCATCTTGCTCACCGCCGACAACATCGAAGGACCTTACGTCTATCAGGGCCCTGTGGTATATTCAGGATTCCTGAACACCACCAACGCCAAAATAAGTTGGAAGAAGACCGACCTCGAACTGGTCATTGGTACACAGTCCTCACTTCCTTCGCGCTACAACCGTGGCAACAGCTGGGGCAGCTATTGGCCAAACAACATCGACCCATGCGTACTTTACGACGAGGACGGACAGCTCTGGATGTCATACGGCTCATGGAGCGGAGGCATCTGGATGATCAAACTGAACAACGAAAACGGACTACGCGACTACACCGTCACCTATCCTTACACCGCCGATGGCAACGACCGTGCCACCAGCGACCCATACTTTGGCAAGCGCATTGCTGGAGGCTACTACGTGTCGGGAGAAGGTTCCTACATCCAGCGCATTGGCAAATACTATTATCTCTTCATGACCAATGGCGGACTCTCCGCCAAGGAGGGCTACGTCATGCGCAGTTTCCGCTCCGAGCATATCGACGGCCCATACGTCGATGCCAAAGGCGCATCTGCCATCTATTCCCGCTACGAGATGAACTACGGCACAGCCGATGCTTCCACCAAGGGCAACCTCCTCATGTCGGCATTCAACGGACTCGCTTTCCAGACCGTGGCAGAAGTGGCACAGGGACACAATTCAGCATTTGTCGATGACAAGGGACGTAGTTTCCTCATCTATCACACTCGTTTCAACACAGGCAACGAGGGATTCCAGAACCGAGTTCACCAGCTCTTCGTCAATCAGAGCGGATGGCTCTGTGCCGCACCATTCGAGTTCGATGGCGAAACCCTCACCGACGACAGCATAGCAGCAGGATGCAAATACTCGAAAGACGAAATAGCAGGTGACTACCAGTTCATCCTCCACAAGTACAAACTCAACAACGAGAACTACCAGTGTGCCGACGTGGTTCAGGTCACGCTCAAAGCCGACGGCACCATCACCGGCGACCGCACAGGCTCGTGGACCCTTGTCGAAGGCACTGGCTACGCCAACGTGAAAATCGGCGGTGTCACCTACTTCGGTGTGATTTGCGACCAAACGGTGGATGGCAAGTACTACCGTGCCATCGCCTTCACAGGACTCGCCACCTCTGGCGTCACCGCATGGGGCTGGAAGATGGAGCCACAGTCTGCCATCACCTACACCGTCCGCAACTCCACCTCTCACGTGAGCAACGGAACCGTCAATGCGCACCTCGATTTCAATTACACCAACTACTATGGCACCACCGACGAGTGGTTTTCTTCCGAACCATCCGTCATCAGCAACCAAGGCAGATATAACCCAGCCGACACCGTCACAGCGTTGAGCCTCACCCATCGCGTCTCAGCTGGCAATTACTACTACGAAGAACTCTTCAACATCCGTGCGCAGGCAGCCACCGACGTGACGGGCGACTATGCAAAGGGACTCAAAGCCTACTACTTGTTCGACGAGTCGCCAATCCTCAATCTCTTCAATGCCGAAGACAAAGCCATGCTCTCGCGTCAGTCCAGCGGAGTGGTACCAAGCCTCGCAACCGACATTGCTCGCGATGGCAAGGTGCTGAAGATGACAGGCGGAACCGAAGCAGCCAAGACCTGCGGATTTGCGCGCTTCGACAATCCACTGTTCGGACAGACCGACATCGAGGGCATGAGCATCAGTTTCTGGGTGAAGCGCAACGATGCCGACCGTTGGGGCACCATCTTCTCATTCATCAACGGCAACCCATCCTACACCACCACGCAGAACAACCTCTCCTTCACGGGCAACACCTATCTCGGTTTCACCAACGGAGTCGATACCTTTGCCATCAACTACCCAACGTCTGAGCGAAACACACTCGAAGTGGGAGAGTGGAAATTCGTCACCATCACCATCGACAAGACAGACGGCGTGAAAATCTACATCAACAAGACCAAGCGCGTCACCTCCTTCGCATCCACCGCAGGAACACGTGCAGCCAATTTCGACTACCAGAAGGTGCTCGACTTCCTCACCTCAGTGCAGTACCTCTGCCTCGGCAAGGGAAATGGCTTTGGCACTGCCGATGTATTCCTTGACGAACTCTTCGTCCACAACCGCGCACTCACAGCCGACGACGTGGAGGCCCTCTATGCTGCCGAAACACGTGTCACCGACATCCCATCTGTCGTCAACCCAACAGCCATCGAACTCATCATGACAGACGACAACGATTCCCTCCACGGTAGCAACGCTGCATGGTTCACCCTCCAAGGACATCGCCTTGCCACGAAACCTACGCAACCAGGCATCTATATCCGCAATGGAAAGAAGTATTGGGTGAAATAAGAAAAGAAGTAGAAGAGAAAAAAGAAGAGCGAGGATTCCTGTCCTTGCTCTTCTTTTTTCATGATAAACTCTTGAGTTTTTGAGTTTTGAATCAGGGATTTTAAGGATTTAAAGGGGTTGTTTTCCTCCAGCCCCCTCCAGCTCCCCCAAGGGGGAGTGAATAACCATCCGGAAGGCTTCTCCTCCCCTTGGGGAGGTTGGGAGGGGCTGGGCTGGAGGCTTTTTTCACTCTCCACGCTTCACTCTCCACTTTCTTTTTAGGACTTCGTTCGGCAACGAACGTTCGTTTTCGTCTTGACGGGCGTTCGTTGCCTTTGCTTTGAGCGTTCGCTGCATGTCGTTTGAACGTTCGTACAATCTTTTGAGTTCTTTGGTAAGTTTCGGTAAGTTAAAAGTTAATAGTTAAAAGTTAATAAGAACAGCTCATTGCCATTTTTAATTTTCAACTTTTAATTTTTAATTAAACTTTCCCATCCCTTGAATAATTGTATCAGAAGACGCTGAAAGCGTCACCGCTCAGTAACCGAGGGTGCAAAGCACCCCCGGATAGCTGTGTGTCCGCTCAATCGACTCTGAAAGAGT
>Ga0310691_10008098_pt1 | contig 10854 bp, 5 predicted proteins | sample 176DNAGHGlowgp2_FD_203887 | JGI IMG/M metagenome (GOLD analysis project Ga0310691, IMG submission 203887) | Sheep rumen microbial communities from Palmerston North, Manawatu-Wanganui, New Zealand - 1766 DNA GHGlow gp2 (v2) (version 2) | ecosystem: Host-associated > Mammals > Digestive system >... | reverse complement strand
TTCTTATTCTAAATAACTAAAATATCATCAAGATGAAAAAGGAAAGTATGCTCCTTATGTAGAAATAATGCTTCCTGCTTCTGCTTTTGGATTTAAGAGAACTAGAGAAGATGGAACTCTTAAGACAAAAGAAGAACTTCTTAAAGAACTGCAAGACGCAGGTCTTGATGAAATTGTAGGTTATCGTATTCCTACTGAGGGTAAACAATCTGTTTGTAGAATGAAAGTTGTAGGATTTATTGATGATGCTTATGGTTCTACAATAGTTGTTCCTAATGATTGGGTTACTCAAACAGGCTCTGACTTTGATATTGACTCTGTATACGGTATTCAGTTTGAAACTACTGTTGACCCATATGGACACATAAGAAAACTTGAATATTCTGAAGTAGCTTCTAGAAGTTATGATGAATATGTTAAATCTCATATGTCTGAAGATGAGCTTAAAGAAGCAGAAGAGAATAAAGACTTTAATTATAATAATTGGGCTATAGACAATAATTTGCTTACAAGAGAAGAATGGTCTGATGAGAATAAAGAAAAAGTAGCTGAAGATAATTCTCGTGCATCTAGAAATAATGGAATTCTTCAGTGTATGCTTGATATTCTTGGCAGTGATGAAGCTCTTGAAGAAAATCTTTCTCGTTCTAATTTTGATGATATTAGTCATAAAGAAGATCCAAAAACTGGAGATAGAGGTGGAGCTGTACAAAAGAATATGAGTGAAGCAGCTAAGAAAGAAGTAGAAAATCGTAGTGCTTATAATTTCTTAGACCAAGCAGCATATCAAGAAGATGCCATGAGTGGTGCTAGACTTAAAGGTTATAGTGTTACTCGTGATACATTCTGTTCTATTTGCAATACTGTTAGACCAACTATTACTAGACAGCATCAAGTTAAAGTTGTTTATTCAACTAATATGATTTCTTATAACAAAGCTGTTGAAAGATTTGGAAAAGAAAATGTTGAAAAACAAGGTGATGACAAGATTATTATTACACACGATAGATTAGGTTGGAGTAATGATAATAAGAATGTTGTAGGTAAGATTCTTACTGCTTATTCTTCTCAAACTACTGCTCACATTCTTGATGCTATTAAAGAAGGCGCTGTACCGAATGTAAATGAACTTACTTTTGCAGTATTTAAAATATTCCCTGATTTAGGCATTGATTATGATACAGCTGTTGCATTTATGATGCAAGACGGTGTTCGTAGAATTGTTGATGCTTATAATTCTACTAATTCTATCTATCAAGAAAGTAGAGGAGACTATATTAATAAAACTATTCGTGATATAGCTAGAGAATTAGGAATGAATATTTCTGGAGTTTCCAATATATTAGATGTTGTATCTGCTTTGCAAAAAAGATTTGGTGATGATTTTGCTAAAATATTTGGAAAAGATGCAGAAATAACTCTTAGTGACGATAAGATTGCTCAAATTGCTATAGATGGTCAACAACTTCAAGATGAAATATCAACCCCCCGTAGAGGAAAGGATAAACTTCTTTTTGACTTAGGAGTTATACTTCAGTATTCTAAACTTAGTCATTTTGGAAATTCTATTACTGCTCTTACTAGAGTTTGTAATCCTGATAAGTTTGGTGCAAAGCAAACAATTTTTGCAACAAATAAAATCTTTGATGATATAAAGGATATACTTGATAGTGATAATCCAATTCCTCTTGAAGTTAAAGGAACAAATTTTCTTGAAGCTATTTATCCTGATGTAGATAAAACTCTTTATAATTTCTTAAAGTATGCTACTGCTACAAGTATTAAGATTAATAGAAGTTTGTTTACTACACAATCTCCTGAATTTATTAATGCTGTTCGTAGTATAGAAAGACTTTTAAGTGATAATGGAAAACTTACTGAGAAACAATATAAAGACATTGAGAAATACATTATTGGTCATCTTTATAATACTTGTCAAAGTATTATGCGTCCTCTTACTTTCGCGGTCGATGGGAATATTGGGTTTGTACCTATTGCGTTAGAGAATGAAAATAGTCTTTCTCAACAACAGATGTTTGATGAAGAACGTCGTCGTATATTTGGTTATGGAGCTTCTCCAGAAATAAAGCTTGAAATTGCTAATGTACATGAACCTACTCAAGATGAAGTTAACGCTTTTGCAAAATTAACTCCTGCTCAGAAAGTTGCATATATTCAAGGACATTTTTCTAGTGCTGGTGTATTTAATTATATTCGTACAAATTTATTTAATGAACGAACAGCTAGAAGAACTGGAGTCAGTGGTCAAACTATAGAATTTATTGATACATTAGTAAATATTGAAGATGTATATCAAGCTTTTGTTAATGCTTTTTCTAGTACTAATCCATTAGTAGCTTTAACTGCTTATGATGTTATTAAATATGCATTTGCTGTTGAGGGTTATAAACTTAAGAGAAATGGTGTTAGTAAAATGATTCCAAATAGTGTTCTCTATAATGACTTTGGAATATATGGAACAGGAATTGTTCAAGAGTTAGATGGAAAAGTTCGTAATATTGGTGAAATATTGGCTGATGATATAGAAAAGATTCAAGAAGATTATATCAGAGGTCATAATATGTATCAAATTCCATCTGTTAAAGTTCAAAAACCTAAAGGTAAAGGATATGAACTTGTTTCAAGAAGTAATGGTATTATTCAACTTGGAAAGGATGATGAGAGTATTGCTATAGCTGAAAAGTATAGGATTGTTTATAGACGTGGACAAAATGAAGCTCCTACTGCAAATGCTTATGTTAGATTAACATTTGGTAAAAGAACTGCTCTGTATAAAATAGATGAAAGAGATAATTCATATTATCTATATCCTCTTAATAACCTCGAAGAGAATGAACATGGAGAATTTAGTTCTAATGTAGGAAATAATGTATATCCAAAAGAAGATTATTATCTTAGAATTATTAATGATTATGAATCTCAATTCTATGATTTTGATGCTAGTAAATTTAGAGAAATAGCAGACAAATATAATATTGAAGAATTTAAAGCACCAAAAGAAGAAAGAGCTAAAGTTAGTCATGCTGCAAAAGAGTTTAGTCTTGAGCATCCTGCTGATAATATGATAGGAGCTGTTGACAAACTTAAGAAAGATGTACAACGACATTTTGGTGATGAAGAAGCAAATAATCCGTTATATGTTATAAATGCAGGTTTACATCATGCTATTACTCATCCTGGATATAAAAATGGTACTGAACCAAAATTATTTACAATTAATAAAGGAACTGCCAATGAAAGAGTTATAAAACTTCGTATCAAAGGCGTTGAATATGGTATTCTTAGAAAAATTGAAAGTAAGTATCTTGGCAAGAATACAGGAAAAGAAATTAGTAAAGGCTATGAAAAATATAAAGATATAATAAAGTTCTTTAGAGATAATGGTATTGTTCATATTTCTGAAGATTATCCTATAGTCTTTGTAGTAGAGCCAGCTTCTATTGATGATGGTTTACGTAGGTCTAGTCTTGTTGAAACTGGTACTATTGCTTATAAAGCTATAAATCGTAGATTATCATCTGTTGAAGATGAAGCTGCAGTTAAAGCTAATCAAAGACTTAGAGATAAGGGTATTACAACTGATAAGAATTCTGTTGCTAATCATATTGATGAAGTAATTAGAACTAGTGCAGAATATGTTGCTACCGTAACAGAAAAAACTATTAATGGTCTTAAGTATTTTGCTGAAGATCCAAACGGTAATGGTTATTTGTCTGTAACTGATCCTGGTGTAATTGACTTAATTAAGAATGATCCTGCTCTTATAAGAAAGTTCCTTAAAACTATTCTTGATGCTGAAGCTATTGTAAGTAATTTCAAGACTATAAATGAACTTGATATTAAATCTCAAGACCCTGAACTTCAAAGATATCTGAATAAGATTAAAGATTGTGTTAATGATTTACAAAATAATGCTTTAATTCGTGGTGCTAAAGAATCATTTGCAAATAATTATCTTGCAAAATTAAGTAGTGATCCTCTTATTCAACAAGATATTCTTAATATTCTTGATGGTTATCATTCTACAAATTCATTTACTGCTTGGGTTAATGACTTACAAGAAACAACTAATCCGTTTATTCAAGTTTTAAGTAAACAAGTAATTGCTGATATTAGAGCTAAAGAATTTGAAGCTGTTCGTAGAGTTCGTGCTTGGCAATCATTTGTTAAAGGTATTAAAGCTAAAGCTGCTGCAGCAGGCAAAACTATAAATTGGGATAATATCATTGATGAAGATGGTAGATTTATTCAAGAATATACTCAATCTTTAGTAGATGATATGAATCAAATGCGTGATGCTATTGCATCAGCTAAAGCTACTTACGGAGAAGGAAGTATTGAACACCTTGAAGCTCAACTTAAATATAATAAGTGGAAACTTGAACATATTAATCAAGAACTCGAAGATGAGTATTATCGTAAGAGAATAGAACTTGATGAAGCTATGTTTCATGGTGTAAGAACTTCTTACATAGATGAAAGAACTGGAAGGGTTGTTGAAAGTGAAGAACTTAGTGGAGGTTATCCAATAGTATTCACTGAATATAAGAAACTTGAAGCTAGACGTAGAGATATTTTAAGTCATACAGTTAATGGTGTTCTTGACGATTATTGGAAACAACAACTAGAAGATGTAAATAAACAAATACATGATTTAACTAGTCCACTTTATTATGATCCTGCAACTGGAAATTTAGTTAGTAGAGTAGATTACGATAAATATTTAAATCCAATAACTGGTACAGAAGAAGAAAAACGTAAGAAAATTCTATATTCTGCTGCTAGTCAAAGAGCAATAACAAAATATATAAAAGATGTAAGTCAGTTAAATACTGAATATTATGGTTATGATGTAGAATTTGGTTTTGAGGAAGAACTTCAGAGAAATCTTCATATAGTTGAAAGTTATGAAAGTCGTGATGCTAATGGAAACATTAGAACACCTATGAACTTACTTATGGAAAATGATGAGTATGTTCGTGCTAAAGAATGGCTTGCAACCAATGCTAGATTTGTAGTTTCTCTTGCTGATGATTCAGACCTTGTTAGAAAACTAAATGAAGCTAATAAAGTTCTTCGTAAAGACAAAGGAGCATTTGTACTAGGTCGTCTTGCTAAAGATAGAAATGCTTATGATAATCGTGGTGTAATAGATGGTACAAAGTTTACAGATGATGATATAAAAGCTATCAAAGCTGACCAACAAGCAGCATATAGTTTCAGAGAAGATGCTCCATTCTCAGATAAGGGACTTATAAGCAATGCTTCTCCTACGGGGGAGGTATATACATCTGAGTTCTACAAACATATGACTTCTGATGGTACATCTAATCCAGAATGGATTGCTAAAGTACATGAAATAAATGAACTTCTTGCTCCATACTATGATAATGGTACAAAGACTATTAGATTTGACCTTATACCAAATACTGATGAAGGTAGAGCACTACTTATAAAACTTGGAACTTTATATGATAGTTTGCAAAATACAAAGAAAACAGCTAATGGTAGTAATGGAAAACAAATTGCAGAATTTATTGAAGGTAATGTAGATTTTAATATTGATGAAGCTGAATTTGAAAAACAAAGATCTATTGCTCTACAAAAAGGAAATAATGATGAAAATAGTCCTTATATGAGAGCTTGGAATGCAGCTAACTATGAAGTAACTGATGAAGGTAGAAAGCCTAATCATTACATTTATGGTTATGCAACTCCTAAGCCCGCCGTTAAAGAAAAGTATTTAGATAAGAAAAAGACTGAAGCTCTTCAACTTATTAATAAAACTTATACTACAACTCCTACTGAATATTATTATCAAAAAGTTCAAGAAGTTAAACAACAAGGTAAAGAAGCATTTGATAAATGGTATCACGAAAATCATATTTATAATCCATATACTCATACTTATGAACCTCTTCGTTGTTGGACTACAAGAACTTTCAGAGATACTTCTTCTGCAACAGGTAAGTGGGAAGCTAATATGAGTAAAAGAACTAGGAGACCAAATCCAGAACATATTAATCCTAATTATAAACCTGAAGTAGGTAATGCTCTTAATTATAAGAAAGGTAGTGGATATGATAATTCTAGAATAAATGATGCAAATGAGTTTGAAAATGAACTTAAACTAGAAATGCAAAAACTTCTTTCTGACCTTGTTAAAACTAAATTTGGAAGAAGATTTATTGATAAGGGTTATCTACCAGCTAGACGTAAAGAAGGAGAACATGATGCTAAGTTTTGGGGAAAAGAACTTCTTAAAACTATTGGTTGGGTTGAAGGACATTCTGGTGAAGAACCTTTCTATGAGGATTTAGATTATGCTAGAGATAAAACTATTCCAATGCCTATGCTTTCTCTTATTGGTCAAAAAACTCTTGAAAGTCTAAATATAAAAGAACCAAAACGAGAAGAATATAATACTGATGCTGAGTATGCAGCTGCTGTAGAAAAGTATAATAAAGATGTTGAAGAACTTAAAGAGACTAATAGAAAAGCACATCGTGATGCTCTTGACAGAAATTGGGAAGAAGTTATAAAAGATTTTATTCTTCAAGCTTCTCATTTCAATGCAGTTCAAGATAATAAATATATGCTATTCTATGGAAAGTCTATGCTTGAGAATATGGGTGTTTATCAAAGAAAGTATGGTTTCTTTGGAGATTATAAGAAAGACTATATAAATTCTGATGATACTACAACTGAATATATTAAGCGTAAAGATAAAAATCTTATTAGTCAATATGAAAACTGGGTTCGTAGAATAGTTTATGACCAGTGGAAAGAGTCTAATGGAATGTTTACTAAATGGGCTTCTAGACTTCAAAGTATTACATCTGCTCAATATATGATGATGAATATTAGAGGTGGTATTGCCAATGTTACTTTAGGTGAAACTAATATTGTTGCAGAAGCTTTTGCTAAAGAATACTTTGGAACAAAAGAATGGCTTGCAGGTAAATCATATTGGATGGCTGGTATTCCAAGTTATTTTGCTAATGCATATAAACCAACTTCTACTAGTGTTGCAGATGCTATTATTAAATTCTTCAATGTAGTTGATTTTGATGAACTTACAGGTAAATCTAGAATTATAGAGAATCCTGTTAGTGAAGGAATGAGGAGATTTACAGGTGCTATGTATAGTCCTCAAAATATTGGTGAAAACTTCATGCAAAATGGTGCTATGTTCAGTATGATGATGAGTCATCGTCTATATGAAATAGAAGACCCTGAAACTCATAAAAAGACTATTGTCTTTAAGAATGAACATGAAGCTATGCGTGATGCAGAAATTCAAGCTCTTAGAGATGTAATTAAAGATTCCCCCTTAGAGGAAAGATTTAATGAATTTGTTAAGAGTATTAAAGATGATGCCAATAAGATGAAAGATTATGCTTGGCGAAGAAAAGATTTTGTAACTCAATTTGTTAAGCAATATCTAAAAGGCAGAGAACAAGAATATATTAATAGACGTAAGGCTCGTCAAGATGAATATAAGAGAGATTTCTATAATGATGAAGCTCATCCTAGATTGATTGATCAATTTGCTCTTGGTGATGACCAACAATTAAGTTTCAAGAAAGGTAGTAAACTTTCAGAATATGATATTCCTAATCAAAATGGTGAACCTAGTGAAGCTTATAAACTTCTTGCAAACTTTAGAGGAAGAGTTATTTCTGTAAACAAAAAGATACATGGTATTTATGATAGACTTGGTCAAGCACAACTTGAAAAACTATGGTATGGTAGTCTAGTTATGCAATATCACAAACATATGTATCCTGGAATACTTAAACGTTGGAGAAGAGAAGGTTCTTACAATGAAGAAAGAGGAACTGTTGAAAAAGGTTGTTATATAGCTCTTATGGATTTCCTTGCAACTCCTTGGCGACAATATAAAGAAAAACTTGGTATGAATGATGCTCAAGTTGAAACTATGGAAGGAACTCAAACTCTTCTTGGAGAAATAGTTGACTTTGTTACTAACATTCAACTTAATTGGAATCTTCTTCCTGAACATGAAAGAGCTAATATTCGTAGATGTCTTGGTGATGTATGTGGTGTTCTAAGTGCACTCTTCATGGCTATTGCTCTACGTGCTATGATGGATGATGATGACGAAGATAGTATCTTATTCAATCTTGGTCTTTATGAAGCTGATAGACTTGCATCTGAAAGTTTCCAATTCAATCCTCTTGGTATGTATAGTGAAGCAAAGAAACTTTGGAGTACTCCTATTGCCGCTCAAAGTGGATTACAAGATATTATACAAAGTGCAGGACTTCTGTCCAAAATGATTATTGAAGGAGAAGATTTCGATCCTTATTATCATAGTGGACGATTTGCTGGAGAACATAAGTTAAGTGTATATGTTCAACGTCGTATTCCAATTTGGAGAGGTATTAAGACTGGCTTTATTGATATTGTAGATAGTAACTCATACTACAAAATGGGAGATAATATGCTCGGTATACTTCCTGTAAATCATTGGGCTAATCTTATTAAAGGAGAAGAAGATTAACTATAATTTATAATTATTAAAGTGAGAGTTTGTCGTGATGATAAGCTCTCACTTATTTTATGTGCCGTATGTGTTCCCACTATTACTATAAAAAATTTTAATATTTTGAAATTGATTGTGGGCGTTTATTATCTCATTTCAATATAACTATCCACCGACTATATTTGAAGCCGATATAAGCCAAAAGAAACAGATAAAATGGGCTTTATGAAAAAGGATATTATAAGGTTAATTGACTCTTTTGCCCACAATCAAATTTCAAAATATTATTATATAACTTTTTATTAGTATCAATATAAAAAAAGTGCCTAGTATCACTACTAAGCACTCAACTAAATATTAACCATGAAAAACACTTTTGCCAGAATTATTCCTAGTATCACTACTAAATAATTCTTGTACGCATGAAAAACACTATGTTACAAGTGGACATCAATCCATCTTGCAATAACCACTGCAGGTCTAGTACCTACAAATTTATATCTAATAACATCATTTTTAATTAAAAACGTAGTTGGAAAATCTTCAACTCTATTTGTTTTAAGCCATTTTTTATCTACTTGTTTATAATCTTGTTTAGTATATATTGGCTTCTTTTTTGCAATTTGTAATGCTTCTTCGATAAGTCTATCTAAAGTAGCACAACTTTCACAACCTTCAGTTGTAATAGTATATATTTGAATATAATTATTCTGCGTGTTGGCTTCCATCGCAATCAGGTTTACAAACTTTAGTACTAACTTTCTTAGGACAACTTAAATCTTCATCAGAAACTCGTTCAAAATATTCACCAACACCACAAACAATATCTTGATTTTCAAGTCTAGCACGAAGAGCTTCTTCGTACTTCTTCATTGCAGCAAGCTGAATACATTTATTAGCAAATTCAACTTTATCATCATTATTACTTTTATCAGAATAAACATAGTCATGAAGTTTGCCGATACGTTCTACAAGTTCACTATGTTCAATAATCATTCTTTTAACAAAGTCTTTCATATATGATTTATAATTTTTGTTATAATTTTATTTACTTTATCCAATGTTAATTTCTCGGTAGATAATGGTTCTAATTTCTTACTCCTTTCCAGTATGCCCAAAGCCACCTTCTCCTCTTTCTGTTTCATCTAATGTTTCTACAAGTTTAAATTCAGCTTTTTCTGTTTTATTTATAACCATTTGAGCAATACGTTCTCCAGAATTAATAACATATGGTTCATTAGACAAATTTACAAGAATAACTCCAATATCACCACGATAATCAGAATCAATAGTACCTGGAGTATTTAAACAAGTAATACCATGTTTAATTGCAAGTCCACTACGAGGACGAATTTGAGCTTCATATCCTTCAGGAAGAGCAATATGAAGTCCTGTAGGAATAAGAATTCTATCAAGAGATTTAAGAATAATAGGATTTTCTATATTAGCTCTTAAATCCATTCCAACACTTCCATTAGTTTCATATTTAGGAAGTGGTTGAGTACCATTGTTGACAATTTTAATTTCAATCATAAGTTTAATTACTTTTTAGTTAAATAGTTTATACTGCCATTATACATATAAGCAGGATTTACAAAATATTCATATTTACTAAACATTGTATCATTCTCATAACCTTTAATTGTACGCATACGACGAAGAATTGCATTAAGAGCTATTTGCTCTTTTTCTTCTTCTGTCTTTGCAGCATCTATTTCATCTTTAAAACAAAGAATATTAATAGCTTTTGTAACATCCCCTGGAAATACACCAGTTTCTTGAGAAATATCTTTATTTATAAGTTCGATAACTGTTTGATTGTAAACAAGATGTTCTGTAATATAAGTTACAACTTGTCTGACATATTTAGGCTGAGTTTCAAGAAACGATAGAAGTTTAGTTCCAATAGTTATACTGTTAGGCATATATTTAATAGTTTTACGATATTGAGTTCCTTCATCATCTTCATCTATAAATGTAACTCTTTTTAAAGATAAATTACAATTAATTCTTTTACCTCTTTTTACATTTATGGTATAAATAGGCGTATAATTCATATATTTATTACTTACTTTATTACATAAGGCAAAGATACGCATTTTTAGTGAATATACCAAATTTTTACTGAAAAATTAGTAAATAGACAAAAAATTAGCCACATAACTAATTGTAAACCAACAACATAAAAGTCTAATATATAAAGGTTATAGTAAAGTCTAATAGCACCATGTTTAATAATAGTAAGTTTATATGTATTAAGACAAGTCAGAGCATATCTATCTTCCTCTACGGGGGGTGTTTTAAATAAACAATAATTGTTTTAC
>Ga0310691_10008097_pt1 | contig 10855 bp, 12 predicted proteins | sample 176DNAGHGlowgp2_FD_203887 | JGI IMG/M metagenome (GOLD analysis project Ga0310691, IMG submission 203887) | Sheep rumen microbial communities from Palmerston North, Manawatu-Wanganui, New Zealand - 1766 DNA GHGlow gp2 (v2) (version 2) | ecosystem: Host-associated > Mammals > Digestive system >... | reverse complement strand
TACATTCAGTTTGGTGTCGATGAGTACAATCAGATTTTTGTTACATTCTTCAACCAGCTTGGTATTGAGAGTGAGAAGTTTGTCATCAGAGCTCGTAAACTTGCAACTGTAGTAGAGACAATCAATAGAGTTTGTAGTAAGTTAATTAAAAAAGGTTTTAAAATTATGCGTAACAAAGACAAGAAGACTGCCACAAAGCCGGCAGAGGTAAGCAACGAGGTAAGTAACGTCTCAACAGAGGCAAGTGTTAACCATTCAGGTTCTGCTGAAGTGAACATGCTGGTGGAATTCATTCTTCAGCGTCATAGCCATTCGGGCAACCTCTACGAACTTGCGGAGTTCGTGGATGTACCACGTTTATTTCAGACTAAGAGTCACGGCACAGTGAACAACGTGGTTTTTAATGGCGACGACCTCGTCATTGAGGGTGCTTATAAGTGTCATATATCAGTAAATGTCGCTGATATGAATCCGTCAGTACTTCGCGAACAAGTTGAGTGGGCTCTTCAAACAGTAATTGAACGGAATAAGAGATTCATAGAGCAGACCGGTAATAGCGCAGAGAACAATATGACTCTGGCAGAGAACGAGACAGAAACAAAGGAGATGGCTAAGGACACGACTAAACCCCAAGTATTTACAGACAAGGTTAGTAAAAAAGCTTTAAAGCGATTCAACGAGGCCGTCGGTAAGGACATTAATGTTCTAAAACCAGCCCTCAAAGGACTTAATCCAAGTGCGTCAAGTCAGAGGATCCGATGCTATTTAAAGAAAACAGCACATGAATCCGGACTTCAGATGACTGACACTTCAGGTGTGGCTCTTGCCAAGAACTTGAGTCAAGACAACGTTGAGCTTATCCGGACTCTCTGTAATAAAACGAACTGCAATATTCCCCCATTCTTACAGATGAAGAATGCAACTGTTGCATCAAGTTCAAAGAGCGTGATGAGAGCATAAGCGAGCGACTCAATTAATTTTTTGCATCTGGATTGAGAGACTCTTTCTGCACTTCGGCCGAAGTGCAAAAAAGAGTCTCCCTGGGGATGCCATGTCTAAAAAATAATTAATAAAACAAAAAAATTACACAATGAAAAAGAAAATTATTATTAGAGTGTTCTCCGCATTTGCCGGATTTGACACACAGTTTATCGCACTTCTTGCGTATGCAAGATGGTATAACCAAAATACAAACGGGCCATTGGTTGAGTTCAAGCTTGTAGGGTGGTGTGAGATTGACCAAGATGCTATCGCTAGTCACAATGCGCTCTTCTTAGGATATGCAAAAGAAGCCAAGTGTAAGCCAGGCATGCCTGAATACAAAGGTTATCACTATCCCGACATAACGAACATCGATTGGAGTAAAGTTCCTGATTTCGATGTCCTTATCTATTCATCTTGTTGCCAGAGTATTACCGGGACAGGAAAACAGAAGGGAATGACCGAAGGCTCCGGTACACCATCCTCACTCATTTGGCACATAAAGGATGCTATACGGATTAAAAGACCGAAGGTATGCCTCCTAGAAAATGTGCCAGCATTGCTTACAAGTAAGTTTGATGCACAGTTTGAATTATGGAGAAATACCGTCGCTGGGTTTGGTTATCAAAACACATGGTCTACTATGTGTGCCGCAGACTTCGGAGTTCCTCAAAATAGAAACAGGGTATTCTTGGTATCGATGCGAGACGATATTAACAAGACAATTGATTTCCCCGCTCCTATTGGGTGTGAGGTATCAGCAGAGGAACTACTGGAGGATATCGTGGACGAAAAGTACTACTTCCCTGAAGAAGATGCCTTAAGGTTCCTACTTGACATACATGACAAACTGTCTGAGCATAATGTCGACATTCATATAAAAGATAAGGGTGTCTGCAACAAACAGATTGTTACGCCATCCTGCAAACGTAAGAAGTGTAATGTTGACAAGCCATCTAAATCATCTGCTAAGCGTAAAACCATTCATGTTAGTCCTACGTTAGTAGCTGATAAAAACTATGCCAAAGGCAATTATATAAAGTATTTGTCCTCTGCTCATTATCCTAGACCTGGTGTACTTGAGGTGTGGCATACAACAGAACAAGTGATGATTCCATATAAGGAACTGATTGACAGAGCACCTATCAATATAGAGCGTAAGTTCAAGATTATTAATGCCAGTAAGGATGACATTTTTACGCTGGTTGATAACATTGAGGCTGGTAACTATTTCAGACTTCGCAGACTTACTCCACGTGAATGTTTCAGATTTATGAGCGTTGAGGAGGAGGACATAGATAAACTCCTCTCAACTAACGTTTCAGAGGGTCAATTGTACAAGCAAGCTGGGAACGCTATCGTAGTCCAGATTTTGCTTAACCTGTATAAAAGTATATTTGACAACAGTATTCAAGATTTTTCTAACAATTAAATTTCATCCAATGATTATGAAGAGAAAAGCAGATCAGCTTCAACTAGCTAACAGTGTAGGAGATTGACAGCATTGTCTTCAAAAATACATATAGGCACAAAACAGTTTCGTTTTTCGATACTTATGTAAGACCAGAATACTATTATTCATGAATTACATCGTGAATAGAATAAAAGTAAAACTAGTGGCAGGTATGCAGAATTGGCAAATGAGACAATTCCATACCTGCCGCTACCATGCACCTATTATACTATATAGCATGTCTTATTGTCAAATAGGAGATGTTCATTTGCAAATACATATCCAAGTTGATTGCATGCGCACTGAGTGTCACCGATAACCTTATTGATGTTGCGATGCGAGTGGCCGTATATCCAGTAGTCAATATCACTTGATGTGATGTAATCTTCAAGTTCAACGATGAATGCACCGTTCAGAGAACTTCCCTTAAACTCAGGTGCACATAATTGGTAAGATGGTACATGATGTGTCACAACAACTTTACGCATGGCATTACTCTGAGCGACGGCATTCTTGATAAAAGCTAAACATCGTTCATGTTCACAGTTGAACTCGCGATATGTGAGAATATTGATATTGTACATGATGCGACGGAAGTCTGTCACGCACTGCTCACAATATGGAGCATCTTTTTCGTCTATATGTGACCACAAAGTCGAGAGGATGAAATCAACATTATCAATCCTTACCACCTTGTTATAATAATAATGTACGTTCTTCCGTATTTCACCAACTTCACCATCCTTCATGCTTGCCAAGTCAAAGTACTTATAGAACTCATGGTTCCCTGGGACGACAAGTACTTGTTGATAGTTCTCAGAAGCCCAGTCCCAAAAAGGATGAATATGATAATTCTGATCACTCAGGTATCCGATGTCTCCGGCAAGAATGAGGATGTCCCCATTTACTTCAAGGGGATGTTCCCGTAAGTATCGCCAGTTATCTGCGAACTCTAGATGCAAGTCTGATGCATACTGTATTCTCATATGATAGTTCCTTTTTGCATGCAAAGGTAATCATAAAGTTTCGGATAGCATTGATATTAGGGATAAAAAGTACCAATAAACAGGTATTTGGTAGCAAGCTCGGTTTGTATCTTAAAAGCATAAGTTCGTACCCTTTAACTGTAATATTTTGGTTCGATAATAGAATCTCGCTACTTTTACAACAAAAAAAGTAACAATTATAAGGATTTAGACATGGAATTCAAATAAAAGATGTAACTTTGCACCCGAATTAACATGTCGAACCCTTTAAAGTAAAGAAAGGGTCGCACGAATGAGTAGAAAGTAAGTATATACCCACATCAGAGTTTGGCAACTGCAACTTTTTGGCTGCAGATTAAATGATTATACATTCACCAAACTCCATTATTCACCTTGTTTTAATAACAACAGACAGACTTTATTCTGTCTACAAATAGTTATATTATGGGCATATTAAAGCCAAAAGAATTAAGTAAACTGGGGTATACAGACAACACTGCTCGAAGTATCGCTGTGGAGTTGATAGCAAAGCATTGCAAGCATACGACCCCAGACGAGATAAAAAACATACTGATGGATATACATGAACGTCCTCAGGAGTACAAAAACAACCAGATATGGTCAAAGTTAGCAGCAGTTATATCTCCCACAGAAGTTGAAGTATCTCATTTTAACCTCCGTGATACCCCTAAACATTATTATATATATGGGGGTAATGGCATCGATGAACTTTCAAAGAAGCAGATGGAGATGGCGATGAGACTTCCAGTCACTGTTAGTGGAGCATTGATGCCAGACGGATGTGCCGGATATGGACTTCCAATTGGCGGAGTACTCGCTACCACTGATGAAGTTGTAATTCCATATGCTGTTGGGAAAGACATTGGCTGCCGGATGAGTCTCACGATCCTTGATGCTAGCGATGAATATCTTGAGAATTACCACGACAGAGCTCTCAAAGCACTAGTTGACAATACGGCCTTTGGTCTTGATGGCACACTTCCGTATAAAAAGTATCATCCGCTGTTCGACAAAAGTGAATTTAGGGAGATTTCTATTCTGAAAACACTTCGTGAGAAAGCTGTGCGACAATTGGGAAGCAGTGGTAAGGGTAATCACTTCGTTGACATCTGTGAAATCATACTTCCTGAAAAAAACGTATTTGGACTTCCTGGAAGTCGATACATAGGCATACTATCGCACTCTGGAAGTCGAGGACTTGGTGCTGGCATTGCTGATTACTATACTGCCATTGCAAAAGAGACTTGTCGTCTTCCGCGTCAGGCAGGCCCATTCGCTTGGCTGAGTCTTAATACAGATGTCGGCCAAGAATATTGGAAATGTATGGAGATTGCAGGTGAGTATTCTGCAATAAACCATGAATGCATTCATTACAATGTGGCGAAAGCACTACGTTTGAAGCCACTTGTCAGTGTAAGTAATCATCACAACTTTGCGTGGCGGGACATACTTCCGAATGGTCGAACAGTTATCATCCATCGCAAGGGAGCGACACCGGCACATCATGGTGAACTTGGAATAATTCCAGGATCGATGACCACACCTGGCTATATCGTCTCTGGTAAAGGATGTGTAGAATCTCTTTACTCAGCATCACACGGTGCAGGAAGACTGATGTCCCGTCTTGACGCTAGGAATAGCATTAGTCGTTATGCGCTGAAGAAGCACCTAGAAGAGAAGGGCGTAACACTGGTAAGTGGTACTACTGAGGAAGCGCCGCAAGCCTACAAGGACATCAACGAAGTTATGGAATCACAGAAAGAATTAGTAAACATTGAGGGGAAGATCATCCCTCGTATCGTAAGAATGAGTGAAGAATAATATGGAGAAGATTTATATACAGATTACATCAGGTCGCGGACCTGTGGAGTGCTGCCGGGTGGTAATGTTCATCACAAAAAAGATGATAGAACAGATAAAGGGTCTGGGCTATGAAGTGGAAATAGTAGAGCATGATGATGGGCCGGAATACGGTTGTATGTTCTCTGTCACTCTTTCCGTTGAAGGTGAAAACATCATGTCTTTGAAAGACGAATGGGAAGGCTCTGTCCTTTGGGTTGCACAAAAGAACCCCTTCCGCCCCTGGCATCGAAGGAAGAACTGGTTTGTTGGAGTCCATTTCTTCAGCCCTCTTCAGCCAGAGAGCATTAACGAGCGGGATATCACTTACGAGACACTTCGCGCTTCTGGCCCTGGAGGTCAGAATGTCAACAAGGTGGAGACAGCCGTAAGAGCCATTCACACGCCAACGGGCCTGACTGTGCTTGCTTCTGACATGCGTTCTCAGACCCAGAATAAGAAACTGGCACGCGAGCGTCTCGTCATGAAACTGTCTGCCATGGAAGAAACCAAGCAGATGCAGCAGACACATGATGTCTGGATGAATCACAACACCTTGGAGCGCGGAAATCCAGTCAAGAAGTTCAAGGGAGACTTGTAAAAAGAGGAGAGTCAGGGGCTCTCCTTTTTCATGTTCTGTAAACACCTCTCTATAATATGGCAGGGGCATCTTTATTTAGAAGGAAATGTTTTTTCTGGAAAACAAGAAACTATTTTCAGAATTGGCAGTACAATATATGAATTCAAAACGTAATTTATATAGAAAACATGGAAGAAAAGTTTTTTAAGCTCAACGAATCGTACAGATTCGACATCAGCATCTCAGACAGATGCTATGACCACAAACCAACAGATGAAGACTATCATTCAATGTCCTTCCACGTTGAGAACCTTAGCGCGGACGAATTGATAGACCGAATCAAGTCCGGTCATTCTGTTTGTCACGTGTTTAAGAACAATCGGAGGACGAAGAAAAACTTCTTGTACACAAGTGTTGTATTCATTGATATTGATGACAGTCCTCTGCCAATGAAAGTTTTTCTTGAAGGATGTGTACTTAAACCAAGTATTGCCTATACGACATCTTCTAATGGAGTAGTAGGAAAAGGATTCAGATACAGACTTATTTTTGTGTTAGACAAGAAGATTACATCAGAGATGCTTTACAAATCTTTATATTCCTATATTACTGACCAGATTAATCTCAGGGACACGAAAGACGATTGTGGTTCTATATGCAACCAACTTATGAATGGAAATACAAAAATAGATATTGAAACCTATTGTTCTAATGTAGTATATAGTTTTAACTCATCTTTTTTCTCAAAATGGTCTTCAGAATATACAACTCCTCCTCCTCCACGTGTATATTCTAATGACCATTCTGAGAAACAACAAATATACAATGCACAAAATTTATTTGCCCACAATGGAGATGAAATGATTGCTGATGATGAGATTATAAATCTATTAATGCAGGACCCAAGAGCATTTCTTGATTATTGTAAAGGTCATATTGAGATTATTAGTGAAAGCAAAATTGAATATAATGAAAATGGATATGGTTTTTATCCAGATGACTATTTTTGTTTATTTTATAGGTATAACTGGAAGGAAAAGAAAATTATCAAATTCAAGGATCACGAGAAAAGGCGTAACAGATTATATATTGATGCCTGTATAATGCGACGAATCAAACCTGATATCACTTTTCAAGAACTTCTATACAATCTCGTATTAAGAAGGCAACGTTATTATGATAACTCTGATGGCGTATTGACAAATAAATTTTTAATTGATCAAGCAAGAAAGGTTCTATCTGCTGAATCATCTAAAATACAATCTCTAAATCCGTGCAAACATGGACTTTATAGGGTTGACAAAGATTACTGTCAAAGGATAGGCATGACGCCAAGAAGTTATTCAAGAGTTGTTGCGGGAAAAATCCGGTTTCAGGAAATAGCAAAGTGGTACGATTATAATAAGTCGCTATCAGATAATCTCGTGTATGCTAAAGCCAATGGCATTAAAGTAAGTCGTAAGACACTATAGAGGTATTGTCAGGAAATGGGACTAGATACGGAACCGATGAGAGTACCGCCTGAACAATGGTATGACTCGTCGCTATCCCTTAAAGAGAATCTGCAAGTGGCCTTAGACTCCGACATAAAAACTTCTAAGGCTGCTTTGTACAGATATTGCTCTGAACATGGAATTGACCCAAAGGGGAAAAATCATCCAAGGAGGACGTAAAATATCCTAATTAAGCCTAAATTCAGGTTTGACGAACGCTCGATTGTGAAACTTTGAGAAAATAAATTCGTATATTCGCGGTGTTAAAATCACCTAATATGAAGAGATTAGTTGCATACTATCGAGTGTCCACCAACGATCAGAACCTGGGCATATCCGCTCAGAAGGAAATTGTACGGAAATACTGCGAGTTTAATTCCGCCGAAATCATTTCCGAATTCGAAGAGTATGAGTCTGGCAAGAAGAACGACCGCCAAGAACTTGCTAAGGCACTGGCTGATTCAGTGAAAAACAATGCGTATCTCATAGTTGCCAAAATTGACCGTCTGACTCGTGTCGCATATTTCGGTCTTCAGCTATGCGAAAAATACAAAATTATCTTCTGTGACCATCCAGACATGGGAACACTTGAACAAAGTATATACTTTGGAATGGCGCAACAAGAGCGCGAGTACATTAGTCAGAGGACTAAAGCTGGACTTGCCGTCTTAAAAAAGCAAGGTGTTAAACTTGGTGCGCCTAATGCCACTTTCACTCCAGAGATGAGAGAAAAAGCACTTGAAAAGCGTCGCAAAAACACTGTAGCCAATGAAGCCAACAAACGTGCATATGCAGTTGCTAGTGTCCTTAACGGCAAATGGGAAGAAAGAGCCCGTTACCTAAATAGCAACGGTTTCCTGACAGCAAAAGGAAAATACTGGAGTGGTTATCAAGTCAGGTTACTAATTGAATCATTTCAATCTTGGTCTCGATATAATGGTTAGGACCTCCAGGAAACCTGAGCGTGTAAGACTTCCTGGAAGTCCAATATGCGGTGGAATCAGAGGAGCCTACCCCATGTAGGTATATTATTTTTTATTGTTCCATATATTGTTTATTATTCTTGTTTTTGAATGTTCGATAGCTTTTTTCAACCGTCTTTCAGTGCGAACAGATATCTTGAAGTGTGGATTAAATATGTGACGCGCATCAACTGATATACGACTCTTCATGCTAGATGACGATAAGACAATATATCCATTATCAAGCACCTCAGTCACGAATCCAAGTACGATTTCATCATTCCTCAACACATCTACTATATCTCCAACTTGGTGACTTGCCGAGCTGACATCCTCACCATACTGGTCATACACCCATATTCCATCATCTTCTGAGACACATAGTGCATCCATCGGTCGCTCTGTGACAATGAAACATATCAAGTCATCATAGACCGCTTTCTCGACCACATGTTTGATGTACTTTTCTGCTGTTTCTTTGCTATAATATAATATTTGGTCCAATATCACTACATCGAATCTTGGATACCTACGGGTCTTAAACAAATCGTTGTCAGACTGAACTACACGGATTTCATATATGCTTTTTCTTTCCATAGTAAATATACTAAAAAGGAGCATCAAAAAACTTACGGTACTCGTCTAAGTCCTTTAAGTAGCGTTCCCAGATTTTCTGATACTTTATCATTATATTCTTTGGAATGTTGAAATGTGGGCGATACAAATGAAGTGCATCGACATGACTATGAGCAAAGCCTGAGCATGGATCATTTTCTTCATAGACACTATATGACTCATCTATTACTAAATAGGTGTCGTCTGAATCGTCGCCATAATATGGTTTTCCGAGCTCTTCACTCTTTTTTGTATAGTACTCTTTTAAATGGGGCGAGGCAAGAACAAAAGCGAGACTGACTGTTTGACCATCGCACCATTCCACAAGGTCGCCCCATTTGAACTTTACTTCTTCCTCTGTACGACCATCGAACTTCCCTTCTGACCAGAATGTTGGAAATGTTCTTTTGTTTGTTAACTTACCATCGCAGTCATAGACCCAACATGACATGTATTCATGCTTACAGAACTCGAAATCAACTGGACGCTCATAGATGATGAAGCTGTAAATATCATCGCGTTTCCATACATTTTTATTAATAGCATCTTGAATAAGTTGTTCAGCCTTATCATAAGTGCTTGAAAACCCTATTGTCTGCGATGATACCTTGTACTTTGGGTATCGTCGTGGATGTAAGACTTCCACCACTTCAACCTCAAAGACAGTTTCTTTGATTGCAGATAAGTCAATCTGTTCAACAGATACCCCATCACCAGAAAAACATCCTATTTTCATTTTGCTTTTATTTTAACTCGAGTACAAAGGTACATAGTAAACTTTCAACTTGCAACTTTTCCTATCTAATAGGTAGGAACACCGGTATTAACGGTATGAAACATCTTGTGATTTCAACTTATGGGCTTCAATCTGATCTTTTATCTTCATCTCAACTTCGCCATAAGAAACTGGTGTGAAGTTGTTGTTGTCTACTCCCACATCATACTGAGTGGGGAAGAGCATATCTAAACGAGAGTTGTCCAATCCCGAATTGCATGGACTTGTGTGAACATGCCCGAACAGCTCCCAAGTACCTCTGTATGAACCTCCATAACAAAGAAAGGGGTAGTGGTTCAAATAAATTCTTTGCTTACCAAACTCTATCAACATTTGCATAGCAACATATTCAAAACGCTTCATGAATCCCTGATTTACATTGTTCATGTCATGATTGCCCAATACCAGATAGATTCTCCCATTCAATCTGTCAAGCAGAGAAGTCCATTCTGAAGCACCACCGACAGAGAAGTCACCAAGATGGAATACAATATCATCCTTCTCAACAACTCTATTCCAGTTGTTGATGAGCGTTTCGTTCATCTCTTCAACACAAGCAAAAGGGCGTTTACAATAACGAATAATGTTGCGATGCCCTATGTGGGTATCAGCAGTAAACCAGACTTTTTCTTCTCTGCCAATTCTTAATATGCCTCTCTTCCATTCCATGTTGTCTAACTATTTTTTGCTAAAACTCATTATTCTTACATCTTTATACTCTGGATGCTTTAGTTGAATTACATTTACTATACTGTCGTAGTCAGAGGATGGAACTTCCAACTCTGCGAACCATTCAAGATATGGGCCTAGTCCGAACTTCCTGTCGCAATAACTGAATTTTACGTTTTTTATCTTCATTATCTTTTTTACGATTTATATTTGACTTCTTGTTTAACGATATTCTTTATATCATTTATTACACGGAAAAAATACATGAAATGAGGGAAATTCATTTATATTGCTTATAAAATATTCTTAAAAAATTATTCACAAATGCATCTTAACTGCTTGTTAATCAACAATATACAGAACAAAACACAACAATCGAATTTTGTGAAAAAATTAAAAATTTACCGCTATTTTTGTTCTATAATTCTTCCTCATAACGTAACAATACGCCATAAAGTGTATTGAGAGAGTTTTTCAATCT
>Ga0310691_10008096_pt1 | contig 10856 bp, 15 predicted proteins | sample 176DNAGHGlowgp2_FD_203887 | JGI IMG/M metagenome (GOLD analysis project Ga0310691, IMG submission 203887) | Sheep rumen microbial communities from Palmerston North, Manawatu-Wanganui, New Zealand - 1766 DNA GHGlow gp2 (v2) (version 2) | ecosystem: Host-associated > Mammals > Digestive system >... | reverse complement strand
GCTATCAAGTTGGCTGCGGATGGTTACTCAACCTATTGCTCAGAGAACAGACTGGATATCAGCAGGACTACAGGCGTGACTGCCTATATTGTGAATAATGTGACGGAAACGACCGTGGAATTGCAGGAGGTCAGCGTGATACCAGCGGAGACCGGATTTATTTTGAAAGGTACTGGTAATGCATGGTATGACTTGTATAAGACCAGTAATGCGGTAGATGATGTGACAGGAAACCAATTGCATGGTACTTTGACGGAAACCGCTGCTCCGGCAAATAGTTTTGCACTTTCAACAAAGAAAGGTGTGACAGGTTTTTATCCTGTTAGCACAGGATTGATGATTCCTGCCCATAAAGCATATCTCACAGCAACAGGCAGTATGGCAAGGTCTCTGTCTATTGATGGTGAAGTAACTGGTATATTGAATGTAGATTCTTATGTAAATGCGATACCAGCTGAGTTCTACAGCATACACGGTGTTAAGGTGGCGAGACCTACAAAGGGTATCTATATCAGTAACGGAAAAAAAGTAGTCATTAAATAAGCAAGCATTATGAAAAAGGAATATATCAAGCCCCAAACTGATGTGGTTGAGCTGAAGATGACTACCCAAGTACTAGTAGGTTCTCCAGATTCAATACCATTGTCGCAGAATCCAGAGGATTTAATAGATGATCCAGAAGATATTCACTGATAACTTGAAGGAGGAAAATCGGTAATATCAGGATGACAGGTCAGTGGCATAGGAAGTCAAAATCTGATTCAAAAGGTGAAACCTAAAACACAAATTCCAAAATATTCATAATGAAATAGGAAAATACGCATCAGATGCCGATTTGCAAAAAATTGTACACATCATACAAGAGATGCATTTCTATGAGAAAATTATGATACACCAATTGTCGCATGGTGCAACAGTAATGCCTGTATTTAATCAAAAAGAGGTGGAAGACTCATTAAAAATGATCGTGTCGCTGGAGCATCTTGTGAAACAGTATACTGCAGCCAATAAGGATTCATGGCAGGTGATGATGTGATTTGAAATTATGTATATGAATACTGGTAGTACAATAGATAGACAGTGGAAAAGCACTAAGAAGGTGTGGGAAAACAAGGGATATAAGAGCTTTGGTATAGAGTTTATAATCCGACTTGTACTTATAACGCTCCCATTCCTTGATATTGGTTTGTATCTGCGAAATATTTTTCAAGGGAAAGACAAACTATTGGCTCGGAAGACAGTAACTGATATTTATGTCGTTGTGAATATGATGTTGCCTGGAACTGTTTTGTTTTTTGGCTGGTATGAGTGTGAACTTGTGGTATGGATATGCGCCTATTTCGGTATTATGACATTGGTTGCATTGTTGTCGCGAACATTATTAGATGATATAATTCCCTCTGCAATTTCTTATAAGCGTAACATTATCTGTTTATTCCTTAATTATCTGCAATTCGTTTTGTTGTTTGCTGTTTTTTATTTAGCACTTGCACCGGGCGGATTTCATTTCGGGGATGGAAAGACTGCGTTAAATGGTCTGAATGCTTTATATTTGAGCTTTGAAGTGTTTACCTCTGTTGGTTTTGGAGATATTGTGCCTCAAACAAAAACAACATATTGCATTTTAATTGCCCAGATGATTATGCAGTTGATTTTTGTTTATATTCTATTTGCCACTTTCGTGACTAAGATGTATGATGATACATTTTATAATAAGCAGAAAACGAAAAATCGTTAAGAAGAGTGCAGATTAAACGAATGTGGTAACCACAACCCAAAACGCTAACTGATATGGTTATAACGAAAGAGATATTAGACGAACTGAGTGCTCAGGCGAAAGTATCACCATGGTTGAGGATGGCGATGGATTTGAGGAATAGTCCGGAGGATTTGTCGCAAAGGATGCTGAATGCTTTGGAGCCTGGGACAGTGATGCCTATACACAGACATAAGGGTTCTTCTGAGACGTGTATCTGCATCAGTGGACATTTTGAGGAGTATTTCTATGATGAGAACGGCAACCTCACGGATACCATCGATATGGTGCCTGGAGGGGTTGTGCTGAATATAGAGAAAGGACAGTGGCATAGTTTGAAGTGCCTGGAGAGTGGGACAGTGCTGTTTGAGGCGAAGGACGGACCGTATGGAAAATGATGTCTGATGGAAGATGTCTGAAGGCTGCTTTCAAGAACGAGGAACCTTTTCTCATTATCCTCAAAAGAATGAATATCATCCAGTGCTTGATCAACAACTTTCGATGTTGGGGAATATAGGGGAGCATAGTAGGTTGCCTGGTAAACGATATGTTATTGGTAATTGTGCAATCAACATGCTTACTAAGAATTGTCGGTAGGATAATGAAAATCTAATTATGTAGATTTCATAATATGGAGAATCTAATATCACAATCATCGGTTTGGCTAAGAGAAGAAGATTGCTTGAGCGGGGCAATTCAGGATAGAACAATGGCTGTGTTGGCAAAGTTTCATCAATTTATTAAGGTGAATTCTGGCGAATTAGAACATATTACTAAGGTATCATCCGATGAAATGCAGAAAATAATCAATGCATGTAAAACTGATATCGGGAATATATTGAATGCGTACCTTAGGGGTAATCAACATATTTCATTGACTACTACAGAAACGCTGGTGAAAAAAATGGGAACAAAAACAGTTCCTGTAGGTCTAAGATTATATAAGGCAAGGGAGGGTGAGAATCATTATCTCTTTTCGGAGGAAGAAATGTTTCATATCCCTTTCGATAAAAGGGATAAAATAGGCAATCAACGATATAGTATCTCAGGAATACCGTGTCTGTATCTTGGCTCTTCTTCGTATGTTTGCTGGGAAGAGTTAGGTAGAGTAAACTTCGATATGTGTAATTATTGTGGGTATACTAATATTTTGCCCATTGAGGTTTTTGATCTGTCTCTCCCATCTATTATATCTTCATTGGATGATATCAAAAGAGTGTGTATTATTCTAGCTTGTAGTTTGTCGGCAAAAAGGGATGCGCTGTTTAAGGAGGAGTATATTCTTCCCCAAAATATTTTTCAAGCATTGATATTAAGACATCATTATAATCATAAGGTGTTTTGTATTAAGTATATTTCTACACATCTTTTGAATGGTGATGCGGATTGTTTTGAGTGTAATTTCTCGGAAAAGGAGATAAGTCGATACTATAATTATGTGTTCCCTGCAGCGGAATCGCAAAAGAAAGGTTATAGTGCTAAATTGAAGTCTTACTTTACAAAAACTAAGACAGTGGCTATGTTTAGAGAGAAACTTGTATCTTTGGATCGATTGATAGCGGGTGGAAATGATGATGCATATTTGGATTCCCAGTTTGGTCTTATGGATGCATTGTTAGATGAGAAAATGGGGTTAGAGCCCATACGAAAAGAAATGACTTTTTTAACATTATAAGAGGATTAATCAGATGGAATTTATAACAGTAACAAGTCTTGGTGGAAGTACATGGTCATTTCGCAAGGATCGTATAGAAATGGTCATAAACCGATTTACGTTTACCGAAGAAGAGTCTAAAAATATTCCTGAAGCGAAGAATTTAGATTCTTGTGCAATTATTCGATTGATAGGTGATAACAGAGAATACTTCTGTAAAGATTCCTACGAGTCAATAATGAAGATGTTATGCTAAAGAAGAAAAGGGTATAACTCAACTTTCGCAAGCTCTGCTTTCTTAAGTTACAGAGGTGAGTGTCACCTCTTACCTCTCACCTTTAAACGTTGAAGCAGAGAAAGGCTAAGAAATGAGAAAAATTAAGAAGCAGGTACCGCCGGTAGATCTAGCCAGATATTTCTGACAGAGTTGAGAGGAGACGCTATTCGTCTTGTAAAAATGTATAAATCTCAAGGACTTGAAGACAATGAAATATTGAGTGCATTATCCAATTATGGATTTACAAGTGCTATAGAATATGCATTGAAGGGATAAAAGTTGCATTAGAGCCAGGTACTCACGTTCCTATTCACCGTCATCCTACTAAAGATGAAAGCTTTGTTATTCTTCGTGGGAAGGTTAGAGTTACTACTCACAATGATGATGGATCTATCATAGAAGATGTGGTATTGAGTCAAGAGAGTGGCAACTATGGGGTTGACATCCCTAAGAATGTGTGGCATAAGCTGGAGTCGTTAGAGCCTGGGAGTGTTATCTTTGAATGCAAAGAAGGGCCGTTTATACCTCACGATGCCGAGGGCATCTTGACAGTTTAGAGTTGAGTGTTGAGGGCCAGTTTAAAGTTGAGAGTATGACAGGTACAACGCTATACAATAGATTGAAGAATTTCATAGAGAGCGAAGGAAAATCTTGTTCTTTTGATCCAGGATTGATAACTCCAGAGTATGTGTATAGGATGTGGGGAGGAGCAGTGGCTATCGAAGATATTGCCACTGCGATGGTAGAGGTAAGAAGGATGATGTAAGAAAACGTTGGCAGGTATGGACACAAAACCTTTGGAGCATGAAGCCTTGGACTGGATAACCTCATCGTTGTCACGGTATAACAAGCGATTCGTTAAGATGAGTTTTGACGAAGATGGGGCAGACTTCTATATTGTCAAAAAAGTGGAAGGAGAATCGTCTCTGATTCTTAAATGTCTGAAAGGACAGTCCAAAGGTAGAAATATTACGAAGAGAAGTGAAAATGTTGTTATACCAAAAGAATATGTAACGGATAACTTCTTGGTGTTTGTTTATGTGAAGAAAGAGGATACAGATGAGGCGGTAACTTATATGTATTCAGCTGATGACATAAGAAGTACTTGGAAGGACACTGAGGCTGATTATAAATTGAATTTGCCAAAAAAATTTAATCAAGAGGAGTCAAACCAGAAATATCTATTTAATAAACAGCGTTCAGAAATAATTGATAAGCTACTTGACAAGGTGGGTGAAGAAAGAAATGAAGCAGATGTTAGGAACTTGTCAGATGCTGAGTTCTACTTTAAGATGTGGCAGAAGACAGGAGGACTTCCTTCTATAGAGTATATTCGTTATCTTTTTTCTGTGGATGATTTACTAGATGTCGGAATTAAAATTTTCATTTTCCTACTATGTGCATCAGTATTCAAAAACGACTCATTTGATACCTCCCTTTCTATTGATTGGGCATTCATGCGGCTGAAAGATATATCTAGCGATTCCGTAAAATTGGAAATAGAGAATAAGGGAAAGCCCTTTTATTCTGATGTTGCATATACTTATGGAAGGACATGGGTTCAAGAGATTTTGTCATGTGAAGGATCTGTAGATGGATTCAATTTGCATATAGGTGACTCTGAGGAATCTGTTGATGCCTATGTGATGAAGAATGGGGATTATGGTGTTGTATATAATCAAAAAGTTTAAATTATAAGAACGGCATTAATCTGGTCGTACAGAAGGGTGGGGGAGACGTAAAATGTCAGATGTCTGAGGGATGAAGGATGACGGGCGTGACTAGCAGCAGTGTTTTTCAGAAACTTGAAGACGACTCTCCTTGTGACTTTGGAAGTTGTTCTTGAACATATAAAATTATATAAAATGCGCGCTAAAGGTTCGTTTACGGCTTTAATAGCCTTCTTTTTCTTCGCAGTTAGTGCAGCAATTTGCATCGTGTTTTTAATACTCTTGTATTGCGATGGATATCGGGTCGGGAAACCGGTACTTATGTCTGAGACAGGACAAATAGGTGATTTTATCGGTGGAGTAGTTGGAACAATAATATCTGCTGCAGCTTTGTTTTTTTTATACCTAACTTTTCGGGAACAGCGTAACACTTCACTTCAACAACATATAGAATCATGTTTTTTTGAAATGCTTAGGATTCATTTGGAAACTGTTAATTCTATGAAATATAATGCAACAAGGTTGTTAATAGATAAAGGTTCACTTTATATTGCTCCCCAGGAATATACTGGTAGGGCAATCTTTGATTTGATGTATCTACAACTAATAACTTGTAGGAATGAATTACGTCATCTGCTCTGTAAACATAGTAGATTGTATACTGCGGAATATGAAAAGACCATAATGAATAATAAAGTTATCAAGGAAAGAGGTATCGATATTTATGAATTAGGGTATGTTGATATTGCATATTGTGTAGTCTTTTATGGTGTAAATAGTGAAGGATTGATGATATTAAAAAATCTTTTATATCGTAGGTATAAAAAGAATCTTGTTGATACTATCCTTAAATATATCTCGTTAAAACCTGCATCAAACAAGAATCTGTATAAAAGATGGGAATATATATCTGGACGTTCTAGAAGGAAGCAAATCCTGGATTTGGTTGAAGATATTTATGAATGGCGTCAGAAAAAGATAATTCGAGGGTATCAGCCAAGATTCCCGGATTATAGTGTAGGATACAATAATGATTATGTGAAATACTATGGTGGCTTTCAATATTTATTGAGTCACTATTATCGACATCTATTCTATGTCGTAAAATATGTTAATGAGCAAAAGTTTTTGAGTTATAATGAAAAATACCAATATGTAAAAAATCTACGTACAATGCTGTCGAATTCAGAACAGGTACTCCTGTTCTTTAATAGTCTTTCTTCTATTGGTCGCCAATGGGAGCTTGAAGCTTTGGGAAATGTGGATCTAAAAGGATATGAAAAGAAGGACTTTGAACTAATAACTAAATATAATCTAATTAAGAATATACCCAATGAGATGTTATATGGCGTCAATTATAAGCAGTACTATCCTTCTGTCAATTATGAATTTGACGAAATTCTTCACAAAAAGAATTATCATTAGATATACAAGTAGATATCCTGTGAAACTGTTCAGTGATAGATGCGATCTATGGGGAAAGGTCAATGACATTGGACGTCCGCATCATTTGACCAATAATATCTTATTAATTGGAGAATATTATATAATCTAAAACAATATTTAATTATGAGAACTTTGTATGTTGATAATTACAAGGGGTTTAAAAAGACTTTTATACCATTTAGAGATGTGAATTTTTTCGTGGGTAATAATAGCACTGGTAAGTCTGCTATTATAAATCTGTTGACCCTAATAATGGACCAAAATTTCTGGAATAACCCAAGCTTTAATACTGATGTAATGGAAATGGGTTATTTTGATGAAATCGTAAACCATTATTCATCGGACAAAAAATACTTTTCATTTGCTGTAGATTTTTGTAGTGTTGGTGGTTATGATTATTATGGGATGAAGTTTGAATCAAAGAATAACATCCCGAGTTTATGTGAATATGTTCAAACGATTAATAATAAAACATTAAAAGTAAGATTTGAAAAGGATAAACTATATTATCAGGTTAGGGATTCTGTCAACGAATCATTTGAAGAATGGGTTTCTAGGATTGATGATTTTGGAGAAAAGAAAGAACTTACAGGTTTTGGCTCTACATTTAATAGTGTTCCTTTATTGACTATGCTCGCCATTCGTGGGGATGAGATGTTAGGTCAACTAGATGCAAAAGACTATTTTATGCACAATCCATTGGCATATGTTTTGTATGATAACTATATTGGTTTCGCACCAATTAGAGCTAAGGTCCATCGAAATTATGATGCATTTAGACAATCGTTTTCTGCAGAGGGGGAACATATTCCCGTAAAACTGAGAGATATCTACACAACAACGAATTCAAAAAAATATGCTAAAATTAGGACTCAGCTAAATAAATTCGGAGAAGTAAGTGGTTTGTTTGATAAACTTGACATAGTGGAATTCAAACATAAAAGCTCTTCCCCATATTCAATAGATGTTTTATATGATAGGCATCGAGTAAATATCACTAACGTGGGATATGGCGTGTCACAGGTTTTGCCGATTGTGGTAGAAATAGTAACCAATAATGGGGCGACTTTTTCTATTCAGCAGCCAGAGGTGCATTTACATCCAAAAGCACAAGCAGAATTTGGTGATCTGTTGTTTTCCTCGGCCACGGAGAACAAAAACAAGTTTATTGTTGAAACTCATAGCGACTACACTATCAATCGATTCAGGTATAGAATGAATAAATCCAAAAAGAATGTTTTTGGACAAATTGTTTTTTTTGAAAGGGATAAAGAGGGGATTAAAGTGACTCCATTGCCATTCAACAATAATGGTAAATTTGAGGATGAACTACCAGAATCATATAGCGATTTCTTTATAGATGAGGAATTTAAAATGTTAGAATTCTAGCCTATGTGTATTATTATAGATACGAACTGCTTGAGTGATGTGTTTTGCACAGATTCAAAATCTCATAATAGATTTAAACCGGTTTTGGAATGGATAATTAACGGAATCGGGAAAATGGTAATAGGTGGGACAAAATACAAAGAGGAACTCAAAAAAAATCGTAAAATTAGTAAATTCGCTCAGTTATTAAATACGAAGGCGCAGAAAGTCATAATAATAGACGATAAAAAGGTGGATAAATGGCAGAAGAAAATAGAAAAGAAGATTATTCATCCAGACTTTGATGATCCTCATCTACCAGCAATGGTGATTGTCGGGAAGTGCCAGTTGATTTGTTCAGGTGACACTCGTTCTGTGAAGCATGTGACAAGAACGGATATCTATCCGAAAGGGACAGTAGTTCCTAAGTATTATACAAGCATTAGGAATAAGAATCTGTTATGTCAGAATTATATAGATGATGACTATAAGCCATATACAAAGTGTAACAAGGATACAAAGCAACAAATAATATCAGCATTAGCAAAGATATAATAAGTTAAGAGTTAATTGAAACAAGAGGAATCAAGGGGACTGGTAATGCCTTCAGCATAATTGATACGATAAGCATACTTGAATTGTATTTATGGCAAGGCAGGGCGAAAGTAAACGATGTAGGAAGTCAGATGTATTATGAAAATCATAGATAAAGATTTTCTAAACGAAGTCTCTGAACAGGCAAAAACTTCACCAAGGCTGAGGATGAATCACAACTTTCATCAGAGTTTGGAGGACAAGTGCCATCGCTTTTTGAATGCAGTGGAGCCTGGTACGAAGGTAGAGATACATCGTCATCCGACAAAAGACGAGTCGTTTGTGCTACTTCGTGGCAGAGTCAGGGTGAACACATACAATGATGAAGGTTCTGTGATGGAGAGCAAAGTACTCTGTCTAGAAGATGGGATATACGGCGTAGATATTCCCAAGAATGTTTGGCATAACATAGAAGCATTGGAGTTCAATAGCGTAATATTTGAATGCAAGGAAGGTCCTTTTGTGCCACATGAAGTTGATGGCATTTTAGAATTGTCAAAAAAATGAAAAATGTATTGAAAGGCTTATGGCTCGTATGCTCATACCTTTTTTGTGCCACAATGGGGAAGCAAGCGATGTAAGAAGTAAGATGTATGATGTAAGAAATAATGTTTATGAAGGATTACCAATATCATATTTTTAGCCCGTATCGGGTATGTCCCCTTGGGGCGCATGTGGATCATCAGCATGGACTGGTGACGGGGTTTGCGATTGATAAGGGGGTGGATTTGTGGTGGACCCCCTCTGGCTCCCCCTGTTTAGGGGGAGAATATCCGGAGAATCATGTGCATCTGGAGTCGAGGACGTTTGAGGGAACGGTGGACTTTGACATCGATGCACCAAGTCAGGTGAAGGAGCATCATTGGGGTGACTATGCACGGGGTGCTAAGTATGCGCTGCGGAAGCGATTTGAGTTGAAGCGGGGTATCACTGGTGTCATTCAGGGTTCGCTGCCTGTGGGTGGACTGTCATCATCTGCTGCTGTTTTGATAGCGTATGTGATGGCGTTTGCGAAGGCGAACGATATTACGTTGCAGCCGTTTGAGGTGGTGAAGATTGCATCGGAGGCAGAACGGGAATATATCGGACTGAACAATGGATTGCTTGACCAGGCTTGTATCGCACTGGGCAAGAAGAATCAGCTTCTGTTCTTAGATTGCGATACGAATGAGTATAGGCTGATTCCTTTTGGTGGTCAGACCCCCTCTGGCTCCCCCTGTTTAGGGGGAGAGAAGAAGTCCTCCCTAAACAGGGAGGATATAGGAGGGTCTCTGCCCTTCGAGATTGGCATCTTCTTCTCTGGGCTGACTCGCTCGTTGGTGAACTCGGACTATAACCTTCGTGTGTATGAGTGTAAGACGGCAGCATGGAATATGCTTGCCTATACTGATCAGCCGCTGAAGACATTCGATAAGACGTTCCTGCGGGATATTCCCAAAGCAACCTATGACAAGACTCGTATTGCGATGCCTGCGAGGTTTGCTCGTCGTGCAGAGCACTTCTATAGTGAGTACCGTCGTGTGCGGCAAGGTGTGACTGCTTGGGAAACGGGGAATCTGAAGCTCTTCGGTAAACTGTCGTTCGACTCCTGCGAGAGTAGCATCCATAACTATGAGTGTGGTTCACCAGAGCTGATTGCTATCTACGAGATTATGCGACAACTGCCAGGGGTCTATGGAGGTCGCTTCTCGGGTGCTGGATTCAAAGGTGCATGCATCGCCCTCGTTGATCCTGCCTATAAGGAGGAGATTCAGAAGGTACTGACAGAGAAGTATCTGGAGCAGTTCCCTGAATATGAAAAGACTTTCCAGGTCTTTTGGGTCCGTCCCGACGACGGTGCAAGATTTGTAGACCCCTCCAACTCCCCTGTTTAGGGGAGAGAATGAGCTGTCATGGATAGAAAGTGGATGACCGCTGACTCAATGGAATACGAGTTGCTGAAGGAGAATGCCAGAGGCAACCGAAAGAACATGACTGAGGCAGAAAGCATATTCTGGTCATTGGTAAAAGGCGGCTCATTAGGGCAGAGGTGTCTTAGACAACATATTATTGGAGATTATATAGTTGATTTCTTATTCAGAAAGAGTAAGG
>Ga0310691_10008093_pt1 | contig 10860 bp, 9 predicted proteins | sample 176DNAGHGlowgp2_FD_203887 | JGI IMG/M metagenome (GOLD analysis project Ga0310691, IMG submission 203887) | Sheep rumen microbial communities from Palmerston North, Manawatu-Wanganui, New Zealand - 1766 DNA GHGlow gp2 (v2) (version 2) | ecosystem: Host-associated > Mammals > Digestive system >... | reverse complement strand
AAGCTTGAATGAAGACCAGAGAAGCCCGCAGAAGAAGAGGACAATGCCGATTCCCGGTATGATACTATCAGTCAGGACTTCAAAAAGTGTGATGGGGACAGAATCCAACTCCGTGCGGTAAAAATAAGCAGGGAATATCATGTCGATCCTTAGAGATGTCCAAAGCATAACAACGAGATTATGCATTGCCGAAGACAGGAGCATAAGCGCAACTCCGGAGAAAAGACCTGTAAGTATAGGACCGATACCGGTGAAATTCCCGACTATCCTTTCGGAGTTGCCGGAAGACATTACAGCAGTTGGAATGATGAGAGTTGCCAGTGTAATGAGGGGCATGTAAAGCGCGTATCCGCCTAATGAAGTCATCGACCAACCGCAGTCAACATGAACGAAGACGCAGCGGAAGATATAGCAGATGGCGGAGGTTACAGCCAGTGCAAAGTAAAGATAGCCCCAATCCGGGATCGCAGGTATCATAAACGATCTGAGAGTCTTTCGTCCCTGTTCGGCGATCTTCGGATCCATATCAGAAGTAACCCCCCAAGATCATAAGAGTATCCATGAAAAGGTCTGCCCATACGGGTTCAAGTGCGAGGAAAACACCTGCGCCGAAGGCCAGGAAAGGGCCGAAAGCCAGATAGTCAGGGTCATCGGCAAAATGCATCTTGGATTTTGCAAGACGGATCTCACGCCTCTTGGCAACCGGATCCTTGCTGGCTCTGATCTCTCTTTCTTCTCGAGTTTGACGAAGCTTCTTACGGATAAGCAGAGGAATGGCGCATAAAACTGCCGGAATGATAGCCGCATAGATCAAGACTACAAGACCATATACTCCGCAGAGCATGCCGCATGCCCCGAGGAGCTTCATGTCACCTTGTCCCATGCCTTCCTTGCCGAGGAAGGTCTCGCTGGCAAATTCGATCAGCCAGAGAAAACCTGCGCCGATAGCAGCTGCGATTATCCTGTTAAGTAAGGGGAAATATGTCGGTGCGCTATCTGAGAACCAATAGGTTCCGTCGATATAATCACCGCATGCGCCGACGATGCCCAGAAGAAGCATATATATCGAGAACTGGTCAGGGATGATCCGGTTGAGCCTGTCTGCCATGGCAATGAGGATGACCATGGGGACAGCAGCCATTATGACAGCAATATGCATTATCTGCCCCTTATCAGCAAAGTCATCATAGCAGATCGCTGCAGATACTCCATAAAACAAGGCGCAGGCGATGGCGGAAACCAAACCTTCTCTTAAGGGTCTCATTCGCTTGGAAGGTCTGTAACCCGGGGCTTTGGGATCGAAGCCATAGTCCTGAAGCCAGGCTTCGGGGAGTATATTGAAAACATAAGTCAGGGCGAAGCCTATTAAAGCGCCCAAAATGACGGAAACCGCCGTTATCATCATAAGTTGCGACCTTTTCTGTTTGATATTATTAAACGATTGTTCAGCTTTTAAAGTTTAATATATGCAATTTTAATAATCAACCTAATAAAAAGAGCCTTGAGATATAAAACTTTTATAAATTGACCGATTTGGCGAAATAACATAAAATCTAATAGATTCTATGAGGAGGTACGCTTAGGCGTAGTAGTGATTAATATGGCAAAACTTGTTACAGCTAAGCAGCTTGAGGAGAAGATGCAGTCCCATGTTAAGGCCGAGACGGGTCTGGCTCTTGAGCATGCAACCGCAAGAGATTATTGGACAGCGTTATCCAAGAGCGTAGTTGAGCTTATCTCGGATAACTGGCAGGCAACTCGTGAAGCATATGTCAAGACGAGACAGGCTTATTATTTCTCGGCAGAATTCCTTGAGGGAAGATCTTTGCTTAACAACCTCGTAAACCTCGGCATCTACGATCAGGCTAAGGAAGCACTTGCTTCTTTCGGTTATGACATTACCGACATTCTTGAGGAAGAGACAGACCCTGCATTGGGTAACGGCGGTCTCGGAAGACTTGCCGCATGTTTCCTGGATTCCTGTGCTACATTGAATCTTCCGGTTACAGGCTACGGCATCCTTTATCGTTATGGTCTGTTCCGTCAGGCTATCGAGGACGGCTTCCAGAAGGAGTATCCTGATTCCTGGATGGAGAGAGGTTATCCTTTTACGCCGGCAAGATACGACGAGAAGGTAAAGGTTCATTACAATGATATTGATGTTTGGGCTATCCCTTGCGATCTGCCTATCACGGGTTACGGCACAAAGAATATTAATCTTTTAAGACTCTGGAAAGCAGAGCCTGCACAGGATTTCGATTTCAATCTCTTCAACTCTCAGAGATTTGATGACGCTGTTATTGAGCGTAACAGAGTAAATGATATCTGGAGAGTTCTTTATCCTAACGATACATCCTACGACGGTAAGGTTCTCCGTGTAAGACAGCAGTATTTCTTCGTTTCTGCATCTCTGCAGGATATCGTAAGAAAGTATAAGAGAGTTCACGGCGACGATATGAAGGACTTTGCCAAGTATAATTCCATCCAGCTTAACGATACTCACCCTGTTATCGGTATCCCCGAGCTCATGAGGATCCTGGTAGATGAGAATGGTGTTCGCTGGGAGGATGCATGGGAGATCGTTAAGGAGACTTTCGCTTATACAAACCACACGATCATGGCTGAGGCTCTCGAGAAGTGGGATATCTCCATATTCCGTTTCCTTTTCCCCAGGATCTTCGAGATCGTTGAGGGTATCAATAACCAGTTCCGTGCTCAGATGTACGAAGCGGGCCTTTACTCCGAGCTTATCGATAAGATGAGCCCTCTGGCAGACGGTAAGGTGCAGATGGCATGGATAGCTATCTATGGTTCTCACTCTGTTAACGGTGTTGCAGCACTGCACACGGATATCCTTAAGAACGATACACTCAAGGACTGGTATCAGCTCTATCCTGAGAAATTCTCTAACAAGACGAATGGTGTTACTCCCAGAAGATGGCTGCGCACATGTAACCCTGAGTTGGGTGAGCTTTTCACTGAGCTCCTCGGCAGTGACAAGTGGGTAACACATCTTGATGAGCTTAAGAAGCTCGAGAAGTACAAGGACGATGAGGCTGTAATGAAGAGGCTTCTGGCCATCAAGCGCCATAATAAGGAGAAGCTCGCTACTTTCCTTAAAAAGTCTCAGGGCATTGAACTTGATCCCGATTCGATTTTCGATATTCAGATCAAGAGACTGCATGAGTATAAGAGACAGCTTCTGAATGCTCTTTACGCTCTTAATCTCTATGACAGGATCAAGGAGAATCCGAAGCTGGATCTGCCTCCGGTAACTATTATCTTCGGTGCTAAGGCGGCCCCCGGATATTTCCGCGCCAAGGCTACGATCAAGTTCATCAATGAGATCGCAAAGATGATCGACAACGATCCCGCGATGAAGGGACGACTCAAGGTTGTTTTCGTTGAGAATTACAATGTTTCCAATGGTGAGAAGATGTTCCCCGCGGCAGATGTATCCGAGCAGATCTCCACAGCAGGTCTCGAGGCTTCCGGTACAGGTAACATGAAATTCATGATGAACGGTGCCGTAACTCTCGGTACAATGGACGGTGCAAACGTTGAGATCTGTGAGTCAGTCGGCAACGACAACATCTATATCTTCGGCTGCAGAGCAGGTGATATGGCCGCCACAAAGGCTTATTACAATCCTACATGGCAGTATGAGAATATCCCCGGCATCAAGAAGGCTCTTGACCGCCTGATCGACGGCAGCTTTGATGATCAGGGTACAGGCATGTTCCGTGATCTTTACAATGGTATCCTTTACGGTACAAACTGGCAGCCCGGCGATCCTTACTATGTATTGGGTGATTTCGATGATTATCGTAAGACACGCGACAGACTCTATATGGATTACAAGGACGAGATGAAGTGGGCTAAGATGTGCTGGATCAATATCTGTAACTCCGGTAAGTTCTCTTCCGACAGAACCATCAGCGAGTATGCCGAGGAGATCTGGAATATCAAACCCTGCAAGATCTGATAGGTTAAATCATAGTTTATTTGATCAGCCCCTTCCGCAAGTTTGCGGGAGGGGTTGGTTTATGTTGATCTTTGGTGGTTCTTCACGGAAAGCTTGGGATTCTCCCTGACAGATTTGGCTGATGTGAGTTTTTGGACTCTTGGTGCCGTCTCGAAAGATGTACCGAAGCACATTGACCGCGTATAGGGAACAGTTCCGGGAAAACTGCCCACATTTCCCAGAAGACTTCCCTGTGTATAGGGAACAGTTCCGGGAAAATTACCCACATTTCCCGGAAGACTTCCCTGCGTATAGGGAACAGTTCCGGGAAAATTGCCCGCATTTCCCGGAGGACTTCCCTGCGTATTGACCACAGAAAATGCGTTTTTTGTGATTTCTGTGGTCGTGATAAACTAGCCATTACCACAGAAATCCAGTTTTTTGAGATCTCTGTGGTCATGATTCCCGGGTTGATCCTTCAAAATAACCACAGAGTATGGAGAATCCGACTTTTCTGTGGTCATGATCACCCCATTCCGACCACAGAAAATCCGGTTTTAGTAATCTCTGTGGTCATGATTCTTAGGTTGATCCTTCAAAATAACCACAGAAAATGAGAAATCTGACATTTCTGTGGTAATGATAAAAATGCCCTTACCACAGAGATTCAGCTTTTTAGGATCTCTGTGGTCATTTGCTGCAGTTAATCCAAGCTGGGTTAACACCAGAGGTAATCCGGGAACAATTTAAGCAGATCCTTAAGCAACATGGTGAAGCTTTGTGTGAAAAGCCGGCTGTTTTAAGCAGAACCTTAAGCAACGTGCTTAAGCCTTTGCTTAAAGCATTCACGCTATACCCCAAGCTTTCCGTGAAGAACCATAAAATTGCGGAGAAAGTCAGACATAATAGTGTAGAGTTTCAGATCCATAAGTATGAACCGAATATCGACGAAGATTCATCCGGCAGAGAGATACTTGTTTTAGGCGGATATGCTGCTGAGTATCTGAAGAGTGCTTTATAGCAGTCTGTTTGATCAATTCGCATATATGACAGGATTTCTTTTGGACATTTTCCACATATAAAGCAAGAACTTAACTATAAAACGATAAATAAACCCTTATATTTTTTGGGCGTAATAACAAGAGTTTTTTTATTGTTTACAAGGGCTTAAATCGATAATATTTAAGCGTGAGTAATTCTTACTATTTTTGTTACTCTCACAAATACTTTTGCCCGAAGTATTGATCATGGAATAAGAAGCAGGCCGTGTAAGCGGGCTGTTTTTTTGTGCGGAAAATCAGGCATATATCTCTACGATGGTGATCTCGGGGCGAGAGAAGATCCTCAAGGGCAGAAGGATATTGCCAAGGCCTCGAGACAGGAAGAGGCTTACGCCGCAGCCTTCGTAGACGCCTGCGATGACCTTCTGCTTCTTGGGCAGGATATCCTTGCGCAGAACGCTGAACTCGATCCCTATCGGCGTCCTGATCTGGCCACCGTGGATGTGACCTGAGAGGACATGAGTGACCTTGCGGCTCCTGTAATTGTCGGAAGCTCTTGCTCTTGCTTCTTCGACTGCTGCAGTATCATATTCGACCGTCTTCGGATCGACTATTGCGCCATCATGATAGAGCTGATCCAAGTGAAGGATATAATCGGGATTATGAGCAAGAAGAACATTTGCCAGAACCCGCGTGCCGTCCTCGAGCTCGGTCGGAACAGAAGCGGGGGCATACCAGACTCGATTCTCTCTGCCTGTGTCATATACGCCTGTAAGAGCGATAACACCCTCTCCCTTGCGCGATTTGAGTGTCACATATTTATCGCGAAGATCCGTAAATCCGCAGGCGTCTATCCTGTCTTTCGGTATCATCACATCGTGATTTCCCGTTACTCCGTAGAAGGGGATATTGTTTGTGAGGCAAACAGCCGCGATTCTTGACAGGTACTCGGTTCCGACTTCTGCGTTAAGCGGATCGTTTACGATATCACCACCGAAAATAACCGCGTCCAGTCCGCGACCTTTTGCCTCCTTTTCGATCAGCTTCTCGAAAAGTCCCACGTCGTAGCGGCAGTATTCCGCATGAAGATCGCTGAAGTAGAGCACTCTCAGATCATATTTGTCGATGCCGTCAATATCTTCCGAGTGCATGAAAATAGGTCTTGCAACAAAATCGCGGCTCTTGCCGATAGGGGCATGAAGTTCTGCGTAGTCTATGATGGTGTGCCGTGGCTCCCAAAGGCCTCTGATGATCAGCGCGATTATGATGATCGCCAGAATATCTACGATAAGGAGAGTAATAAGGGTGGATGCGCTCATATCGGGTCCTCCATAGGGGTGATATAGACATTATAATGTTTTTTACGGGAGAGTGGTATGCCGCTTCGCGTCGATATAACACTTCACTCGCAACCCTTGCAAGCAAGTTGCTCGTTTCTGTGTTATAATCGACAAAGATACGGAATAAAACAGGAGGGTATTTATATGCCTAAGACAGAGATCAAGTCAGAGATCATTAAGAATATCGGTGTTCTGGCCACAAATAAGTCCGGCTGGAACAGGGAAGTTAATATCGTCAGATGGAATGACGGTAAGCCGAAGCTCGACATCAGAGACTGGGGTCCTGATCACGAGAAGGTAGGCAAGGGGTTGTCTCTTAACAGCGAGGAAGTCGCTGTGCTCAAGGAGCTCCTGGCTGATTATGACCCTTACGAGATCGAGGAGTAAGATTGAGAAGCGAAGAGAGATTCGGAATTATCTATGTGGCTTTGCTGCTTTTGTGGGGGACTCTGATTACAGAGCCCTTACGTATTTATACGGATTATTTTCATGATTTTGTAAGCAAGTCCGTGGATCTGGTCGGGATAGATCCGACAGGGCGTGTCGGAACGGCTGTTACCGTGGCCGGCATGGCTCTTCTTGTTGTAATGCTCATTATTCCTGCCAGGACGGAACTATACCGTTTTATTCCTGCGGCGCTTTTTTGTGTGTCGCTGGCCGTTTTCCTTTTCAGGTGTCTGGACAAGAGCTATGTGGACAGGAGGACAGCTGCTGCTCTGATCATTGCTGTCATCGTTATAGGTCTTATGCATTTATCCAAGTCCGAGAACCTGCTGTTGTGGGCTTGCGACTGCAGCATCTATTCGCTGTCGGCCTATCTTACTTGCGGGCTGATCTTTAAGCCCCTAAGCGAGCTTGGTGGAGTAGCAGGGAAGATCCTTTATGCGGCTCGTTATGTGCCGCAGGATCTGGCAGCGCCTTTTGACGGGATGTTATCGCTTCCGGGCTATGTTTGGGGCATATTTATCGGTATACTGATACTGATACCGCAGATCTATTGTGTATTCTTGGGAAGGAAGGGTTGATCTTATGAGTGATGACGGTCAGATGAGCTTTTGGGATGAGGATAAGACAGAGCAGGCCGATGAGGTCAGGAAAGATCCTTTATTGGAAGAGTATGATGAGCTGGTAAAGACACTGAATTATCACTGTGACAGATACTATAATCAGGATGAACCCGAGATCTCCGATTATGAATATGACCAGTTAAATCTGAGACTCAAGAAGATCGAAGCCGAGCATCCCGAGATCATTCGTGACGATTCGCCGTCCAGGAGAGTCGGATGGAAGGCGGAGAAGGGTGTATTGGTAAAGCATAATGTTCCTATGCTGAGCCTGCAGGATGTATTCTCTCGTGAAGAAGTGGATGATTTTGTGGCTGGAATTAAGAGCAGACTCGGTGATGAGGCGGAATTCCTGGTTGAGACGAAGATCGATGGTCTGTCCATGGCCCTGAGATATGAGAATGGCAAGCTTGTTAAGGCGATCACAAGGGGTGACGGGATAACTGCGGGCGAGGATGTCACAATGAATGCAGGTGTGATATCGGACGTGGTTAAGACCATGCCGGATCCTATCGAATATATAGAGATAAGAGGCGAGGTCTATATGACCAGGGCCGCTTTCGAGAAGGTAAATGAGGAGGCCGAGGAGAGCGGGGAGAAGCTTTTCGCTAATCCTCGCAATTGCGCTGCCGGCACTTTGAGACAGATCGATACGAGGATCACCAAGAAGAGGAATCTTTCTCTGTTTATCTTTAATATTCAGGAGAGCCGCGGTCGTGAATTTAAGACACATGAAGAGGGCTATGAGTTCCTGAGACATAATGGTGTGAAGGTCATAGAGACTTACTACAAGTGCAAGACGGCCGATGAGGTTTGGGATGCTATCTGCAAGATCGGTGAGGCAAGAGGACAGCTGGCTTACGATATCGACGGCGCGGTCGTAAAGCTCAATAATATCGCAGCCCGCGAAGAACTTGGCAATACTATCAAATTCCCCCGCTGGTCTATTGCATATAAGTATCCGCCTGAAGAGAAAGAAACAAAGCTAATAAGTGTCGAGGTCAATACAGGCAGGACCGGAAGGGTGACTCCGGTAGCGGTCTTCGAGCCTATCGGTCTATGCGGCACCATGGTGTCCAGAGCTACGCTTCATAATCAGGATTTTATTGATGAGATGGGGATCGGGATCGGCGACACACTGGTGGTATATAAGTCCGGTGAGATCATACCTAAGATCAAGTGTGTCAATAAGGAAAAGCGTCCGGCGGACTGGAAGCCCTATAAGATCCCCGACAGCTGCCCGGTGTGTGGCCACAAGCTGGTAAGAGAAGAGGGCGCGGCAGATTTCAAGTGCATCAATCTGGAGTGTCCCGGAACCGTCGTCAACAGGATCCTGAATTTTGTCTCGCGTGATTCACTGAATATCAAGGGCTTTGGCTTCGAGTATATAAAGGAATTGGTGGATAAGGGGTATCTGAAGGGTATCGGAGATATTTTCGAGCTGAAAAATAAGAGAGATGAGCTGATCGAGCAGAAGATATTGGGTCTGGCCAAGAATACGGACAAGCTTCTGGCAGCTATAGAAGAAGCAAAAAAGGTGCCTGCAGACAGGCTGCTGGCCGGACTTGGCATACCGAATGTCGGCAAGGCCACGGCCAAAGAACTGATGAGGTATTTCGGTTCAATAGAGAAGCTGGCGGCGGCTTCAACGGAAGAGTTGGTGAAGGTCGGTGATATCGGCGAGAAGTCGGCAGTGGGGATAAGAGGATTTTTCGAGGATGAAGGTAATCTGGATCTGATCAGGAAGCTTCGTGATTACGGGCTAACGACGGAGGCGGAGAAAGCGGCCGAAGGAGGTGTCCTCGAGGGTCTGTCGTTCTGCATAACCGGAACACTTCCCACTATGTCACGCGATGAGGCGGCTTCGCTGATCGAAAAAAACGGCGGCCGTGTGGTCGGATCCGTGTCCAAGAAGACATCATATCTTCTTAAGGGCGAGGCGGCCGGCAGCAAGGCAGTGAAGGCAGAACAGCTCGGTATAGCCGTGATCGATGAGGCAGAGCTTATCAGGATGACGGAAGAGGGAGTGAATTGATATGAATGCGAACGCTATAAAGTCTCAGATCAGGGACAGTGTCAGAGGACGCAGGGAGAGCCTTGATCAGGAACAGGTAATAAGAGCCGGAAGGATCCTGGCGGAGAACTTGGCTTCCATTGACGATGATGAGCTTAAGATAAAGATCTCGGGGGCGCATACGGTCGCAGTCTACAGTGCCGTGAAAGGCGAATTGCCCTGTGAAGCTGTTGCAGAATTCTTCCGCCGCAACGGCTGCACGATCTGCTATCCCAGGGTCAAGGGAGACAGTATGGATTTCTACGAGGTCAGCGATTATGAGTCACAGATGACAAGAGGCTCCTATGACATCCCCGAGCCAAAGCAGACCTGTCGCAAGATCTATCCCGGTGATATAGACATCATGTTAGTACCCGCGGTGGCATATACCGAGGACGGCATGCGCCTTGGCAGAGGCGGCGGATTCTATGACCGCTGGCTCAATTCTGCAGCGGCAGCCGGAAAGGCTCCATATACGGTTGGCGTTTGCTATGATTTCCAGATCTATTCGGCCCTGCCCGTTGAGAAACACGACTATGCAGTCGATATGATCCTGTGTGTTGTCAGCGAGGAGGATGACCAATGAAGTATTTTATAGCCAATTTGGCCGCTCACACGCTCGTTGTGGCTTTCCTTGTGCTCCTTATGATAATCTTCACTAATCGTAATCGTAAGCACAAAACAAAGCATTCTCTGACCTTTTTTATGCCCTTGCTGATCGCAGGTGTCATCATCTACGATATGCTCTTTCTGACGGCGCCCCGCTTCCTGGATCTGTCGGCAGTGGTTAATCAGAATTATTATTCCTATACGGGTACTGTCGAGAAGATCGGCTATTTAAACAACTATATCGTTATCGACGGCAAAACATATTACATCAATCCTTTGAGAGATCTGCCGTCACCCGGAACGTCTGTCAGGGTCAAGTATTCCCGTCATGGTCATTATGCCATCGAAGTTGCACCGATCGAGACTCTTAATGTAACAGACTCGCTTAATGAGGAGATGCAAACGACAGTTACCTCGGAAAGCTGAGAACAATATGAAAAGTTAAGCGGGATCTTTTTTTGACGAAAAAGATCTTGCCTGAAGACAGTCCCAAAGAGTTCCGTTTTTTGCTCCAAACAGGTTTGTATATTGATTTATAACCATATGAGCCGTCAGAATAGGATCAGAAAGATCTTTTATTATCGGAGGCGGAATATGGAAATTGAATATGCAAAGGAAAATAAGAAAACGCGCGTGTTACCGCATGAGGAAGCGGGAATCTATGTGATCTGCAGTGATGATGCGCTGCTTAAGAATATCAACAGCATACTTAAGCGAAGAGGCGTGATCGGGATTACGGATGCTGCAGGGCGGGTCCATTATATGATCGATGCAAGAAAGAACAAGGAGACGGCGACTGAGAAGCTGGGTTCCATCATCGTGCCGCAGG